>Ga0247778_1001200_pt1 | contig 12974 bp, 11 predicted proteins | sample UWRJL049202B5_FD_179939 | JGI IMG/M metagenome (GOLD analysis project Ga0247778, IMG submission 179939) | Plant litter microbial communities from Arlington Agricultural Research Station in Wisconsin, United States - UWRJ-L049-202B-5 | ecosystem: Environmental > Terrestrial > Plant litter >... | reverse complement strand
CACCTTCCCATTTTCAACCACACCCCAGGTCCCGCCGCTGGTGAATTCGCCATACATATAGACCTTGATATCCCCATTGTACAACTCGGTTCCCGTGATAGTAGAAGGAGACAAAAAATTCCATTCGGCCTGCCCGCCATTATACACACCCAGCAGCAATGCCGGATTACCTTTTCCATCGAACCCGGTCGCCGCATCACCGTTTCCTTCGGATCCGCTCGCCCTACCATCGGTCCCACCCGATCCGGTCGCCGCATCCCGGCTCTCACCCGACCTGGTCGCCGCATCCCCGCTCTCACCGGATGCCCCGGTCGCGGCTCTCCCGTCCTCACCGGATCTCCCCGTCCCCGCTTTCCCGTCTGCCGGGAACTCGAACCGATACCAGCCCACCTTCTTACCGGGGGCGAACTCCACCGTAATGGCATCATCGATCAGGAAAGTGGAATAATACCAGGGCTTATTGACCTCCAATTCATAATCCCAGGGCATAGGGACCTGCCAGCTTGCCGGTGTAATTGCCCTTACGCAGGGCTTTATGGAAAAAACCTCCCCCAGGCGATGGGAAACGATCGTGAGAGGAAATGAGGCGATCCGGTCATCGAAATAATCCTTGCGGTCAGGCGCCATACGGATCACCTGATTGGGAAGATGAACAAGAGGACGGGTAGGTTCCAGTAACTGACCCACATTCCCGATCCTGGGATCTATATAAGAATGGTTGGAAAGGCCCCCTTTCTGTGCAAAAAGAATAGCAGGTAAGAAAATAATAGACAGAACGATAGCAGGCAGGGGCAATCTTTTCATTTGGCTTAATTCGTTAAGAGTATACGAAATAAGCGTGAAAGCATTAATCAGCCGGTTAATAAACCATTAACCGGGAAATTAATTTAATAATTTCCTAAAGAACTGAGGATCAGCCTGTATAATTTCTTCTTTCACCGCTATTATACCGCTCTAAGCTCCCATTTCTCATCCACGTACATTATAAAGGTCTTCACCTATTTGAAAACCCGGAATCCCGAACTAAATTAGAGCCATCCAATAGACCATGAAAAATAGAACCCTCCTCACCCTGACCCTCGTAAGTCTCTTTGCCCTTCCAGGATTCGCCCAGGATACCACCTGGTACGACGCCGCCTGGAAAAAAACCAGTCCCGCAACAGCTGCGACCTACAGGGTAAAAGTAAAGGACAGCATCGGCTGGCAGCTGACCTACTATTATATTTCCGGTAAATTGAAATCCCGGGGCAGCTATACGGACGACACACTGGAAATGAGGCAGGGGCCATTCGTCTACTACGACGAAACAGGACAGCTCATCCGCCGCGTCAATTATTCCAGGGGAAAGACAGACGGCCAGGATACCTGGTATCATGACAACGGACATATAAAGATCATCGGCGTCAACAGTGCAGGAAAATATACCGGCGAATGGAAAGGTTATTACAGCACGGGCCAATTGGCGGCCCAGGCCCGCTTCGACAGCGGCGTGCAAGTCTCCGCAAAATTCTACAACGAGGACGGGACCCTCAATACAAAGATCGACTCCTTCTTTAAGAATGCCGCCTATCCGGAAGGACTGCCCGCCTTTTCCCGGTACGTGAACCGGAATATCAGGTATCCCGATGCCGCCCGCAGAATGGGCATTACAGGCCAGGTATACGTCGAATTTACCATCTCCAGGGAAGGAATGGTCACAAACCCCAGGGTGATCAAATCCGTTGCAAGATTATTGGATGAAGAGGCCCTCCGGGTGATCAGATCGCTGCCCGCCTGGGAGCCTGGTATCCTTGGGGGAATGCCCACAGACAGCCGCATGATATTACCCTTGATTTTCCGGCTGGAAAATTGATCCCAATCTACTTCCTCCCCGGCATCTCCCCCCCATACCCCTTCACCCCATGAAACCACCTGGCGGCCTGCCCGGCAAGCCATAAATAATAGTCACCGCCCAACTCTTTTTCAATGCCCACGAATCCCCCGGCCCCATTCAGCGGCAGATGATCCTCCGTATTGCACTTAAAGATCGCCGTCCCCTCATTCACCTCGTCGAACATGGCAATATATAACATCTCCGCCCCCGCCTCCCTGGCCCCCGCCACCTGCTGCCAGAAGAATCGACCCCCATTCCGGCCAATGGACCTGGCCAGCGGCCCATTCATATTCCTCCACGAGAATCCGGGAAAGGCCAGCGGCGCATAGTCGATCCCGTTCGCCACACACCAGGCAAGATCCCCGGTAAGAACCTCCTTAAAAGCCGGGTAAGTCGACGCATCATAACGGCCCACAAACCAGGGTGCGACAATATCGCAGTCCCTGATCAGCCGGTGCAGCGCCGTATCCGGGATGGCATCCCGCCCCGGTTCCCGCCAATAGGTCGGCACCCCCAGCATAATGCTGAAACCCCGCGCTTTGATCCCCCTGATCAACACCTCCGCCTCCGCCAGGCCATAGCGCCGGTGATCGTTGAAGCCGACGCCCCAGACCACCACCAGGGGCCTTCCGTTATGGTGCAGGTAGGTAGACCCCTTGCCCAAACCACCCCCGGTCCTATCCCCTAACGATTCGCCGCGCCCATTCCTCATGGACCGGTCTTTTTGTCGCTCCGCTCCATCCAGCAATCCATATTTCTTCGTCAGCTCATCCAAATCCTTCAACACGATGTCCTCCTCACCCGGCGCCATACCACTGAGATCATACATGATACTGATGGCCCGCCGATACCTGGACGCAGCAGCCATCGCATTGTCCAACACCTTGTCAAAATGCCGCCGCCCGCTGGCATTCCGGATCTCCGCCACAAACCGCTGCATAAACACCCCATCGATCCCATAGTCCTTCATCCATTTAAAATGCAGATTAACCGTTGCGGCGTCATAGGCGCTAAAGACCCGGGCCGTGTCGCCACCGGCATATACAAAAGGGGTCGCATAACTCCTCGGATACTCCCGGACATCGGGCCAGCAGTCGATCTCACAGGACCCCGGACCGAATACACCCCTTCGTTGATAGTGATGCCAGCCCCGCCCACTGCTGTCACCCGGGGTATTGAACCAGCCCTGGTAGCCGGCCATCACCAGACCCTTATAGCTGGGAAAGGCAAAATGCTGCTGCGAACGCACGCTCGCGACCGACAGCAGCATCCCAACCAAAAAGACCATATACTTGTTTTTCATAGATCTCATTGCTTTATCCCATCTCCCCCCGTCTGCACAACCTTCCGGATCGTCCCATCCTCATTATAGAACAACTTATCGACGCAGACCGACCGCAGCCAGTCGAAATGCGAGATGCTGCTGTTATGATAAAAAGACCACCACTGCCCCTTATATTCAACGATCGACCCATGATTCGTATAGCTGTCCGTCGGATCCATATAGATCCCCTGGTAGACCCAGGGTCCCATCGGACGCTTGCTGGTGGCGTAACACATGCGGTTATGCTTACCTGCCGAGTCATGGTTATCGGAATAGGAAAGGTAGTAGAGCCCATTGCGTTTGTGCACCCAGCTGGCCTCATGGAAATCCACCAGCCCCTCCATTTTTGTCATCTCCCCGTCGATGGCCATCATATTCTCCTTCAGCCGGCCCCCTTTACAGGTACCGCCGCCGCCATAATAGAAATAGGCCTGCCCGTCATCATCGACAAAGACGCAGGGGTCGATCAGCGACGCTAACCCCTCAATATATCCCTGCACCGTAAAACCACTGGCCGGACTCTTGCTGGTCGCCACCCCGATCTTCCAGGTCTTGTTCCATTCCTTACCGCTGGGATGGGGGAAATAAAAATAATATATGCCATTTTTGAACGCACAGTCGGGCGCCCACATGAATCCACCCTCCGGTCTGCCCCAGGATACCTGGCTGGCCCGCAGGATCTCCCCATGATCGGTCCAATGCACCATATCATCAGTCGACCAGACATGATACTGATCCATCAGGTCACAACCCCGCGGAGGGTCGATGTCATGGGAGGCATAGACGTAGAGTCTGCCATCCGCCCAGACATGGGCCGAAGGATCCGCCGTATACATATTTCGAACAAAGGGATTGGTCTGCGCCAGCAGGCTGCCCGCAAACAAGACGAGGGAAATAGCCAGCAATCGTTTTTTCATCATCAGTTAAATTAACTGGCAAGTACGGCGCAGCCGGTTAACGGAACGCTTAACAGACCGGTTAATAACCGCATTAATACAGAATTTATTTGTCCGGTCCCATCAGTCGGATCCTTGGACCATCAGACCATCTGACCATCTGACCATCTGGCGATCATTGCACCGCCATAGTCCCCAGCCTCCCCCCTTCACAACCCCTTCCCCTTACAACCTTGGTGTCACGGGTTTATACGGCTTATCAAAAGTATTGGCGCCCCGGGTCCTCAACTTCCGGCGGAATACCCTGGGGCCTGCAGTGACATACAGTATATCAAATGCCGGTCCCCCAAAGGCGACATTGGAGGGCTGCAATCCTCCCGGCATTGGCAGGATGGCATTTACACGACCCGCCTGGTCTAAAATCTGGATGCCCATATTGGTGGTGGTATAGACCCTGCCCGCCGTATCACAACGAAGACCATCCGGCCAGGCAAACTCCTTGTTATCCGGCACATGCAGCCAGCCATAATGTTGCTTGTTTGCCAAGGTCCCATCCGCCTGGATCGTATACAGCCAGACCCAATGACTGGCCGACTCCGTCACATAAAGTTGCGACTGGTCCGGCGAGAGGGTCAGCCCATTGGGGAACCTCAGCCCCTCGTCCACGACCTTCTTCGTTCCCCCCGGCGTTATCAGATACAACTTCCCCGGCCGGTCCGACCCGTCGGGGGAAGTGAGATAGATATTCCCGTTATGCCCCACCACCAGGTCATTCCCGGAGACACTATCGGCGATCACCATCTCATGACCCGCAGCATCATACACGAGGACCTGCCGGGTACCGGTGATCACATATCGTTTCCCATCGGGACCGATGCTGGTGCCGCTGGCCTTTTTAGCGTTGAGATCCAGGGTTATCGGCTTGCCACCCAGGCCAGCACGCCCGGTCGTCCCCCCGGGTCCGGCCCCCGCACCATCCTGCGCTCTTACCAAATAGGTCTTCGCATTTGGAATATCCTGGTAATATACATCACCGGCAGCATTGGCGGCCGTACCTTCCGTGAACCCATACCCCTCACCGACCAGCTCCCAGTTCTCGCCCGGAATCAATAGATCAGCCAGCATTTGATTCTTCGACACACCGGTTCGGGGGCCCAACGGCCAGTCCTTCCAAAGCCAGCGCATGGCCTCGGGGAAGAGGGAGGTGCCCTGCATCCCGTTATGCCCACCCACACCCCAGCTGTGCTGAACATCATAGCCGCCAAAGACCAGGGCCCTTTCCATGGATTCATTGGCCTTCCACCAGTCGCCGCCATAAATATTCAGATCATTCGACCCGTCCTGCAGAAAAATACGCAGGGGCTTGGGCTCGAACTTCCGGATCAACCCAGGGTAACGGTCGGCACCCCGGAGACTCACATAGGTACCGATCGCGCTAAAGACCCGGGAGAAGGCATCCGGTCTTTCCCAGGCCGCCGTAAACGCACAGACCGCACCGCTGCTCGACCCGCCGATACCCCGGTCATTGCCATTCCTGGAAAGGTGTATCGCCCGCCCATCCGTAGCCGTATGTTTCTCTACGTCGGGCAGGAGTTCGTCCAGCAAAAACCGCACGTAGGCATCCCCCAGGCCATCGTATTCTATGCTTCTGTTGAACCGGTCCAGTGCGCCCCCCTGACCCACGGTCCCCGCACCTCCCCGCTCACCCGCCCGTACCCTGCCCGGGTTGACAAAAACCCCGATGGTCACAGGCATCTCTTTCTTATAAATGAGATTATCCAGCACCGTTGGCGCCTTCCATTGGATCCCGTCCTGGTTGACATAGACACAGGCCGGCCGCTCCGGTCGGTACTCCGCCGGGATATAGACCCAGTACTCCCGCCAGGTACCCGGAAATATGCTGGATTGATCAAAAGTGAAATGGAGAACTTCGCCCTTCGGAACCCCCTGATGTTCGACGGAGGCAGAGTCGACAGGGTATTTTTCGGCCGGAGGCTGGCTGACCGCCCCTGCGGCATTCGACTGGGCCCGGGATCCCGCAGGCCAAATGAGCCAGGCCAGCAACAGGCCCCGGGAGAAGGTTTTTATCATTTGCATGGCAGCAATCTTTTTTTACGAATGGTCCACCAATATAATGATAAATTGGTGTATCGAAACCGAACAGATTTGTGTCGGAAACGAACAAACTCATCTCCATGACACAACTACCACACTGTAAATAATTTATATGATTATCCGGCACAGGTTTGGTACGCAACACCCGAACGTCCTGACCATTACATTTCAAAAAATCATCGATATACCATGATCAAAAATTTCTTCAAGGTCGCATACCGGAACATCCTGCGTAACAAAGGCTTCTCGGCAATCAACATTACAGGACTTGCAGTAGGCATGGCCAGCGCCATACTTATTTTGCTATGGATCCAGGACGAACGCAGCTACGACGAGTTTCATAACAACAAAGACAGGATATACGAGGTATGGAATCGCGTACCATTCGAGGGCAAGATCTCCTGCTGGAATTCCGTATCCGAACCCATGGCCCGCATGCTGGAAAAAGACCTGGCCGAAGTAGAACGCGCAGTCCGGGTAAATTATGCCAACAATATTCTTTTATCAGTGGGCGATAAAAAAATAATAAGATCGGGAAATATTGTCGATACCGGTTTCCTGCAAATGTTCAGCTTCCCGATGCTGCAAGGCAATCCATCAACTGCATTGAATGACATACACGCCATCGTCCTTACCGAAAAAACGGCTAAAAGTCTATTCGGCGATGAAGAAGCAATGGGAAAAATAATAAAAATTGAGAATAAAGACAATTACACCGTTACCGGAATTCTAAAAGATCCGCCCCCCAATACAAGATTCGATTTTGAGTACCTGTTACCCAGGTCATATATAAAATACGGAGAGGGACAGGACCTGGGCTGGGGCGATAACAGCACCCCCACCTATGTAATGCTGCGGCCAAATGCCAGCTACAGCTCAGCAACAGCAAAAATAAAAGGCTTGAGACAGAAGTATGACGATGGCTCAAAAAAGATGAAATGGGAGCTATTCCTTTATCCACTGGACCGCTGGCGTTTGTATTCCAGTTTCACCAATGGTGTGGAAGACAACGGGGGCCGTAGCACATTCGTAAAACTATTTGCCATTATCGCAGGCTTTATATTATTGATCGCATGCATCAATTTCATGAACCTGAGCACCGCACGGAGTGAAAAACGCGCAAAGGAAGTAGGGATACGGAAAGTAGTGGGTGCTCAGAAAAGTTCACTTATCGGCCAGTTTATCGGGGAATCCGTTCTTCTCGCTTTCCTGGCAGGCATTGTGGCGCTCATGCTTGTTCAGATATGCCTGCCCGCCTACAACCAGTTTACCGAAAAAAAACTATCCATAAACATCGGCAATATCTATACATGGATCACATTCATCGCGTTTATCCTGTTCACAGGATTGCTGGCCGGCAGCTATCCAGCCTTCTTCCTTTCATCCTTTCAGCCCGTCAAAGTCTTAAAGGGCACATTTAAGCGGGCAAACGCCCTGATAACGACCAGGAAAGTACTGGTAGTATTGCAGTTCACCTTTGCCACCGTCCTTATCATCTGCACGATCATCGTAAAACAGCAAATAGACTATGCCCGTGACCGGGAAACAGGATATAACAAGGATAATCTCATTTACCATTTCATGACGGGTGATATTCCAAAGAACTTCACACTGATAAAGAACGAATTGCTCGCATCAGGTGTTGCAAGATCGGTTACAAGAACCAACTCACCGCTTACTGAAAGATGGAGCAATGGATGGGGACAGAGTTGGGAAGGCAAGGCCCCGGACAATAACATATCCTTCGATCGGTATTTATCCGATGAAGGACTGGGTGTCACAGCAGGCTTGCAGTTTACACAAGGCCGTGATCTCGATTTGAAAAAATTTCCTACCGATTCGACAGGGCTCATCATAAATGAATCATCGCTGAAAATCATGAAGTTCAAAGACCCGATTGGTAAAAAGGTAGGGGACCTGGGCATCGACTGGCATATCGTAGGGGTTATAAAAGATTTTATCCTTACCAGCCCTTATGAACCGACAAGGCCGCTATTGATCTGCGGAGCGAAGAGTAAATTCATGACATTCAAAGTGATGCAGATAAAACTAAATGGAAAAAATGCCACCGCGGATAATTTAAAAAAAGTGGAAGCTATTTTCAGAAAATACAACCCGGAATACCCATTTGAATATAAATTCGTAGACGAAGCCTATGCGAAGAAATTCGAGAATGAACAAGGCCAGGGAACCTTGGCCGCATTGTTTGCAGGACTTACCATATTTATTTCATGCCTTGGCCTATTCGGCCTGGCAACTTATATGGCAGAAAACAGGATAAAGGAAATAGGAGTACGAAAAGTACTGGGCGCATCCGTCACCGGGATCACAGCATTGTTATCAAAAGATTTTATAACGCTGGTTATCATTTCATTCATTATAGCAGCTCCATTGGCATATTGGGCCATGTCCAAATGGCTGATGGATTACACATACCGGGTGAATATTAGCTGGTGGGTCTTTGCATTGGCAGGTCTTTTATCCGTAACGATAGCATTGCTGACAGTAAGTTACCAGTCGATAAGGGCGGCATTGGCAAACCCGATAAAAAGCCTGAGAACGGAATAGACTCCCGGACACAGCTCCCTGTTGCCTCATGAATATCTCCCCCGGGAGCAGCGGCAGGCATGGATCTCGTCCTGCCATTTGCTCAAATATTTCCACCACCGGCTCAATGACAAGCCTATCGTTTCAAATAAGCATCTATATTCCTCCAATGAAACGTAAATCCTTTCTGCAGCTAACCCTCTCCGCACTGGCAGCGCTCGCCACCCCGCTAATTACCATCGCTCTCCCTGTCCTGCGCCGGGTCGGCAAGGGCTTCTTCGTTGCCGCCGGTAAAGATCGCGCCGATGCCCCGCTCGCCCTTTTTGAGGGCGATACCTTTTACGCGAAGATATCCACGAGCGACACCGACGGCTCGCTGTATGTATATGAGTCTACCCGTATTAAGCCGGGCGGGCCGCCACTTCATGTGCACGATGACCAGGACGAATGGTGGTATATATTGCAGGGAAAATTCATGATAAAGGTCGGCGATCAGGTCTATGATGCCCAGGCAGGAGACAGCGTCTTCGGCCCCCGGAAAGTTCCTCATTGTTTCGCAAAGGTCGGCGAAGGCGAAGCTAAAATGCTGATGCTTTTCAGCCCCGCCGGAAAGATGCAGGCGTTTTTCACGGCGATGAGCCAAGGCGCCACCAAAGGCATGACACCCGAACAGAACGCCCGGTTCAGAAAAGACCACGGCTTCGAAGTGGTAGGACCACCCCTTACCTTCCTGAAACAATAGGGCTTATTCCGCCATGCCGGTGGCGCCTCACCTCTACTGCTTTTGCGCTTCGATCGATTTGGTAATCGCAGATATCACCTTCCCGGTATGTTCGGTTGTCTTGGATTCAATCAACATGATCAGACATTCCTGCGTCGAAGAGACCCTGTGGTTCGTTCCTTTTCTCACCACAAAAAGATCTCCCTTCCCCATGACCAGGTCAGGTTGTCCTTCAATTTCCATAAGAAGGGTCCCTTCCACGATATAGAACATTTCATCCTCATGCTCATGATTGTGCCAGGGCACTTCATTCCCCAGGATCCTGGCAATCTTTATATACTGGTCATTCACCTCGCCAATAATTCTCGGCGAAAAATAGTCTTTGACATTTGCAAATGCATCTTTTACATTCATACAACCTCCCGAAGTTTAATATGCTTTCCTGAAATGATCTTCCCCTGCTTTTTTGGAATAAAAATACAGCATTGCCATCGTAAAACCCCAGATCAAATCGAAAATAACGCTCATCAGGCTGGCATGGCCGTTAAAAACATGCAATGCTTCGAACAACATGGCGATCACCAACGTCACGTACGTACCCAACCAATTTTCCAGCACCCTCACCATCACCCCCCTTATCAATAAGTCTTCCATCAACGCCGCAACCAATATGGGAAAATGCAATATCCTTTTCATTCCCCAAAGAAAACATTGTAATATCTTTATTACAAGTACATACAAATTAGTATTCTACACACCAAAACTATCCTAATGTTGAGTATCACTGTTTTAAATTTTCAAACGGATGAAAAATAATTCCCGGAAACCATTTTGCGCAGTCGACTATGCATTTCAGCGAATAGGAGGAAAATATAAAGGCAGAATTCTATGGGTCCTAAGAACAGATATATTAAGATACGGTGAGCTGAAAAGAGCCGTAATAGGAATTACGCCAAAAATGCTAACCCAAACCTTAAGGGAATTGGAGGCCGATGGACTCGTCTCCAGAAAGGTCTATCATGAAGTCCCCCCAAAGGTTGAATACACACTGACCGATACAGGCAAGGAACTGATCCCATTCATTAGTCAATTGCGCAGCTGGGGCGAACGGCAACGGCCTGTTGAATAAATTCCCTGCGCCTGGGCTGAAGATAGTTGCTGAACGACATAAATTAATTTACCGAGATTGGCTTTGCTGTTAGCAAGCACCACACAGCCGCTGTTCAGTTCCGGGAAGGCGGATATATGGGCGGTGAACCCCAGGGTACTGCCATTATGCTGAATGTTCCGGTACGTTCCTTCGCTTCTGACGCCCCAGGCCAGGCCGACATTACCAGCCGTAGGCTGGTGGCTCAGTTTGACAATAGGTGAAGTCTCCAGAATTTGTTGGTTAAGATAGCGCAACAGATCATCCAGTGTAGCATGAATGTCACCAGCCGGTGCAAACATGCCTTCGTCCTGGAATGGGATGGTCCTGCCGTTCTCAGCGTGAGGAATAGCCATCTTTTCTTGCTGCTGGGCAGTAAGCTCATAATACGTATTTTTCATGCCAAATGGCCCGGTGATGTATTCTTCCAGCAGGTTGGCGTAAGGCTGATGATAAACGCTTTCCAGGATATGGCCAAGCAAGGCAATCCCAAAATTGGAATAATTGTATTTGTATCCGGGCAAGGTATCCAGTTTCACCTTGTGAAGCGCGGCATAAAACATCACCGAGTCATAACCTTTCTCTGGCGTTAAGGGGTTGAAATCCGGCTGTGCGCCGATATCATCCGGCAATTCTGGTAATCGGGAAGTATGGTTGGCCAGGTCCAGAAGGGTAATGGGCTGATCTCTGTAACTCAGGTTCGGGTAGCTTGCTGTTAAGTATTTCCTGATGTCATCACCTAGCGCAACTTTATGATCGAGCACTGCCTGTGCCAGCAACGTGCCCGTAAATGTTTTGGTAATGGAGCCAATCTCAAATAAAACTGCTTTATCAGTGCAGTTATAATGAAAGGTATACCGTTTACCCTGCCGGATAACGCCGATCACCAGGGCCTGCGCATTGGGGTTGCGGTAATATTCCCGTGCGGCGCTGTCCACTGCCCGGTCGAATGCTGTTTTCATCGGGTTATCGGACTTGACATCTTTCGGCGTTGGCAACAATACAGCAGGGGCATTGGAAAATCCAAATCCGCTAAACTTTTTTGCAGGGGTGACCTCTACGTTCATCCGGATATCCCTGGACTCTGCCACCAGGAGGTAGGTATACTTGCCGTTTACTTCGCCCAGCAATGAATCTTTCACGATCTTGCCGGAATTCTGGTTGCCCCGCAGAAAACCCGTTAATTGTTTTTCCGTAATATGATTCGAAAATGCGGTGTCCGCCAACTGATAGATGCCTTCGAAATCATAGCGGTTGTACCGTGATATAATACTGTCTTTGACTGCATCAACTATGCGCCGGTCTGTCTGGGCAAATGCCCTATGCAACATTACTGTGAAGGCCAACAAAGTAATTATTTTCATAATGTAATGATGCCAATACTGTAATCGTACTTTAGCCAGTTTCCGCCAATTATTCGTAAAGTCTTCAATCTCTCTGTCTGTCATAACAGGGATTGGTTGCCAAATATACGCAACTGTTCAAATAAAATCCTTGATGCCTAGATTGTCTGTTCTATTTTTAAGCGACGAATTCCTAAGGTCCAAGGTACTTTTACAATAATTTACAAAGTTTACATTTAAATTTACACTCCTGACCCTTCAAGCTGAAAGGATTAAAGTAAGTTCGGCGTATCAAACTTTAATAGGATATGAAAAATAAAAGAAACCTTTTGCCCTGCCTGATTATTCTGTTAACAGGAGGAATTTATTTTGCCGTACAGGCTCAACAAAAAAATGATACTCATCGGGCTAACTTTTCTGGCGAATGGAAATCCAAAGAGTCAATAAGTATGGGCGGAAATATTGTTTGCTGCTATAACTCGGGGGATCGTATGCTGGCTAAAACAATGAAAATAGCAGAGCAGGCAAATTTTATAACCATAGAGGTATCCAGCTCGTTTCCTGGCACAGCGCCGGTTACAAGCCAGGAGAAACTGACCTTCGACGGTAAAGCAAGCGAAATGAATCATGGCCGGGAAAGAGGAAAGAAGTCTACCGTAAAATTGTCAGATGATGGACAAACGATGACTGTGAACTCAATTGTACACCTGATGGTTGCCACTCCTTACCATGTAGATGTTCAGGAACAACTATTTGTTTACGTAACAGAGGTTTGGAAGTTGAGCAATGATGGCAAGTCTATTTCCGTTCAGGCCTATGCAAAATCAACCTCATGGGGCGGCGATCGTTCCTGGAAGACCGTATTCGATAAAGTCAGTTAGTATTCAAAATACTTTTTTTGTACACGCCCGACTTATTCGGGCTGATCCTTTTTTCTTTGCTCCGGCGTCCGGCACTGCTCGCAAACATGCCCATTGCCTTATTTAACTGTAATCCATAACATCTTTG
>Ga0247778_1001199_pt1 | contig 12993 bp, 13 predicted proteins | sample UWRJL049202B5_FD_179939 | JGI IMG/M metagenome (GOLD analysis project Ga0247778, IMG submission 179939) | Plant litter microbial communities from Arlington Agricultural Research Station in Wisconsin, United States - UWRJ-L049-202B-5 | ecosystem: Environmental > Terrestrial > Plant litter >... | reverse complement strand
AGACACCGAAATTCCCGCACCCGTCTGTTTCTGACCACTCTTGGTGGTAATGAGAATGACGCCGTTACCGCCCAACGAACCGTACAGCGCGGCGCCGGCGGGTCCTTTTAATACGGTGAGGGTCGCAATATCGTCCGGGTTGATATCACTCAATCCGTTGCCCTTATCCAGCGAAGGGTTATAAAAATCGTTTGATGAACCCACACCGACCCTGCCGGTGTTGTTCGATATCGGCACACCGTCCACGACGATCAGCGGCTGGGAAATATCCGACAGCGAGTTGTTCCCCCTGAGCCTGATCTGTGAGGAACCCGCAGGGCCATTGCCCGATCGCACGACCTGCAGGCCGGCTACCTGTCCTGAGAGATCGTTGGTCAGGTTCGGGTCTTTAATGTCATTTAAAGTTTCACCTCTCACTTCCTGCACGGCATAACCCAATGATTTTTTCTGCCGCTTTATACCCAGGGCTGTCACTACCACCCCTTCCAGTTGATTGGATCTCACGCGCATGGTGATGACCGGCGCGGAATTACCCGTCCCTATTTCCAGGGTTTCAAAACCGGCATAGCTTATTTCCAGGATCGCGTTTGTCTGTACATCGATCCTAAAATGCCCGTTTACATCCGACGATGTGGAATTTTGTTTGCCCTTCTCGTGAATGGTCGCGGCAACCAACGGCGATCCGGCCGAGTCGGTGATCGTGCCCGTAATCGTTTTTTTGGCCTCCTGAGCGCTTGCGCTAAAGAAACCCATGGTCACCACCAGGAAAAGCAGCGAATTTTTAAGCAGCATTTTCATTTTGTTTTGATTTTAATTGGACTGTTTTTTTGATCCTTAAGAATAGGAAAGGTAGTAATGGTTATACGGTCAATTTTTCCCTGTAGGATGCAGCATGGCTGTTGAGGTCTTTTTCATTGAAACCCTCCATCGCAAGGGCGGCAGCACCGAATAATGCTGCATTGTGTCCCAGTTTCGACACGATGATTTTTGTGTTTTCAGACAGTCTTGGGATACAGTGTTCGTTCAATGCCTGCTGGATGGGCGCCTCCCATATTTTTCCCGCCGATGCACCTCTTCCGCTCAACACGATCAGCTCCGGATTCAGTAAATGGACAAGGATCGCTACGCCCCTGCCGATATTGTATCCCGCTTCTGAAAATAGCTTGATCGCCAGCTTATCGCCCTTCAGGGCCGCATCTTTGACAGCCCCGAATGAACGTTCGATATTTTCGTTTTCAAGTTCTTTAATGGCAATGGAAGACAGCTCCCCCTTTCGTAGCCGCTCCTTTGCTTTTTCAACGATCACCGACAGCGAAGACTCCGTTTCGAGACAGCCGTGCTTCCCGCATGAGCACAGCTTGTTGTTGGAAAACATAGGAATGTGGCTGAACTCACCGGCAAACCCATTGGTGCCCCGGAACAGCTGACCATCAAGGATCATCCCCAGGCCAACACCCCATCCAATATTGATGACCATCGAATTTCGGATCCTGCCGGCAGCCCCGAATTTTTGCTCGGCAAGACCGATGAGGCTGGAATCATTATCCACATATACTGGTATACCGACCTTTTTCGAGATGATCGACACGATCGAGGCAGACCCCTCAATGGAATAATTGATGCCGTTATCAGGATCGATAAATCCAGGCATCGCGATTCCAATACCGGCAATTTGCCTCTTATTGACACCGGAGGCCGACACATATTTTTCGATCTCACCGGAAAGGGCCTCGACATAGTGGGTATCCTCATAGAAGTTGATAACCGCCTCATGAACCTTCGAGACGATTTTATGCCGCATATCCATCAGGACCAGGCGCACCACAAATTGATCCACCGCTACAGCAAGTGTAAACATAAAATCACCATTCAATGAATACATCAGGGGCTTTCTGCCACCCGTGGAAGGGGCATACCCGTTCTCTACAACGGCACCCAGGGCGATCAATTCGTTTAATCGCTGTGTGGTGTTAGGCAGGCTTTTTTTAATCCTTTTGCTCAGGTCCAGGCAAGACATTGACTTATTGTAGTACAACTCTTTAATAATCCCGCTGGTTTTATCCGAAGATTTCGAAGCAATCATGCCAAAGTTCTTAAAAAAAATATAAAAGTTAGTAGGTCTTTTATAAAGATAAGGGTTAAAACAAAATAGAGCACTTTTTTTTATCAAAAATTTAATATATGACAAATGCGAACACCCCGCCAAAATGGCGGGGTGTTCGCATTTGAAACGTTGTATATCAGCGCTGTCGCTGCAGAGGGGAATTAAAGCTATTTTTAAAATCCAACGCCACATCCAGGCGCCGGAACAGACCTCTCAGCAGCCATTTGTATCCCCACTCGATAGCCCATTTGTCATATTCACCGATGCGCGGAAAAATTCCCTTCTCACCGATATGATCTTCCGGTTGCGCCACATAATTGAACCGGGCATAGTCCATGATCGGTGGCGTATGACCATTCGCCTCCACCCAGGCCTTATCACACAGCTTTTCGACGGGAACAGTGGACGAAGCGCCGAAATTATGTTCCAGCCCCAATGTATGCCCCACCTCATTTGAAGAGACAAAACGGATCAGTTGCCCCATCAACTCGTCGTCCAGTTCAGGCTGATGAGCCTTTGGATCGATGGCCCCGGCCTGGATGATATACCATTTCTGAATGAGCGTCATTACTTCATGATACCAATTGATATGCGTCTCTAGGATCTCCCCGCTACGCGGGTCGTTGACGTTGAGGCCCATTGCATTTGGTACGACCGAAGGCTTATAGACGATAAACGAATGACGGGCATCGTTCATGCTCACGGTCCTGTCACCTTCAGGGACTTCCTTCCCGGCGATGGCGTTCTTCCACCCGGCTTTCTCGAAGGCCGCCTGCCAGTCATTGATCCCAGCCATCAGGTAAGGGACCCATTTTGCAGGCGTAACGGGATCGATATAGATGATAATAGGCTTTTTAGGCTCGACCAGCTCGCATGCCTATCGCATTTTTTGATATTGATTACAGGGACAAGCATTTAGATGAAAGAGCAAGCACCCCGGGCCCTTTATGGCATCAGATATATTTAAATGCTATGGTTCAAATATACTGCTCTTTCCTATAGTACCTGCAACTAAGGTGCTACCCTGAGTGGGAAAGAAATTATTTACCGCCCTCATTTAAAATGCCTTCATGACTTTCGTCATGAAGGCATTTGTCCTTATGTATTTATATGGAATACCATATACTTGCGTGATCCAGGATAAAATTAACCGACGTTAAATGTAACGCCTGTTAATTCTTCGCTCAATTTCCACAATTGCTTGGCACTGGCTTCATCTAAAGAATACGGTTTTACACCATTGGGTACCGAAGAATCGATAGCTAATGCAGCTATATCAACATCTTCGAGGTACACCCCGCCTACTTCGTTTAATAGCGGACTCGTAGCGGCCCATATCGTTGTAGCCGCACCTTGCGGAATGGTTTTAAGCGAATCAATAACTTCCGGCACAGGATTTCCTTTTTCATCTAAGAACCCAAATTGCTGTAATATTTCTATTGGAGCTTCTCTGGTCAATTCTGTACCCCAAATATTACCGGGGTGTACTGAATATACTCTTACGCCGAAAGATGTAGCACGATTGTCCAATTCAAGCGAAAACAAATTGACAGCGGTTTTTGATTGACCATATCCCTGTAATGTTTGATATTCATGATTTTCAAAATTCGGGTCGTCAAAATTGAAAGCTGCAAAATGGTGTCCCAAAGAAGAAACATTGATCACTCTTGCGCCATTCGCTTTTTTTAGCGCATCCCACAATCTGGCAGTAAGCTGAAAAACGGAAAGGTAATTGGTGGCGAGTTGCGATTCATTTCCCTTTGCATCACGGCGCAACGGCACGAACATAATTCCTGCGTTGTTAATGAGCAAATCCAATGACCTGCCCGAAGCCAAAAACTTTCCGGCAAAAGAGTCAATAGAATCAGGATCTATCAGATCCAGTTGTTCTATTTCAACATTGGTAATGCCTTTCAGGTTTTTCTTTGCTTTTTCTACATCTCTGGCGGGTACAATAATTGTCGCCCCTGCTTTTGATAGTGTTTTAACCGTTTCCAGACCAATGCCGGTGCCACCACCTGTGACGATGGCGATCTTTCCTGTAAGGTCAATTCCTTTAATTACATCATTTGTAGTCGATGTTGCGTTAAACCCGGAACCAATTGGTTTCTGTAACGCTCCTGCATAATTATTCTGTGCCATTTTTTATTTTTATTTTTATTTATCAGACGAACGGGATAATACATATCGCCGCTGCAAAGCTATGGCAATTCAATATATTTTAGTAACTTCGTTTCCAAAAGTAACAGTAACCTCGAAGTAACAAAGTAACACATGGAGTGCAAACCAGAATTTCAAACGGATCGTAAAAAAGAGATGATGGCTGTCCACGATGCAATGGACGTGCTGAGCGGGAAATGGAAGATTTATATCATTTCATCTATCTGCCATTACAACAAAAGAAGATTCACTGACATTTTGAATGACGTAGTCGGTATTTCAAACAAAATGTTGAGTAAGGAGCTAAAGGAACTGGAAATAAACAAATTGGTCGAACGTACAGTTTTAGACACACACCCGGTAACTGTCCAGTATGAACTCACAAAACACGGCAAAACGCTAAAGACCATAATCGACAATCTGACAGATTGGGGAATAGAGCATCGAAAGGAAATTGTTGGAAATCCTTAGGTTTACAGCCTACACCACCCTCATTATCAATTATTTAATAACGACATAAGCAATCCTGACGGAACTTGATTATCGGGACCTGGGACCGACGTCCCTAGCTTCTTACCCTGGGACCGCTTTCCCCAGTTTCTTGCTTGGGACCGACATCCCTAGCTTCTTGACCTGGGACCGCTGTCTTTAGCTTCTTTAATGTTGAGAGGATTCGTCCCCAGCACTTTGCCCTGCAGCGTAGCCATAGCCTGCTTCGCCTGCTCATCGCTCATCTCGACAATCCCTCTTCCCCTGCTTAGGCCAGAGAGAGGGTCGATGAGGATTTTGGTATACTCCACCCAGCCAAATGGGTTAAAAAGGCGTTGAAGATCAAATTTGTCGAAGTGGCGGGGAAGGCCAGATATTGTCATTCGCATAGGGCAAATATATATATTTTTCATGTCGGCAATAGCTGATTTCCTTGCACGCGATAAGACTCCCGTGACCGGGCCGGCAATCCCGGTATAAATTCTATTAACAGGACAACGAAATGTACGGTTTTATTACCAAAACTATGGATTATAGCTTAATGTATTATATGTCAATATTTTAGCAATTTGGAACCACGATTGTGTAAATTCATTGATTTGAAGGCCTATGTATTCCATATAAACCTGGCTGAAACGCTCGATATCCACCCACATGAATTGTCCCGGATCATTAATGAGGAGCACGCAGCAGGCGGTTACCAAGGTCGAAGCCATGTTTAAACAATATAAGCCCGCCAGCCCCTTCAATTTTAATTTTGCGGATACAGAATATGCCAAAAAATTTGCCGATGAGGAGCGGATCGGAAAACTGGCCGGCTTCTTTACCGTCCTGGCGATCTTTATCAGTTGCATGGGCCTGTTTGGCATGGCATCATTTATGGCTGAACAACGCATCAGGGAAATAGGGGTCAGAAAGGTATTGGGAGCCTCGGTCACCCATCTTTGGGGATTGATGTCTAAGGAATTTGTGGTACTGGTGAGTACCTCACTACTCATCTCCATGCCGCTGGGCTGGATAATCCCGTCAGAAGCCTGCGGAGCGAATGATGCAGGCGACCACTTCGACGGCATCATATTGCCGATCCGCCAAATGACCGATAATAAAGGGGAAATTATCATCTATCTCTCGACCTGACGGATCTCGCAAACTGGCAGCCAACGCAATGGTGGCGCATACCCTAAATCGGCGGATTAAAACTCGTGGAGCTGGCGAGGGTTCAATCGAATGGAGGCAGTACGACAAGGATATTGCGATAACAAGCCTGGACACAAAAAACAGATGGCCGTCTTGCAAGACGGCCATCTGTCAAAAGAATGCAGGATTTTATCAAAAGTTAAAAGCGGCCCCACCGCCATAGATATTCGCTTTACTGTTATCCAGCGCCTTCATAAATCTCAGCTTCGCTTCCACATTATGAGTGCCTCTTCCTACGGCAAAACGGATCCCGACATTACCGGTTGGTCCTACAGAGTTGATCGAAGCCTGCCGTGTATCATCATATCCATTGCCATCTACATAATCCTGGTTGTACTTGCCATAATAATATCCAAGACCGCCACCTACAAAAAAACCAAAACGCTGATCATTGACTTTGCTCGAGCCAGCACCAAAATTAAAATTGAGGATCACCGGTATATGAGCCATAAAAGCAAGTGTATTATCCGTTGTGCTGCCATAGTACGAATTGTAATTCCTGCTGTAACTGCCGGAAATACCAATGGTCAGCGGCACACCCACCGACAAAGAAAAATTGTCGCTTTCGATAAAATTAAACCGCGGGTTGTAGGAGAATCCCTCAGCAACAGCCGCATTGCCATTTTTTGCCGTCGTAACAAAAATGTCCAGACCGACGCCGTGCATAAAGCTTTGTGAGAACGCCATGCTTACAGCTAACACAAAGGACAGGAGAAGAATACATCTCTTCATAAAGGGAGTTTCGGGGAGTTATTTTTTAGTACGTAAATATAAATACCCTGCTTTATTCCCGCAAGGTGTATTTACCGCTTTATGCTGTTGTTAGCAAAAAAACCCGCCACGAAGACGGGATTTCATATAAAAATAAATCAATATCTCTGCATTCGCTTTTCCACCCTGCGCCTTGGCAATCACTGCTACTGCGATGTTGTTGGGAGCCGGAGAATAACAGAGGTGGGGCGATCGATCATCCAACGGAAACCGACGTAAGAATTCAGACCATCCATTCAGTCGTACCCCCTTCTCCCCCGGCCTGGATTCCCCCGGCCTCGTTCTCATGGAACGCTACGCATCGAATGGTCGCGATTCCACCAGGCAGTTCTTCGTCTTTCGCCCGGCAAGGAGAGTAGACCCGGCGAAGGCCCTTTTCCCCCGAAGACGGGAGGCAGCGGAAATAATAAAGCCAATGAGAGACGACAAGCGGTCATGTTAGCCAAGATACGCACAATCAGCGCATATATCTGCCAATCGCATACACGTTTGCCAACTCACCGGAAAAGCCAGTAAAGACTTCAAAAAAATATCTTCGCAGCATAAGAAGGTTAGGCGGTAGGGTCAGTCGTAGCTGCCAAGTTGTTGTCGGAAAAAAACTTGGTGCGATATTCCGCGAAGGCGTCAGACAGATCCGACGTAACTTTCAGGCTTGCATTCACTTGCTCTTCCAGATTCGGAAGTTCGCTATCCAAAAGATCCACGCCCAGGGTAATATTGTGCGCGGCGATCTGGGAAACCTTTTTAAGGATAGACGTTTGGCTATTCTTCAGATCGTCCAGTTCGCGTTGCACCTTGTCAATGAGTTCAAGTTGTTGTCGTTTGTCCATATTGAATTATCCCTTAATAGTGGGATTAAAGACTGAACTGCAAAAATTGAGCCTCGTCTCGACTTAGCGCGGCGGTTATTCTCTCACGAGAGCTAAGGTCTCGATTTGGGGAATTATCGCAGTTGCATTCCTCAGTCAGCAGTGATTGCAGGAACAGGTACGATGGCAATTACAATGTTGTCCCTCAGTTACCAGCGTATCAAAGCGGCATTGACTAATACCGTCAGGAGGCAGCGCACCGAATTATCGTTGCGCTGCCGGAAACAAAAATGCCCCTCGCCCAAAAGGAGCGGGGCACAAATTGATCTGTGGAGATGAGGAGGGTTCAATCGAACACCTAATCACACTTTTAGGAATGATTAAAAATCCAAAACCATAGTTGTCAAACGATTGCAATATATCGCATCGTCAGCTATCCGGGCGCAGTAAACATCCAATATTTCATGCGGCATGACATTTCAGATGTTTAGTATTTAAGTCATTAATGGCTAATAAAGGCTTAATGTCTTATTATTTAGACATTAAAAAATCATATCTTTGTATCCAATTACGAACATTAAATAGCCAAAAAAGATATAGTGATGGAAAATACAAACATCTCTTGGTACGCAATGAGTGACAAAGCTATCCTTGTTATTTTAGGTGAATACCTAAAGGGAATACGCCTACAGCAAAATAAAAAGCAGCAAGAGATAGCCATAGCCGCGGGCATTTCCCGATCCACGTTGATTGTATTGGAAAATGGAGGGGGCGGTTCCTTGCTTACTCTCATAGAGGTAATGCGTACGCTAGAACAGTTACATCTTTTTAATAATTTCCTGATTAAAAAACAAGTTAGTCCTTTGCAATTGGCCAAATTGGAACAAGCTAAACGTCAACGGGCTAGAGGTAGAAAAACTTTATAATGATGACGACAGCATATATAAATATATGGGGTAAACGGGTGGGTGCAGTAGCGTGGGACTCTGATAACCAGTTGGGAAGTGTTGAATTTGAACCTTCGTTCTTACGACAAAATTGGGATGTCGCTCCTTTAAAAATGCCAATCGCGGAGGCTGAAGGAAAAGTGTTCTCCTTTCCTGATCTCCGGGGAAACAAAACCTTTAAAGGATTGCCTGGGCTCCTTGCAGACGTATTACCAGACAAGTATGGCAATACACTGATTAACGCTTGGCTCGCACAAAATGGCCGACCTGGAGATAGTTTAAATCCCGTGGAAATGCTTTGCTTTATCGGCGAACGCGGTATGGGTGCACTGGAATTTGAACCAGTAGTGCCAAAAGCCAGCGGAAAATCAACGAAAATAGAGATTGATGGGCTCGTACAAATTGCTCAGGAAATTCTTTCAGGCAGGCAGAATTTCAACACTAATTTGAATGAGAACGAGAAGAAAGCATTAGTAGAGATTTTGAAGGTCGGAACGTCCGCAGGGGGCGCAAGAGCGAAAGCATTGATTTCCTATAATCCCGACACAGGGGAGGTGAAATCGGGTCAGGCTCTTTCCCCGAAGGGTTTTACACATTGGCTAATCAAGTTTGATGGAGTAAAGGATGATCAGTTAAGTTCTGGCAACAGCCCATTGAGTTCTTCGAGCGGTTACGGGCGTGTGGAAATGGCATATCATCGGATGGCCGTCGACTGTAGAATTGAAATGACTGAGTGCAGGCTATTGGAGGAAAATGGAAGGGCGCATTTTATGACCAGACGGTTCGACCGCATACCCGGAAAAGGCAAATTGCACGTGCAAACATTTTGCGCTATTCAACATTATGATTTTGCGCAAATAACTTCCTATAGCTATGAACAGTTGTTCCAAACAATGCGCATCTTACGGCTTCCGTATCCGCGGATGGAGCAACTCTTTAGAAGGATGGTGTTCAACGTTGTCGCGCGAAATTGCGATGACCACGCCAAGAACTTTGCTTTCATAATGGACAAGAAGGGTAAATGGGATATTTCTCCGGCATACGATTTATGCCATGCATATCGCCCTGGCAGCGTATGGGTAAGTCAGCAGTCCTTAAGTGTGAACGGTAGGCGGCAGGATATCACCATACAGGATATGCTTGATGTGGCAGACCAAATGAATATAAAAAAAGGGGAACCCACTGTAGAGCACATTGTTGCAACCGTAAGAAAATGGCTGCAGTATGCCGCGGAGCAAAAAGTGCCGGATAGTATTTCAAAAGCGATAAATAGTACTTTGTTAGTCTGATAGCATAACCGATGTCAATAAAGTGGCGATGCAAGGGCGCACCTATAATGCTTTAATGTTTTCCCAAACAGGCAACCAAACAAAATTTTATTACTATCTGCTATGACCAAAGAACAAGCCTTTTTTATTGATTTGGTGAACGCCATCCCCGACAACACCCATTGGTCGTTGCAGTGCTATGCCGATGAATTCTATACAACCCTGCGCGGTATCCCCCGCGTGACGGAGCCGGCAACGATCGGAATAGATTTCAGGGAAACCTTTCGGTCTCAAATTGCGGACCTGATTAACGATGACATCTTTGAACGTATCAACTTTCTGGAAGTTTCGCAGGATGGACAGAAATTGTTGGAGGCGTTTGATGGATTTCTGATGGTGACTCTTTCTAAAAACTTTCAGCTTGCCGGCACTGCGCTATCACAATACCTGGATCAGGATTTGTTGTTTGTTTCCGAAATCTGGTGATCAGAACCAACGAATACGACAGCAATTACAAAGGATCTTGGAACATGTCTTAAGGGAGAGGACAAAATGACTTCCGTGGTAACCTAACAGAAAACTGCCGACACCGAAAAATATCTTGCCAAAACAGGTGACTTTTCCTTATTTCCGTCATTTATATTATAAACGACCCCAAAAATGGACGACCAAACCATCCTCGAATTAATCCGTACCGGAAAGAATGATCTGGCTCTGAACGCTTTATATCGAAACTTCCCTGCCATCCGGAAACTCGTCCGTTCCCGCGGTGGCAGTACCAGGGATGCCGAAGACATTTTTCAGGAGGCGTTGATCATCCTGATCCGCAAGTTGAAAAAAGACTTCCGCCTCACATCCCAGCTTTCCTCTTATTTGTACAGCATCTGTCGCCTACTTTGGAACGAGCAACTGCGCAAACGACGGCCGGAGATTCCCTTTAACTCACCGAACGGAATGTTGTCGAATGACGGCATACTAGGTATTCTCTCCAAAAGCGAGCTTCGTGCTGCCGAAGAGGCTGACCTATACGTCTACCTTGAACACGAATCGCGAATCAGGCTTGCGGAACAAGCACTCAATGAACTCAAGGACCGCTGTCGCGAATTGTTGTTGATATTTTATCATAGTCAGCTCTCCCTCAAAGAAATCACCGCGAAAATGGGATACGGTTCCGAAAATAGTGCCAAGAACCAGAAGTACAAGTGCCTTGAGGCTGCACGTACCCGGCTGAAGGAACTCCAAAATCAAACGCAACCCCTTTAATCCCCCAGTTATGAGACCCGAACTCGAATTAATGGAACGCATCGAACAGTATCTGAACGGTAAACTATCGCCCGCCGACAAGATCGCTTTTGAATTGCAGCTGGTCACCGATGCCAGTCTCCGTGAAGCAGTCCAACTACAAGAAGATATTCGGTCTGGGTTGGAGCGCGCGAGCCTCAGAAGTTTCATTCCCCGCGCAAAGCAACATTTCTACCGCCGCATCAGGTATCGCTGGGGCGGATTCGGTCTGGGACTCGCCATAGTCGGAGTTATCGCGACCGTTTTGCTGACACATCATGATCGCCTGTTCACCATTGTACCCGGAATGCCTGCGGCAACGCAGGGTGAACTATATATGATCGATTGCCGGCATGATACAGTGCTCCGCACAGCACATGGCGCAATGGTCAATATCCCCGGGGGCAGCATCGACGCCGACGGGACTGATACTGTCAGGCTGGAAATCAAAGAGGCCTATACCATCGCATCTATGCTCCGCTTTGGGCTGCTAACGCAGAGTGACGGCCGTCCTCTGAGCAGCGGGGGCATGATCTATATCCAACCCACCAAAGGCAGCCATGCAAGGATTGCCCGGCCAATCAACGTGGCGTTGCCGACACTCCGCGTAGAAGAAAACATGCAGCGCTTCAAGGGAACGGTCAATGATAAAGGGAAGATCAATTGGACAGACCCACATCCGCTCGTTGACAGTTCCGCACGGAAAGCAATCGCCTACGGCAAAGGCCTTTTTGAAACCAATTGCAGCTCATGTCATTCGCTTCGGTCCTCGCTAACAGGGCCCGGCCTTGCCTATATTGGTCAGCGTCGATCCGAAAAATGGTTGTACGATTTTATCCGGAACAACACCAAACTACTGGCAGAAGGGGACTGCTATGCCAACTACGTTTATAATGTCTATAACAAGACCCCGATGAATATCTTTCCCAGCCTAAATCATACCGATATCCGCTATCTGATCGACTACATTAACAGTGAAAGTGCGCTCATCGACAGCAATCAGGTACCAAACTATACCCGCGAGTTAGACAGTTGTCGCCGGTACAATCGGTTGGTTGGCGCACTTGAAAAGAACCGGCAAGCCTTCATCCGTGACAATGGCGCTCGCACCCGTGTCATTAGCAGCGATGACACCGGCACCATCATCAACGATACTGTACCCCTAATAACAGGGCCCAACTCTGTCACACCGATCGAGCACCCATCGATCTACTACCAATTTACGATAGAGAGTTTTGGTTGGTATAATGTCGACGCGCTATTGAAAGACCTGCCAGGCGTCCTGCCCAGTGAGCTGCACGTGCAAATTCCCCTGAAGTTTGCGGCAGAAGTCAACGTATTCCTTGTTCTTCCAGGGCGCAAAATCTTTACCGAAGGCGGAATTCTTAAAGACAGCAAGATGGAATTTGGCTTTCTCACGGACGATGGGCAGATACCTTTACCCCAAGGTGAACAGGCCTATGTATTTGCAACTGGCGAATATCAGGGTAAACCTGTCTTTGCACTCAGTTCGTTTGTTACAGCGCCGAAACAGAAAATCAATTTGCAGCCTGTGCCTATGAACAAAGAACAGATTATCGCGATGATCAGTCATCTCGATCTCAACCAACTTGGCATTCGCGTCGCCGACTCCCGGAACGCCGACCGTATCCGTGCGGTCGATACGTCGCTTGCTGCGATCGCGCGGTTCAAACCACAACATTGTGACTGCGATTGCCAAATGAATGCAGCGGAAAAAGATACCGCTGTCTTTGAGTACCGTCCGTCACGCTAGCGGCAGTGAATGTTTTTACGTCAGCTATATCAAAAAGCCGATGAAAATCAGCGGCTTAAGAGTAATGCAGGATGGAGATTACCTCCGCCGCAAACTAAAATGCCTTCCTGACTATCGTCAGGAAGGCATTTGTGGAGGTGAGGAGATTACCTTCGCCACCCTCCGGGCGTCTCGGTGATCTCTTAAGAGGGAG
>Ga0247778_1001198_pt1 | contig 13009 bp, 10 predicted proteins | sample UWRJL049202B5_FD_179939 | JGI IMG/M metagenome (GOLD analysis project Ga0247778, IMG submission 179939) | Plant litter microbial communities from Arlington Agricultural Research Station in Wisconsin, United States - UWRJ-L049-202B-5 | ecosystem: Environmental > Terrestrial > Plant litter >... | reverse complement strand
TATGAGTTGAGCGGAGGGCTATTTGGTTATTTCCATGAATTTTGATTCCAGGCTCTTTTTGCGCAGCTGCAGGTGATCCAACACCATTCCCTGTTCAAAACAGGTCCGGTTGATGGCCGCCAGGTCAATGACGCCATTTGTAAAAAAGACCTGCAAATGGGATTCGGCGTTTTTAACCTGCCTGACCCCGGGCAGTGCGGATAGCAGGGTTCGTAGCTTTTCCAGACCGGTCTTTTCTATCCCCAACTCGATAAAATCCTCATTCGCCAGGACTTCGTTGACATCGCCGGCCATCAGCAATTGCCCCTTCTGTAAGATGGCAACATGGGTGCAAACCTTTTCCACTTCATCCAGCAGGTGGCTGGCCAGTACGATGGTCTTGCCCTGATGGGAGAGTTCCCGGATCAATTCGCGGGTTTCTGCAATCCCTACCGGATCCAGCCCATTCGTAGGCTCGTCGAAGACCAGGACCGATGGATTACCCAGCAGACAGGCAGCGATGGCCAGCCTCTGCTTCATACCCAGCGAATACGTATTGAATTTGGAATGCCGCCGCTCTGTCAATTTTACCAGTTCCAGGACACGGGGGATATCGGCGGCGTTCTGCCCTTTGATCGCGGCGGCTATCTGCAGGTTCCGTTCCCCGGAAAGGTAATGATAGAAGTTTGGCGTCTCCAGCAGGGTACCGATCTTGCGCCGCTGCACTTCGGAAGGGGGCGAGCCAAACCAGGCATAGGTCCCGTCACTGGCCTTCAGGACATCCATGACGATCCCTAATAAGGTGGTCTTTCCACTGCCGTTAGGACCCAGGACCCCAAACACCGAGCCGGGCGGGACTTCAAAGGAAACCTGGTGAAGCGCCCTGATGCTGCCATAATATTTGGTGATTGCACGAATAGAGAGAATGCTGTCCACGGTAAAAATTTATGATGGGTAAGATAGAAAGAAAATGAAGAAAAGTGATACCCAATTAGGCGGATGCATGTTTTTGATGATAGAGGGAAGAAAACTCTCCTATAGTGGAAAGCTGCCTGTTGTCAAAGGAGAGACGGGACAGTTTGAGCCCGTCGATATCGCTGTCCAGCACTTTTCGGGTAAAAGGGTTCAGGGTCCCCCCCTTGCTGCCCGGCAGGGCGGCGGGGTCATATTGAAAATCAGGATCACAGAGGGTACCCCGGGGATACATGATACCAGGCTGCCCCTTTCCCCTGATATCCAGGAGTTTGGGATGATCCAAGCCCAGCGTATGTCCATATTCGTGGGCTGCTGTCGTGGAGGGCCCTTGCAGGTTCGCCAGCTTGAAATACCCCGTATTCGATCCCAGCCCGTCCACAAAAGAAATGTCGTGCTGGGAGAATTCTTCTACTCTGAAAAAATTATTACGGGGATTGGTATTATGCCAGACGGTTGCCGGGGGAAGGTCTGGCGCATAGATGCCTTCTATATCGAAGGATACTTCATACCATTCCTTTCGGAGCTTCACCCGGCTATGGGGTTCGCTCCAATGCAGGGCGATCTCATCGGCAACCCGGATAGCCAGGTTTTGTTCAGCCGCCTCCCCGTAAAAATAGATTGTAGAACGTATGACCAGCCTGTGATAGCCCGTAAAGAGTTCCGCCTCGCCCATACCCTGGTATGATTTATTGGATCACTTCCGCTAATTTCTTTTCCAGGTCTTCACCCCGGAGGCCTTTTGCCAGGATCTTTCCATCCTTATCCAGCAGGAAGTTCATGGGAATGCCTTTGATACCATAGAGATTGGCGGCGCTGTTCTGCCAGCCTTTGAGGTCGGAGACCTGGGCCCAGTTCAGCTGATCTTTTTTAATGGCTTCGATCCATTTGTCTTTTTTATCATCGAGAGAAACGCCCATGATGGTAAAACCTTTTCCGTGGAACTGCGAATAGGCTTTTACGACCGCGGGATTCTCCGCGCGGCAGGGTCCGCACCAGCTGGCCCAGAAGTCCACCAGGACATACTGACCCTTCAGGGAAGAGAGCGATACCGGCCGTCCGTCGACATCATTCAGGGTAAAATCAGGAGCCGGGTTTCCAATGGCCGTCAGTTCGGCTGCATCCAGGGTCTCCTTGATCTTCTTCCCGAAAAAGCCCTTTTGCACGGAAGTGTCCAAACGGCCATAGATATCTTTTAGAATGACTGCATCCGGGTTATAAGAAAAGTTCGCATAGATCTCATACGCTGCCACATAGGAAGCCGGGTGTGCGATAGTATATTCTTTAATGGCTTGCTGCTGTCTTTCGCTCAATTCCGTATAGGCCTTCTTTATACTATCCAACTGGTGTTCGTCTTTTTTTGCTTCGGCGGCGTTGTACAATGCATCGAGCTTGCCCGAAAGCATTTCGAGCGCTTTCTGACTTTCCTGGTATTGGATATATTCATCCTGTGTGGGAGAGCCCTTGATGACTGCATTCTGCATGGAATCCTTTTTGGCGGTGAGCAGCATTGCCCTGGCCTCCAGGAAAAAGCCGGTGCGGAATTCTTTTTTGCCCGACTTGTTCTTGATAGCCAGCAGGCAGAATTCCGGGCTTTCTGCAACACCCCTGAACTGGAACTGGCCGTTCTTTGCCATGACCGAATCCTGCGGATCTTTTTCCCTTTGTTGGTGATAAAGATAGACCCAGCCATTGCCGAATCCCTGGATCTGTCCTTTCAATGTATAGGAAGGGCTCTCTGCGAAAAGGCTGCCAATGCATGCAGCCAGCAATAAGTATTTCATTCGTTAATAATGTTTCTTGTTTACGGGTAGAACGCAATTTACATTTAATTTCTCAGCGGCTTCCCGCCTTTTAACACGCTCTGGATCCGTTCCAATGTTTTTTTCTCCCCGCAAAGACTGAGAAAAGCCTCCCTTTCCAGGTCGAGAATATATTGCTCGGTCACCAGGGTCGGTTCACTCAGGTCTCCACCGCACATGACATAGGCCAGTTTTTTTGCCACCACAACATCATGATCGGTGGCATAGTTACCTCGCCACATGCCGTTGATCCCTGCGTAGAGGGCGCCCAGCGCCGAACGTCCCAGCACTTTTACATCATTTCTCGGTACAGGGATCGTATAGCCGTCATTATATAGCCCGATCACCGAAGACCTCGCCTCGGCGATCCGCCGGTCCTGGTTAATGCTGACGATATCCCTGCCTTTCCGCAGGATCCCAAGATCATAGGCCTCATAGGCGGAGGTAGAAACCTTTGCGGTAGCGATGGTGAAGAACCTGTTCTTTAAGGTAATGGTTTCAGGTTCGTCTTCGTGCATTTCATCCGCTGCCCGCAGCGTAAACTCTTTTGTGCCGCCACCCCCGGGAATCAGCCCAACGCCCAATTCCACCAGCCCGATATAGGCTTCGGCTGCAGGCACCACGCGGTCTGCATGCAGGCTCAGCTCACAGGCGCCGCCTAAGGTCAGTCCATGGGGCGCTACCACAACGGGTACGGCCGAATAACGAGCACGCATCATCGTATTCTGGAACTGCCGGATGGCCATATCCAGTTCATCATAGTCCTGTTCGATGGCCAGCATAAAGATCAACCCGACATTCGCGCCGGCGCTGAAATTAGGACCTTCATTGGCGATGACCAGGCCCTTGTATTTCTCTTCCGCCAGAGAGACAGAACGTTGAATGCCTTCCAATACTTCTCCGCCGATACTGCCCATCTTGGTATACCATTCCAGGCCCAGCACCGATTCTCCCAGATGATACAGCCGGCAGGCGCTGTTCTTCCATACGGTCTGACCTTCGAAATTCTTCATGACCAAAAATGCCTCCCCACCCGGTAAAGGCCGATAGGCCTTCGAGATCCGGTCATAATACAGTCTTCTGCCTTCTCCGGTCTTGTAAAAACTAATCGCGCCGCTGGCCAGCATCTCCTCTACCCATTCCGCTACCGCGAAACCGGCCTCCTTCATTTTTTTCACCGTGCCGGCAACACCAAGGGTATCCCAGCTCTCAAAAGCGCCGATCTCCCAGCCAAATCCTGCGATCATGGCATCATCCACCCGGTAAAGTTCGTCGGAGATCTCCGGAATGCGATGGGAGATATAGGAAAAAAGACCATAATGGAATTGCCGGTAGAATTCCCCGGCCTTGTCAGAGGCTTGTACCAACATCTTCAACCGTGTCTTCAGGTCATCGAGGGGTTTGGCTGCTTCTACCGAGGCGAACTTCGGCTTCTGCCGGGGCCTATATTCCAGGGTCTGCAGATCCAGGGTAAGGATCTCTTTTTCCCCGCCGGCGCCCTTGGTCTTTTTAAAGAAGCCCTGGCCGGTCTTGTCCCCGAGCCATTTATTCGTTACCAGTTTATCCAGCCATACAGGAATATCGAATACAGAACGCTGTTCGTCCCGCGGGCAATTTTCTGCCACTCCTTTTGCAACCTTCACCAGGGTGTCGATCCCGACTACATCCGCCGTACGGAAGGTAGCCGACTTGGGCCTTCCGATCAGGGGACCTGTCAGGGCGTCCACCTCATCGACGGTCAGACCCAGCTTTTCCACCAGCCTGAAGATCGCCATGATGCCATATACACCGATACGGTTGGCAATAAAGGCCGGCGTATCCTTGCACAGGACCGTGGTCTTGCCAAGATAGAGATCCCCATAATGAAGAAAAAAATCCGTTACGGCCGGATCGGTGTCCGGGGTCGGAATGATCTCCAGCAGACGCAGGTATCGGGGCGGGTTGAAAAAATGAGTGCCGCAGAAATGCCGCCTGAAATCCTCGGACCTGTCCGCAGCCATCAGGTGGATGGGTATGCCGGAAGTATTGGAAGTGATCAGGGACCCGGGTTTGCGATATTTTTCTACTTCCGTAAAGATCTGCTGTTTGATATCCAGCCGCTCGACCACCACTTCAATGATCCAGTCACAGGCGCCCAGGTCCTTCATGTTATCCGTGAAATTCCCGGTCTGGATTCTTTTGAGGGCTTCCTTTGTATAGACCGGGGAGGGGTTGGATTTAACAGCTGCCGCCAGCGCCTCGTTCACGATCCGGTTCTTCACAGCCGGATTGTCCAGGGACAGCCTTTTGGCGTTCTCAGCTTCGGTCAGCGCTGTAGGAGCCATGTCCAACAATAAGGTCTGCACACCGATCCCTGCAAAATGACAGGCAATCCTTGATCCCATCACGCCACTTCCTAATACAGCCACTTTTTTAATGATCCGGTTCATATGGTTAAATTAGTTAGTTAAACAACTATTGGAATATGAAGGTAGTGAAAAAAATGAAAATGGGCACGACAGGTTTGCACCTGTCGCACCCATTTATCAGAAGGAAATTATAATATCTTGCTGAGCCTGTCGATCTCGTAAGTATCGGCCTTGCTTAATAGTTCATTGCGTACCGACATTTGTTCCTGCATGAGTCCTCTTGGGTAACTGTCACCGGTAATATAACTAACGGTGAGATAGACACCCTTTTCAATGATCAGCTTGTTACCGCAGATATCGGTCAGATGGATCTTATCCTCATTTTCAAAAGACCCTGAACATTGGTACTTGCTCTTGATGGACTGGGTCAAAATATCATTTGTCTTCTCCGTAAAGGAAAGAAAGCTCAACTGGGAATAATAGAAGAAACCATTGATAAAATGGAACTGTAACAGTACCTTTTGACGCAGCAGCTTCGTGCGGTAGAAAAGGATCTTGTGATCCTTGAAGTCATTGATATCCTTCACCTGGAAAGAAGGCATGCCGATCTTCCAGATTACCTTCCGCGGAGTGACGCCGAACGGTACATCGTGGGGAGCAATAATGGTATTCGTTAAATAAGGGGAATGTTGTTCCTGTGATATTAACTGATGAGCGAAATCAAGATAGTACTGGTTAATAAAACTCCGGTAGAAGCTCTCTCTTTCCTGGTAGAAATTATTATATCGATTATACGGCAGGAGCCTGTATTGTAGGTTCTGTTTCATAACACAAAAAGTTGTTGTGCGTTAGATATTAGATTTTAAGAGATACTCCGTCGTATCAGAATATGAATGTAGAATTTTGACATAACCAGGAATACTGTTTTTTTTAATTTCCCTTGCTCGATCGGACATTCTTATAGGCATACTCTTCGGATAATCAGATCCATACACCGGAACTAGGAATAAAACTACAAAGACTTGAATATATTGTATGGGGGGAACCCATAGAGATTTCCATAAGTAAAAACACTTATTTTTTGACCCTTCAAAAAATTAAATGAATCAGTCGCGGATGATACATTGTACGAGAATGACATTCTTCAGCTGCCCGGCGCAGGTGCCCTGGATGGTGCAGCTATCCCCGGCTCTTACTGGTAGTCCCCAGTGATTGTACATGCTGTCAAGATTACAGTTGACGGAAAGAGCGGGCAGGTCGGGATTGGTGCCCAGCCGGATAACATAGGCCCCGGTCTCGCTCTTACCATAACCTTTCACGATCCCTTTTACGGAGATGACACGATAGAGGTAGTGATGATTGAACAGGGACTCGTTATTGTTAGAGATGCCGATGAGGTCCCCTGCGGAGACATGGATATCCGCCTCTTTGTTCAGGAGATCGGTCGAGTGACCGGAGATATGATAAAAATAACCATATAGGGCAAGGCCTGCGATAAGGAAAAATAGGAGGCTGCTGCCGTATTTTATTCGTTTCTCCATTGGGTTGCTGAGAGCATATACGGAGAAATGGGACAAAGAGATTTAAGATCCCCCGCAACGGGGGATCTTAAAATATTTTAATATTTAGCTGACGCCCGAACCGGCTTCGATGGGTTCATCCGGATTTACAAAGTACAGTTTTCCGGCTTTGTCCTCGGCCATCAGGATCATTCCATTACTCTCGATCCCCCTCATTTTCCGGGGGGCCAGGTTGGCGACGACCACTACCTGCCGGCCGATAATCTCGGCGGGGTTGAAATGTTGGGCAATGCCGGAGACAATGATTCTTTTTTCGCTGCCCAGGTCTACATCCAATTGCAGTAATTTATCGGCCTTTTCCACTTTTTTAGCGTTCAGGATCGTGCCAACCCGCAGGTCCAGCCTGGCAAAATCATCATAGACAATAGTGGATTTGGCAGGCGCGGGCTCCTTCAACACTTCAGCGGCGGGAGGCAAGGCGGTTTCTGCCTTATGTTTTTCGCTGGCAATTCTCAACTTATCCACCTGTTCTTTTACTTCTTCGTCCTCGATCTTCCTGAAGAGGAGTTCAGGCGGGCGCAGGCTGTATCCTACACTCAACAGCTTCATCTTCCCCGCATTCTCCCAATCCAGCATTTTCTCCACAACCTTCATCAGGTGTAGCATCTTTCTGGCAGTAAAGGGCAAAAAGGGATTGATGAGAATAGCCAGGTTTGCCGTCAGTTGCAGACAGATATGCAGGCAATTATCGATCAGCTGCTGATTTTCAGGGGAGACCATCTGGGGAGCGTCCGTTCCCTTGGCGGAAGGAGCCTTCTTCCAGGGTTCTTTTTCCTGCATATAGCGGTTGCCCTTCCGGGACAGGTCGATGACCTCGAACAGGGCTTCCCGGAATTTATATCCTTCCAATAGGTTTTCCACCTTGACCCTCGCGGCGGCGATATCCCTGATCATGGCCTGATCCGACTCATCCAGGATTTCCGTGTGCAGGGGAGGAACCTTGCCATTGCAGAGTTTGTGCATCAGGACAAAGGTCCGATTGACGAAATTGCCGAATACGCTTACCAACTCGCTGTTATTGGCATCCTGGAAACCTTTCCAGATAAATTCACTGTCCTTGGTCTCCGGCGCGATCACGGTCAGGTAATAACGGAGACTGTCCGCCAACTGGCTGCCGCCGTTCTCTTTTTTGATGAAGTCGTCGATATAGTCCTGCATGTCCAGCTTCCAGTTGCGGCTGGTGCTCATCTTGTCTCCTTCTAAATTCATGAACTCATTGGCCGGGACATTCTCAGGTAAGATATTGCCATGCAATTTCAGCATGATCGGAAAGATGATACAATGGAATACGATATTATCCTTTCCGATAAAATGTACCAGTTTTGTATCCTTATCATACCAGTAAGGTTTCCAGTCCTTGCCCGTATCCAGGCTCCATTGACGGGTGGCGCTGATATAGCCGATAGGCGCATCGAACCAGACATACAGCACTTTCCCTTCCGCATCCGGCAGTGGCACTTTTACACCCCAATCCAGGTCCCGCGTGACGGCCCTGGGTTGGAGTCCGCCATCGATCCAACTCCTGCATTGGCCTACCACCGTAGCCCGCCAGTCATCTTTATGTTCTTTCAGGATCCATTCCCTTAAAAAAGCTTCATGCTTGTCCAGGGGAAGATACCAGTGTTTGGTGTTCCTTTTAACAGGCGGCTTGCCGCTGAGGGTACTATGCGGGTTGATCAGCATATCGGGGCTGAGGGAGCTGCCGCAATTCTCACATTGATCTCCATAGGCCCGCTGGTAGCCGCAGACAGGACAGGTGCCCATAATATATCTGTCCGCCAGAAAGGTCCTGGCTTCCTCATCGTAATACTGTTCACTCTCCTTTACTTCCAGTTCGCCCCGGCTGTTGAGGTCCGTAAAAAATTCCTGGGTGGTCTCATGATGAATGGGCTCGCTGGTCCTGTGATAGATATCAAAGGAGATTCCAAGATCTGCAAAGTTCTGCCGGATCAATTCGTGGTATTTATCGATAATGGCCCGGGGGGTGGTACCCTCTTTCATAGCCTGAATAGGAATGGCTGTCCCATGTTCATCGCTGCCGCAAATAAATGCCACATCACGTCCCTGCGCCCGTAAGTACCGTACATAAATATCCGCCGGCAAATAGGCTCCTGCCAGATGGCCGATATGTTTCAGGCCATTGGCATAGGGTAGAGCTGCCGTGATCAGGTATCTTTTTGGTTGATTAGTCATAATTAGTGGCAAAATTACGGAATTTACCCCTTCTCCTATTCCTGCATGGTGAACTCCACCGTCGCATTGCGCCGGTAATCAGCGGAAAGAAAGATATTGTAGGTCTTGCCATGGACTGTGACCTCCATCAGGGCCGTATTTGGAGGCAGTTTACCCATGTTTTCGGCAAATAATACCAGTTTATTGATGGGAATACTCCTGTCAATGGCGATGATCAGGGTTTTGGCCTGGTCGGTGAGTCGCTGGTGTTGGATCAATAGCTCGTTGTTCAGATACAGGCTGACGGAATCCCCGTCAATTTCCCCATTGTCATACAGGGCTATTTTAATGGAATCTATTTCATTTCCATGGACGGGAACGGTGGCGGCAACGAGGGACTGGCGGTTCTGCATGGATTCATATTGCCGTTGCTGGGCAGAGTCCAGCTTCTTATGAGAAGGCAATACCAGGGGGATAAAAGGCGGGGCCTTTTTCTCCAGCCGGATGTCCAGGCCGCCGGTCCAATGTCCCTGCAGGATGTCCTTATGATTGATCCTTTTATAATAAAGAACGAAGAAACCCGCGGGACGGCCTTCTCCCGCAGGCTCTGCCCCTGCTCCACCCGATAGGATGCTGTCCTCACGGATTGTCAGGATGGAATCTTTTCCATAATATCGTCCGCTGATAAGAATATGTCGGATTATATGCGTTTCAGGGACATACCAGTGCAGAACGCCGCCAAAGGAGGAATCACCGGAAGAGATGTTCAGGACGAGCCTTTGTTTTTTTTCGGAGACATCATCGGTGGCGTTCCCCGTCCATTGCCCTGTGAGATCCTGCGCCCTCAGCGCAAATCCATAGCCAGACCACAACAATAAGACCACCAATGACCAACGCATGTAATGAAAGTAGTAATTTTAGAGAATGTGTCGGATATTCGTTGTTAAAATTTAACGAATATCCTGCAAACAGCCAATGATTGTCCTTCGGACTAAACGCTACCAGCGTTAAGCGGCAATATTAATTCAATTGTTAAGATGAACCGAAAAAAATTTCTTTCTTCCATGCTGGCGATGGGTGCTGCCTTGCCCAATGGAAAGGCTGCAAGACCCGCTGCGGCCAGCCAGCCGCAGCCTCCGCTGATCCCCGGCTACCTCGTTGCCGGCGATACCATCGGCATCACCTGTCCTGCGGGCTCCATTACTTTAAAAGAGATCACCCCCGCCATTCAACAGATCGAGAGTTGGGGTTTCCATGTGAAAGTGGGCGATACGGTAGGCAAAAAGGACTTCACCTTTGGCGGTAACGATGCAGAACGGGCAGCGGACCTGCAAAAGATGCTGGACGATCCATCCCTGAAGGCCATCCTCTGTGCCCGGGGCGGCTATGGCGCGGTACACATCGTCGACCGGCTGGACTTCAGCGGTCTGTCCAATTATCCGAAATGGGTGATCGGATTCAGCGACATCACCGTCCTGCTCTGTCATATCCACCGCAATCTCAATATGGCCTCCATTCACTCCAAGATGTGCAACAGCTTTCCCGACGACTGGGCAAAGGCCGATCCCGTGCAGATCGAATCGATCCTTTCCATCCGTCAGGCCCTGTCCGGCGGCGAAATGATCTATCCGGTCCCTATCCACCCAAAGAACAGGATAGGCACAGCGTCAGGTCTCCTGGTGGGCGGCAATTGCAAGACCCTTGAAACCCTCTCGGGCACCCGGTCCGATATCGATACGGTCGGCAAAATATTATTCGTGGAAGACACCGGCGAATATCTCTACAGCATCGACCGCATGTTCTGGCACCTGCAGCGGACAGGCAAACTTTCCGGTCTCAACGGTCTGATCATCGGCGGCTTTAAGGCCAAGCCGGATGACCCGGGGGAGGAATTCGGCCGGACCCTCTACGACATCGTCGGGGAAAGGGTACAGGGCTATAGCTACCCGGTGTGTTTTGAATTTCCCGTGGGCCATCAAAAGAATAATTTCGCCCTGAAATATGGCATGCTCCATACATTGACGGTAGCCGCCGAAAGGGTTCAGCTAACGGAAACACCGCCTGCTATCACCCTATAATTCGCCATAACTCCCTTTTTTGACCTGGTTCTGGCGGAATATAATTTTCTATAATTCGCCAAAACTCCCTTTTTTACCCTAGTTTTGGCGAATTATAATCCAAATCGAAATGGACATCGTAATAGGAAGAGAGGCGGAGAAGGCTGTATTATCAGCCATCTTGGAATCGGGAGAACCTGAACTGGTCGCCATATACGGACGGCGGCGCGTCGGTAAAACTTTCCTGATCCGATCCTTCTTTCACAAGCAAATGGCCTTTGATCTTTCAGGGATCCACAATGCTTTGCTGGAACAACAACTGGAAAATTTCAGCGAAGCTTTGGCCGGGGCCATGAGAAGTTTGCCATTGGAAACACCGGTCAGCTGGTTCAAGGCCTTCAACATGCTGGAGGATTATCTTACTCCTTTAATAAAAAAGCAAAGGAGGGTCGTATTTTTCGATGAATTCCCCTGGATCAATACCCCCCGTTCCGGATTTATGCAGGCTTTTGAGAATTTCTGGAATACCTGGGCCTCCCGGCAGGATAATCTTGTGGTTGTCATTTGCGGCTCTGCAGCCTCCTGGATGATACAGAAAGTTATCCATAACAGGGGAGGGTTATATAATAGAGTGACCCGGAGAATGCGGTTGCTGCCTTTTGATGTTGGGGAAACAGAAGCCTATTTAAAAGAAAGAAAAGTAAACCTCGACCGCTACCAGGTACTACAACTCTATATGGTAATGGGGGGGATCCCTCATTATCTGAAAGAGGTCAGGCCAGGAGAAAGTTCCGTCCAGGCCGTCGACAGGCTCTGTTTTACAAAAGAGGGCTTGCTCTATGATGAATTTAAGAATCTGTATCATTCGCTCTTCGATAATGCCCAGGATCATATGGCGGTCATCCGGGCATTGGCAAAGAAAGGAAAAGGTCTTACCAGGGGAGAGATCATCGAAGCCTGCAGGCTGAGCTCCGGCGGAGGCGTAACACAATTGTTGGATGAACTTACCGAATCAGGCTTTATCATGCCTTATATCCCATTCGACAGAACACTAAAGGATAGTATCTACAAACTAACAGATGAGTATTCGCATTTCTATGTGAAATTCATAGAGAATAAAAAAGCCGAAGGGGCAGGCAGCTGGATAAAGTTCTCAACGGGAACATCATGGAAGAGCTGGAGTGGAACAGCATTTGAAAGTATCTGTATGAAACACACCCCACAGATCAAAAAGGCATTGGGCATTGAAAGTGTCTATACGGAGACTTCGGTCTGGCGTCTCAGGGGAAAAAAGGAAGAAAGAGGTGCACAGATAGACTTGTTGATCGACAGGCAGGACCGTTGTATAAATCTGTGTGAAATGAAATTTTCGATCGGTGACTTCGAGATAACAAAAAGTTATGCAGAAGAATTAAAAAACAAACTGAACGTTTTCCGGACCCATACAAAAACCCGTAAGACATTATTTTTAACAATGGTAACAACGCATGGGGTAAAAAACAGAAATGACTATGTTGGTCTCGTGCAGAATGAAATAACCATGGATGCCTTATTCAAATAAAATTTATTTTTTTTCTGTTATGATCAAGATCCCTCCATATCTCAACCCCGGCGATACGATCGCCCTGGTCTGCCCCTCCGGCTACATGGCCGTTGAAAAGGCACAGACCTGCATCGATACTCTGCAGAACTGGGGCTATACCGTGAAGACAGGCCAGACTCTTGGAGGAGATTCAGATAATTATTTCTCCGGCGATGATGCACAGCGATTGCAGGACTTCCAACAGGTGCTGGACGACCCGTCGGTAAGGGCCATTCTCTGTGGACGCGGGGGGTATGGCCTCAGCCGGATCATCGACCGCATCGACTTTTCCTCCTTTATAAAGAAACCCAAATGGATCATCGGGTTCAGCGATGTGACGGTCCTGCATGCGCATATCCATGCGCATTATAAAACAGCGACCCTGCATTCGCCAATGGCAGGAGCCTTCAATGATGGAGGCGCCGCTCTGCCCTATGTACAATCACTCCGCCATGCACTCGCAGGTAAGAGATCGGCCATCGTCTGTCCCATTCACCCCTTCAACCGGCGGGGTGAG
>Ga0247778_1001197_pt1 | contig 13053 bp, 11 predicted proteins | sample UWRJL049202B5_FD_179939 | JGI IMG/M metagenome (GOLD analysis project Ga0247778, IMG submission 179939) | Plant litter microbial communities from Arlington Agricultural Research Station in Wisconsin, United States - UWRJ-L049-202B-5 | ecosystem: Environmental > Terrestrial > Plant litter >... | reverse complement strand
ATTTCCTGCATGACGGCCGCGCCCGGTCGATCGAAGAGGCCATTCTCTGGCATGGCGGAGAGGCGGCAAGATCGAAAGAGCAATTTATGCACCTGAGCAAGGCCGATAGGACTGCGCTGCTGAAGTTCCTGGGCTCGCTGTGATCCTGAATATCTTATTATATTTGGCCGGGCCTTTTTTAAGGGGCTTTTATACACTATGATAAATATCATATTCCGTGTTTACATGCTCGGCGGCAAGACCTGGGAGGAAACTTCCCAGGAGGCAGCATTTCCCATCCATGCATTCGGCAGCGCCGGCGGTCTGGAAGGCTCCATCCTGATACACGTCAATAACACCCTGTCCAATGAACTGCAAGACATCCTTCCGGCCCTGATCAAAAACCTGTGTTTTGAAGTAACCCGTGAATTACAAACAGAGGATCATGCGATATATCACTTCTACAGCTATCCAGACCAGGTCCATTTTTCCAGGCAGGGAGATGAGATATCGATAACAGGATCGGAAGAAATACATCCGGCATCGTATAATGCGAAGGAGCTGACGACAGGATTGTACAATTGCGGGCGTCGCTTCATCGACATGATGCACCATTTTTGTGCTACCGATAGTGAAAATGCGGCGGCATACGCGCTGCCATCATTGATCGATCTGCTGGAAACTACCGCCGCGGACCACCCCAACCGGTAGACACAATCGATCAGGTAAAAGATACTTCTTGAATTCCGCATATTCTTATGAGAATTTCAAATACCTGACCCTAACTTTTCTTTTTATTCACACTGCTGGCCCCGCTGGAATGCAGGTCCCGGATGACGGCTTCCCCTTTATAATAGATGCTGCTGGCGCCCGAGGCATGGGCATTCAATTCCTTATTGACCGTGATACGCACATCTGAGGCGCCCGAGACATGCGCGTCGCAATTATCCGTCACCAGGTCATAGCCCTTCAGGTCGCTGGCGCCGTGGGCCTGGATCGTGGTCATGCCGGCAACCGAGCCGGTTATTTGGGCGTCCGAGGCTCCGGAGGCATCCAGCTTGAGGCTACCGACCTTGATGGCGCCCTTGAAATCACTGGCGCCGGTCAACTTGATTTCCAGGTTATCGCCCGATATCACCCCATCGACATAGACATCCGAGGCGCCGGAGGCATTCAAAACATCCAGGTGGGTAAAGGAGATATAGGCCCGCATTTTCTTGCCGCCGTTCCAGATAAATCCCCTGTTGTCCAAATAAATATGCAGAATGCCCCCGATCACTTCCGTGCGGATCCGGTCCCTCCATTTCGGATCGGCAGCACTGACCGCCACCACTTCCTCATCACTCTGACTGAGATAGAGGTCGATGGCATTGGTCACATGGATGCCATGGAAGCCTTTGATGTCTGACCGCAATGCTACATTTGGATCGTTGACAATGGTCCGCTGCGCCGTCGATGCCAGAAAAGACATTGCCCCGATTGCCAAAAATAGTAGTCGCTTCATCATATAGATCATTTTATAGTCCTCCTCCTTCATCACTCACTACTGCCTACTCACCACTCATCACTCACCACTCACCACTCACCACTCACCACTCACCACTCATCTCCTCGACACGCTGCCACCGCTGCCGGTATGGACCTCCCGGATCACACCCGTGCCCTGGTAGTTTACATGTCCCCCGCTGTGGGCCGAGGCGGCCATTTCCTTTTCCACGGAAATATCGATGTGGGCGCCACTGCTGACCCTGACATCGCATTTCCCCGCTGCCAGGTCGTAACCGCTGAGCTTGCTGCCGCTGCTGGCCTCGGCCCGCAGGTCGCCTGCCTTCCCGGCTAAAGTGGCCTTGGCGCCGCTGCTGCCGTCCAGGGAAAGGACCCCGGCCTCAACCTTCCCACTAAACCGCGAGCCGCTGGAAAAATTCATGGCTAAGTTAGCAGATTTAAGGATGCCATCCACTTCTACCTGGGCGCCGGAAGAGGTTGACAATCCGTCCAGGCTTTTACAGGATACATAGGCCTTCAGCTCTTTGCGGCCGAAATCGGACCATTTCCAGATCTGGTTATCATAATATATATGCAATACCCCGCCCTCGACCTCCGTACGGATCCTGTTGCGGTAAGTTTCATCGGCCGCGCTGACCACTACCTTTTCCTCATTGCCCTGTACCAGGTAGAGGTGGATGCCGGTGGAGACCTTGATGGCGTGAAAGGCGGTCACAGTGCGGACCTGCGCGTTCCGGTCATTTACCACGGACTGGGCCAGGACGCCGGAAAGGAAGAAACAGGACGCCAAAAGGAAGATCCATTTTTTCATAATGCTGTATTTTTAAGAGGGAATGAATGAGGGTGCATATACTTTACGAGAATGTATTATCCTTTTCTGGAAATGCTGCTGGATCCGCTGGAATGCTGATCCTTGATGACAGCAGCGCCCTTATAGGTTACATCACTGCCGCCGGTAGCATTGATGCTGATCTCTTTGCTGGCGGTGATGTGCACATCGCTGCCGCCGGTGGCCTCGATATGACACTGCCCGCATTCCAGGTCATAGCCATGAAAATCACTGCCACCCGTAGCATGGACGGATAGCTGTGAGGCCGTGCCGCTGATATAGGAATCCGATCCACCCGTCTGATCGACCGAAAGGTTACCGATGTTCATCTTCCCTTTCAGATCACTTCCGCCGGAGAGCCCCAGGTCCAGACGTTCGGATTTCAGAATGTCCTCCACGAATACATCCGATCCCCCGCTGGCGCTAAGGCCATCCAGCGTCTTACAGGAAACATAAGCCTTCAATTGACGGTTGCCCCTTATGCCCCAGTGCAATCCATCATTGTTCATATAGATCTTTAAGACCCCATTCTCCACCTCGGTCCGGATCCGGTCCCTGTCAGAGCTATTGTCAGCGCTGACTGCTACCGCCTCGTCGCCGGACTGGCTCAGATAGAGGTCGATGCCATTGGAAATGCGGATGTCATGAAAGGCTTTTATGTCACGCTTTTGCGCATTCCTGTCTTCGATCACCTTGCCTCCCTGGGCAGCGGCGAAAATGCTGATAGCGGTAAATGCAGTAAGTAGTAGCGTATTTTTCATATCTGGCTGTTTTTAATAAAGACACTCCGATGGGACGAATGTTGCACCACGTCAATCCCACCGGCCCCGTACCCGTTGGACGAGCCATGGAAGGGAAATGTTACAGCACCTGCTGAAAATACGCGTATCTTTGTCACGCTGCGGGCTGGCATCACTGCCACCCACAGTATTCTCAGATTCCCCGGGGTGCTGTTCCGCTGACAATCGGGACGGCTGAGAAGATACCCGTTGAACCTGATCAGGGTAATGCCTGCGCAGGGAAGGTGACAAGATTCATTCGTGATTTCTCCTTTCGCAGACTTTCCTTTTTTTATTTATTATCAATAAATTATAAATGAGAAATTCATTTTCTGCGATTAGTCTGTCCGTGTCCCGGTTCCTGTCTCTGTCCCCATTCCTGTCCCGGCTCCTAATCTTATTCCGGCTACGGTCCCCATTCCGGTTCTGGTTCTCATCCCTGACGCTGCACGTGTTCTTGTTCCTGTCAACCACCCTGGTTCTGTCCGTCCCCCTTCTCCGGGCCCAGGACGCCCCCTTATCCCGTCCGGATCGATCCCCCCTATCTCAGCCGGGCCGTTCCGTTGACACCCCTCCCATCACCCTTCCGGGTCATTCCGTTGGCAAGCTGACCGATTCCATGACCGGCGCGCCCATCGCAGGCGCTACCGTGGAAATAAACACCGTGGGTACGGTCCAGTCCAATGAGGCGGGCATCTTCGAATTCCGGCGCCTCCCGGCCGGATCCTATTCCATAAAAATCAGCAGCATCGGGTACAAAACGATCGAGACCAGCCTGTCCCTGCCATCGGCCCAGCTGATTCGCATCTCTCTCGTCCGGATCCATCTTTTTATGCAGGCCGTCGAAGTAAAGGCGCTTCGCGCCGGGGACCGGGCGCCCTTTGCCAAAACCGATATCACCAAAAAACAGATAGAATCCACCAACCTGGGCCAGGACCTGCCCTTCCTGCTGAACCAGACGCCCTCCGTCGTCATCAATTCCGATGCAGGTAACGGCGTCGGCTATACGGGAATCCATATCCGTGGCACCGACGCCACCCGGATCAACATGACCCTCAACGGCATTCCCTATAATGATGCAGAGTCCCAGTCCATTTATTTTGTCGACCTCCCGGATTTTGCCTCCTCCGTCAACAGCATCCAGATCCAGCGCGGGGTCGGCACCTCCTCCAACGGTGCCGGGGCCTTTGGCGCCACCATCAATTTCTCCACCAATGAATTCAATGAGAAGCCCTACGGCGAATTCAACAACAGCTATGGCTCCTTTAACACCTGGAAAAATACCATCCGGGCAGGTTCCGGTTTAATCGACGGCCACTTCACCATCGACGCCCGGTTGTCAAGAATTTTCAGCAACGGTTATATCGACCGTGCCCGGAGCAACCTCAAATCCTTCTACCTCTCGACAGCCTGGCTGGATGATCATTCCTCCGTCCGGCTGAATATCATTTCCGGCAGTGAAAAGACCTACCAGGCCTGGAATGGCATTCCGGGGGCTAAGCTCTTTGGGGACAAGACGGCCCTGGACGAGCATTACGCCAACAATGTGGGTTCGCTGTATTTCAACAGGGCCGATTCCCTGAACCTCTACAATTCCAACAAGCGTAAGTATAATTATTTTACGTATGATAACCAGACGGACAATTACCGCCAGGACCATTATCAATTATTTTTCAACCACCAGGTGAATGACAGGCTGTCTTTCAACACAGCCGCCTTCCTCACCCGGGGCTATGGCTATTATGAGGAATACAAGACGCAGGCCAGCTATGCGGACTACGGCCTAACCGGGCCGGTATCGGGAACGGATACCCTCCAATCCACAGATCTCGTAAGGCAGCAGTGGCTGGATAACTATTACTTTGGCGGTATTTTTTCGCTGCAGTATAAGGAAGGAGGCACCCAACTGACCACCGGCGGCGGATGGGACCGGTACAACGGCAAGCATTATGGCACGGTCATCTGGGCCCAGGATGGCGGTATTCCGAAAGATGCGAGGTATTATTATAATAACGCCCATAAGACGGACTTCAATATCTATGGCAAGTGGCAGCAGCAATTGAGTCCACACCTCACTTTCTTTGCCGATCTCCAATACAGGAGAGTGGAGTACGATCTCCAGGGCTTTAAGGACAATCCCACGCTCTTCATCAATAAGAATTATAATTTCCTCAACCCCAAGACCGGACTTACGTGGTCAGGCCATGAGTGGCAGGCCTTCCTCTCTTATTCGCGCGCCAGCCACGAACCAAACCGGGATGATTTCGAGGCCGGCGCGGCCCAGCAGCCCCGCCCCGAGACCCTGAACGATTTTGAACTGGGTTATGAAAAAAAGAACAGTCATTATTCCTGGGGTGCCACGGCCTACTATATGCGCTATACGGATCAGTTGGTGCTGACCGGCCAGATCAATGACGTTGGGGCCTATACGCGGACGAATATCGGCCAGAGCTACCGGCTGGGTGTCGAACTGCAGGGCAGCGCACACCTGGCGCCCTGGTTTACCGCCTCGGGCAACCTGGCCCTCAGCCGCAACAAGATCAATAACTATAAGGAGTATGTCGACGACTATGACAATGGTGGACAAAAGACCTATGCCTATGCACATCCGGATATCGCCTTTTCGCCGGCCATCGTGGGTGCCGCCACCCTGCAGTTCTTTCCTTTCCCCAACTACGAGATTGCCCTGCCCGGTAAATACGTCAGCAAGGAATACCTCGATAATTCTCAAAAAGAGGACCGGTCGCTGCGGAGCTATTATGTACAGGACCTGCGGATGATCTATACGCTGAAGCCACAGCCTTTTAAGGCCATCGATCTTATTTTCCAGCTGAACAATGTCTTTTCCAGGAAGTACGAACCGAATGGGTATACGTATAGCTATTTGTATGGCGGGAGCCTGATAACAGAAAATTTCTATTTCCCCATGGCGGGCACGAATTTTATGCTGGCAGTGAATATAAAATTGTAAATTGATGGGGCCATCAATGGACCTATCAACTACTGTTTTATGAAGAGATCATTCCTTTGCCGGGTCGCCCTTACCGGGGCCGGCATGCTGTTCGGCTATAACCTGTTCGCCGGATCAACAAGACACAGCACAGCCAGCACATTCGGTGCATCCCTGGGGTCCGTTGCATCGGTCGCATCCGTCAGATCCGGCGCCCCCATCACATTCCTGGGCTCCGGCACATCCACCACATTCGTCGCACCGCCTGGCGCCGGCCTATCACCGTCATCGGTCACATCCGGCGCGTCACCCGCATCCTGCGCTGATACCAGCCTTCCCGCCACGGCCCCCGCCATAACCAAACGTCCGATCCGCCCGGCCGATCTTTACCACCTGCCATCCGTGGGTGACCCGCAGCTCTCACCCGACGGCAAATGGGTGGCCTACACCCTGTCCACCATCGACTCCATCAAGGACCGCCGGTCATCCGCGGTCTGGATGATCAGTTGGGACGGCACCACGAACCTGCAGCTCACCAATAGCCCCGAGGGCGAGTCCCGCCCCCGCTGGAGTCCCGACTCCAAATATCTTTCCTTTCTTTCCGCCCGGCAAGAATCCAAAGGCAGCCAGGTTTGGCTGATGGATCGTCGCGGCGGGGAAGGCAAAAGGCTTACAGAGTTCAAGGGCGGGGTCAACGACTACGCCTGGAGTCCCGATGGCAAAAAATTACTGCTGACTCTCAGTGACCAGGAGAAAGAAGACACGGGCAAGATAAAGACCGTCAAGCCCTATGTCATCGACCGTTACCAGTACAAGCAGGATATCGAGGGCTACCGTTATAAGAAGCTCTATACCCATCTTTATCTTTTTGATATCGCAACCAAAAAGATCGATACCCTCACCCGGGGCGCAACGAATGAAGGTAGTGCCGTCTGGAGCCCCGATGGGTCGGCCATTGCCTTCGTCAGCAACCGGACCGCCGATCCCGACAAGAACGAGAACACCGATATTTTTACCATCGAGGCCCGGCCGGGCGCGACGGCCAAACAACTGACGACCTGGAAAGGAGCCGACAACGCCCCGCGCTGGAGTCCCGATGGCAAATGGATCGCCTATACGCGTTCTACGCTGGATGCGGACTACAGCATGTATGATCAATCCGTGCTGGCGGTGGTGGCTGTTACCGGGGGAGAACCCAGGCTGCTGAGTCTCGCACTGGATCGTCCGGTGAACAACCCCAGGTGGTCGGGCGACGGGAAGGCGATCGTGGCGCAAGTGGTCGATGACCGGCGTCAGTACCTGGCTGCCTTTTCTCCTGTGGATGGGAAGATGACCAGGGTCGTGGAGGGGAACCGCACCTGGGGGCCGGCGGAGGCGGCGCCAGGCGGCAACTGGCTGACGATGATGAACAGTCCGCAGCAGCCAACCGAGATCTATGCGTTGGAAAGGGGCGTTCCCCGGCGGCTGACCCTGCATACCGATAGTTTCTTGTTGCCGCTGAATCTTGCCGCGGTAGAAGGCTTCAGCTCCACGAGCAGTGACGGGACCCTTGTCTCGGGCCTGCTCTTCCGCCCGGCCGGGGTGGCCGAAGGCACCAAATTACCCCTGATCCTCTTCATTCATGGAGGGCCGGTGGGCCAGGACGAATTCGGGTTTGACCTGGTCCGGCAAATGCTGGCCGCAGGCGGCTATGCCGTCGCAGGTGTCAATTACAGGGGCAGTAATGGCAGGGGACTGGACTATTGCAAAGTGATCTCCGGCGACTGGGGCAATAAAGAGGTGATCGATCTTCACGGGGCGGTTGATGAGCTGGTGAAGAAGGGGATCGCCGATCCGGATAAGTTGGCGGTGGGCGGATGGAGCTATGGGGGGATCCTGACGGATTACCTGATCGCCTCCGATACCCGGTTCAAGGCGGCATCCAGCGGGGCCGGAACGGGCTTCACCCTGTCGCTGTATGGGGTCGACCAGTATATCTCGCAGTATAACAATGAGATCGGTACGCCCTGGACGAGCATCGACAAATACCTCAAGATCTCCTATCCCCTGCTGAAGGCCGATCGTATCAAGACCCCCACCCTCTTCATGAGCGGGGAGAAGGATTTCAATGTACCCACGGCCGGCAGCGAGCAGATGTACCAGGCGTTAAGGACCCTGGGCATCCCGACGGAGCTGATCGTCTATCCGGGTCAGTTCCATGGGATCACGGTGCCTTCTTATCAGAAAGATCGCCTGGACCGCTGGCTCGCGTGGTATGGGAAATACCTGAAATAGAGGGGCCCCATCTGGGGGGCATCGCTCCAAATGAAGTCATCCGGCCTGGGCTGCACCACTCCGAATCCGGTCGGTCGCCCACCAGTCGCTTGCGCTATTTCGAAATTCGATCCTGCCAGGCCAGCATGCCGCCGGTCACATTCTTTACATTGGTGAATCCGGCTGTCTCCAGGATGAGACAGGCCTGACCGCTGCGGTTGCCACTGCGGCAATAGACGATCACTTCCTCGTTTTGCAGGTCATCGATAGGGTCCGTCTGCATGGTCTGGACCTTGCCCAGGGGCAGGAGAACGCCGCCGATATTGAATTCTGCATGTTCGCCCGGCTCACGCACATCTACCAGGTGCAGGGTTTCGCCGCTATCGATTCTCGCTTTTAATTCCTCAACAGAGATAGGTTGCATACCTGAAATATTTTTGAGACAGCGAATATAGGATTTTATTCACCCCTGCAGGCGTTTGGCGTTGGATCAATTGGTTCAATACCCATTGCCGCCCGGAGTCGCCGTCGTGTCGGCCTTTCTTTCCGGTTTTGTGGCGCTGAGCCAGATATCCATGGTCTGTCCCGGGCGGATGCGGTTGACCTTGCCGTCTTCCGCGAATTGTTCAGGGTTCTGTTTGCGGATATAGCCCTCAGTCGTATCGCGCACTTCCTTATCGGGCACGACGGAGGCAAAGCTCAGCCCCATCGAATCCAGGCGGGACTTGGCCTGCTGATAGGTCAACCCGAAGAGATCCGGCACGACAAAGCCTGTTCCCCCGATACCACTTCCCAATACCAGGGTGATGGAGCTACCCTGCTGGATCTGGGTGCCGGGCTTGATCGTCTCGCCTTTATAGACCTGGTCGAGGACGGAGTTACGGGCGAAATCGGGCTTGAATACCGTGTCCTCCAGCCGCAGGCCGTATTCGCGAAGGATCTTATCTGCGTTGCGGAAGCTCATGCTGACCAGGTTGGGCATCTGGATAAAGGGAGCCTGCGCGCGGTTGATGGTGAGATAGATGGTGCGGTTGACCTTTACCAGGTTATCCGCCTCAGGGAACTGCTTGACCACCCGGAGGGCGGGCATGGTATCATAGTAGACGGATGAATCCTGGATCTGCACATCAAAGCCCTGGGATTCCAGGCTCTTTTTTGCCTCGGTGAAGGAGAGTCCGACCACGCCGGGGATCTTCATCGTCTTGCCATGCTGCGTCAGCAGAGCCAGGGAGCCCAAAAAGAGCAGCAGGAGCAACAACAATACGACGACGCCTGCCAGTATATTGACCCAGAGAGGCTTAGTTGTGAGAAATTTGAACACGCTTGTTGTTTTAAAATGATGACCTGCCCTCGCAGGCCCTGTAAAATAATTAATTTATAGCAATGCGGTCTGATGCTGTTCCGTCGCTGTAACGATGGCCTTCGTCATTTATTGGATGGGTTGTCAATTTACTGTTGACCGGCCGGTTTCTTCCGGGTCAGGGCGTCCTCGATCAGGGCAGAATAGAACTCCATCAGGGTCCAGCCATGGACGCGCAGCTGTTGCGGTACGAGACTGGCCTCGCTCTGGCCGGGGACCGTATTGATCTCCAGCATGAAGGGTTCGCCTTTTTCTTCGTTATAGATAAAGTCGATCCGGACGATACCGCTGCAATTGAAGACCTGGTAGATCTTTGCCGCCGTGGCCCGCACCTTGGCGGCGACCGATTCGTCAACCTGTGCCGGGGTGATCTCTTCGTTCAGGGCGGAATTGTATTTGGCCTCGAAATCAAAGAATTCCTTTTTGCTTTTTACCTCGGTGAAGGGAAGGGTGATGATCTCGCCTTTTGAGCGGAAGACCCCGATGGTGAATTCGCGGCCGGTGATAAATTCTTCGATGAGAACCTGGTCGTCCTCGCGGAAGGCCCTTTCTATAGCGGCGCCCAGTTCTTCGGAGGGCGCCTTGACCTTGGACATGCCGATGCTGGATCCTCCGTTATTGGGTTTCACAAAAACCGGGAACCGGAGGTGCCGGGTGATCTCGTCGGGGTTCACGAACCGGCCTTTGACCAGAAGTACCGAACGGGCGACATGGATGCCGTTGAAGGCGGCCACGGCCACCGTAAACCGCTTGTTGAACGTGAGGGCGGAGACGGCTGCGTCGCAGCTGGTATAGGGAAGGTTCAGGAGGTCGAAATAGCCTTGCAGTCTTCCGTCCTCGCCGGGTGTGCCGTGGATACCTATCAGAACCGCATCGAATACGATCCTGCGGCCGCCGATGGTGAGGGAGAAATCATTCTTATCGACGTCCACCCGGGTCCCGTCCTTTTGGATATGGAACCAGCCTGTAGTGGTGATATCGATCTTGTAGACGATATACTTGTCCAGGTCCAGGTTATTTTCTATGGTGATGGCGGATTTATAGGATATGACCGCTTCGCCGGAATACCCGCCGGTAACAAAGGCAATGATGGGCTTCATGTAGGTGTGATTAATTTTCAGCAAATAAACGAAAAAGGTGGCGGGTTTACTTCGTGTCCATAAAGTCTTTTTAATGGCCTTAGTGAAATGGAGGATCTGCCGCAGGCAGTCCGACATTCGACAATTCAGCTGAAAATCAATTGTGCAGTTGTCAATCGCCGGTGGCGAATTCTTGTTCCTTGTTAAGAGTTGAGGACTTTGCCGGCGCGGGCCGGTTAAAGTCTTGGGAACATTCAAAAGTCTTAGGGGATTTTAAAAGTCATTGTGCTTTTAAATGTCTTCGCTCGGGAGATTACAAAGAGGATAGTACTTCGTTCTCAACACCGTTGAGAACTCGTCAGAGCTTCGGCCTTAAACACCGTTCAAGCCCTTTCTCGAAACCTTCGCCCTGCTCGGTTTCCTTCGCTGCGCTCGGTTATCTTTGTCGCGACGCATATGCCTTTTTTTGGCCCATGCGACAAGTTTTACAAAGGAAGCATGGGCAAAAAAAAGAGAGTGAAGGTTAATCCCCTTCACCCTTTTATGACGGGAAATATCACCCGCCTATTTTCAGTAGCCGAAGCTACGTTGCGACAAATTCACTACCTTAAGTTACTACAACCGCAAAGCCAAAACAAATTCCGCCCCCCGATTTTATCCACAACCCCCATTTTTAACAATTCAGACCGGGCGGCGGATTGGCCCGCATAGTGAGCCGGGCAGCCGGTTAGGCCGGTCTTCGGGGCCGGCAGCAGCAATCCTACAAATGCAGCTTCTCTTTCTTTGCCAGCAGGTCTTCCACCGTCTCCTGGTACATCTCATCGGGGACGCAGCAGTCTACAGGACAGACGGCAGCACATTGGGGTTCTTCATGGAATCCCTGGCACTCGGTACATTTATTGGGAACGATATAATACGTGTCGACGCTGATCGGTGCATTGCGCTGGCTGGCGTCCAGAACTGAGCCGTCAAGCAAAGTAAAAGGGCCTTTTACGCTGGTGCCATCCGTGATCGCCCATTCTACCCCACCCTCATAAATAGCATTGTTGGGACATTCTGGTTCGCAGGCCCCGCAGTTGATACATTCTTCCGTTATTTTAATAGCCATATTTTGAAAATTAGGGGATGATTAAACTTATTTTTGCAGCCGGAATAACCGTACCGCTTTAGCGGTACAAACCTACATCAAAATGTCAAAATTACAAGGGGATAGGTGAATGGCCAATTATTGCTGCCCAATTATGGTTGGAAGCGGGCTAGGTTCTTCTGCGCCATAAAAAAGACAAAGTTATTGCAGAAAAATATAAAGTGGAATTATGAACTTGGAACAAAGGATTGATTTATTGGTGGAATTGGGCAAATATTGTCTATCATCGGACCCTGGCTGGGAGACTGCCAAGAGGCGGGCCCACGCCGAGAATGGCTGGTTTATCCCGGAATTTATCGATGACGCCATCCGTCAGATTGCCACGGGATTCCTGCAAAAAGACAAGTTGACAAACTGGGCCGCGGCCTATGGGATCCCGGCCACCAATGCGCATCCGAAAAATATCGGGCTGATCATGGCGGGGAATATTCCTTTGGTGGGCTTTCACGACTTCCTGAGCATTTTTATCGCAGGGCACCGGCAGACCATCAAGGCTTCTGCCAAGGATCAGGCACTGATCCGGCAGCTGGTGGACCAGTTGGCCTCCTATGACGACCGGGTAGCCTCCCTTGTCCAGTTTGCCGACAGGCTGAATGGCGCGCAAGCCTATATTGCCACCGGCAGCAATAATTCAGCCCGTTACTTCGACTATTATTTCGGAAAATATCCCCATATCATCCGCCGGAACCGCACCTCTGTCGCGGTCCTTACGGGCCGGGAGACGCCGGAAGAGTTGACCCTGCTGGCCGACGATGTCTACCAGTATTTTGGGCTGGGCTGCCGCAATGTGACCAAGATCCATGTGCCGGAGAATTACGACTTTGTCCCGCTGCTGGCAGCCTTCCGCAAATACGACTACCTGGCCGACCTGGCCAGGTACAAACATAACTACGATTACCAGCTGACGATCCTGATCCTGAACAAGCGGTTCTACATGTCCAATGAGTCGATCCTGCTGACAGAGAACGCCAGTCCCTTCAGCCCTATCAGCGTACTCAATTATGAGTATTACCGGCCCGGTAGTGACCCGGCTGCTGCATTGGTGGGGAACCCGGACATTCAGTGCGTGGTGGGGCAGGCTCCCATCCCATTCGGGAAGGCCCAGCGGCCGGAACTCACTGACTACGCGGATGGGGTGGATACAATGGCCTTTTTAAGTAGTTTGTGAACT
>Ga0247778_1001196_pt1 | contig 13062 bp, 7 predicted proteins | sample UWRJL049202B5_FD_179939 | JGI IMG/M metagenome (GOLD analysis project Ga0247778, IMG submission 179939) | Plant litter microbial communities from Arlington Agricultural Research Station in Wisconsin, United States - UWRJ-L049-202B-5 | ecosystem: Environmental > Terrestrial > Plant litter >... | reverse complement strand
CGATTGAGTTTTTCAAAGAATCCTCTCGGTGTACGATCAGGACAAGGAATGTCGTCCCCAGGCCCCTCAAACGGTCCTGGTAATATGCAAGGCATCAATGGGGCTTTACTTGGTGGCCCAAATTCATCTTTCAGTACTGCGAGCGGTCCGCCTCCTGGGCTTTCTGCTCCACCAGGTCTAGGACCCGGCAGCATGCGATACGGAGCTGCTGTGAACCCGATGGCTGCCGCGACTAGCCAGTACACCGCTGCATCTTTTGCCGGGAATGCCAATGGGTGGAATAATCCTGTTTTTTCTGGGGCCATGGCCGCTGGTGGTCCTCCGACGATGTTAAACGGCGCACACAATGGTTTTCCTCCTGCATACATGATGGGCAGGTAGATTTGATTTTTGCGCTCATGTGAAAGGCGTTTGGGTCATTCTTGGGTTTCTCTGATACCACTGCACTCTTTCGAATTTGCCGAGCGGAGTAAATGGCATATTTATTGCACCGTTTCCTTTTTTTATGTTTTTCATTCGAGGTTTACGGAAGGAGTCGGCTCTGTTGTTGCATCGGGTAGCATCTCGCATTTTTTCATATTTGTAGCGTGGTGTTCATGAGATTCCCCCTCCGCGTCACAGCAAACTGTGGGAATTGAAAGCAGGATTTAGCAAATGGTGATGGCATGTTAAGGTGTTATGTGTGGTCTTTTGATATGTTCACTTCAACATTATCTGGCGTGTTGTGCTGTCATTTCTGTCTGGCGTCACTTTAAAGACTATTGAGAAGCGCAAGCTGGCAGGCTTGAATCCCCGATGTGAAGGCGGTCGGTTGTACGATTGCAGCAGCAGCACTATGGGCATGGAAGAATACAAGGCAATAGCATGGCATGGCACATGAAAAGAGCGGTGGAAAAGGCGTCTGAACGTTGGTATCGTTCCTGGCATCTATGGGGGACTAGTGCTTGCAAAGCAATGGAAGGGTTTCGGGGCGCATCATGAGGTTCGGCAGGTTGTATTTTGCTTGGCATACTCACACATCGGGCGTTTTATGGCATCTATGGATTAGCTGCTATTAGATTACACAGAGCATTTCATTCGTGCTTGGAATTTATTCGTCCGTCATCCTGTGAAGTGGACGCCGATGGAACTGCATTTACTCCTATTTAATGGCACGCCTTGATGGCAAAACAATATTGATAATCATGAAACTCGACTGCAATATACTTCGTGATGCATGCTCCTTTTCGATATTTCATCTACAATGTCCTTGGCTTCAGAGGATACCTAGGCTAGGTACCTCAAGGTTCCATTAGGAGGCCAAACGTTCCGGCTGCCTCATTCATTAGGCCAAGTATCAAAGTCACGAGTGGCGCTACCTCCCACGCTAACGAGCCCGCGAAAATAAACCAAAATAATTTCTCGACCTCCACCACTCCTTCACTCCTTCCCTTCAACAAACACTACCGACCAGCTTCCATTCTTCCACATACCATTCCATTGCTACATCAAGCCCGCAGCACTAACTCCCAGCCGCCATCATGATCTCATTCATGAATCACTCATCGTGCTCGCGCTGTACAAACAGGTACGCACCCGCTCAATTTCCCCTCCCACCACCAATCCAAAATGATGAACTTTCGTGTCGCCCCTAACTTACCAACGAGCCCTCGGGCTTCCGTGGTGATATACCTGTCTCAACCAAACGGACTATCTGATCTCTCTATTACTCCCACACATGCCTCCTCCACCTTCATCAACGCATAAAGCTAACGTGGGTTCAAGATAGGTTTTTTTTACTGTGAGTTCATTCTATCTACAACGGAGCGCGGGCCGAGGGAGACATTCGATTTTATGATGAGCAAAACATGTACTATCAAATACCGATCTACAATGACGAACAAACTGGTTCGATTACCTGATATACGATGTCTTCCTCGGTCTTTCCACCTGAGCTACAAGTGCCAGTGGTATACAGGACGCTGATGTATTCATTACAGGACATACTGCTATAGGGATACGACTTGAGTAGAGATGATAAGAATGGTACGTTTGTGTGGATTTTTTCTTGGGGGGGAGGGAGAGAGCTTATGATGATCCTATTCCATGCTAATGCTGAAGACCTTTGGTCGGATGCTGACACTTTTCGAGACTTTTCATCTTTCAACTGAGGCTTGTTGTTGAGATACCATATTTTACTGGCTGCTTTTGTTGGGTTTCGCTAACATGTTGGGTTCAGGGTGCTTGAGTGTGGGATTAAAAAATCCTGCTGCTGTGCACAATGCTGATGATGGGCAAGACGGTGGGTGATGAGGTCAATAGATGACATGCTGATGGCAGTAATGGCAAATTCCCATTGTTTTACGTCTTTAATTGAACATTTCTTGCTGTCATACCTTTACATCTCCTGATTTCTCCTGCTTTCCTCGATGGTAGAGTGGCCTCGGGTTGTCGTGACTTTATTTCCTCTTCCAACCGCGATCAACCCACGCGCGCTAAACATCCTCACATGGCGCAGGCCCCCAGCATAATCGTCAACGAGTATTTCGACATCTGAGAATTTAGATCCCATTTTGTGTTAATATGTCTCACTAACTATGAGACATTGTAGCGGCTTATAACTTCCAGACGCTTTCCTTCAGTTGCTTTTGTGAAACCACCACCAGATTAAGACATTCTGTGGACTTGTATACCAGCTTTTTTACTAGCTGTGGAGGTTGGAAACCCCCTACTTCGTATACAGGGTGCTGGTGGCGTTGAAGCAGATTGTCCGGTGCCCCTTGTACATGTTCATGGCCAAACGGCCCTTTTGTGTCAAACTCCACAGTTATTCAATGCCACAGATAGTTTGAGCAGTGCCGTCTGTGATCTAATCTGCTGTCGGTTGAGTCATTTTATTACTGTACTAGCGTATTTGCCTATAAGATTTTCCTAGCAGGGGCTAACCAGAAATGCTTTCATTTTGTCACAGGAAGACATGCTTGAAATATTACCATTTGTTGCATCCCTTGAGCAGCTCTGCAACCCCGTCCAGATCGAAGTCCGACCGCATGAAGCGCTCACCCCCAAGACTGACGAAATCTAGAACGATATGTTTAGTGAGTGCTTTGACATTCTCAAGTAGAACCTTGCGTGTCGGAATCTGGTTATGAGTGGGAGCAGACACGAGCCAGGATGACCCTCTAAGATCGCGATATGCTTGCATGAAATGAGAAGAACGATCGTGTTGCATTCACAGGAGGCGGACGCATCGGCGGGCCTCGACTGAAGAGCCACTCCATACTTAATATCCCTCAATCCAGCACCATATGAGGAAAGAGTAAGGTCAAAGAGAGATGCCGACCAAGGGTAGATTACGTACCTCTTCAAAGATCAGAACACCTACGCACCAGACAACCATTTGACCGGCGGTTCTCTATGGAGAGCAGCAGAATTTTTGGTCTTCGATCCCATGGTTGCTGATGTTAGAGTTCGCATGTAGATATTCACGATTGATAGAAGGTGCGGGATTGTGTTCACTTATTCGACCACAAGAAGTTGTATTTGAGTTTGGGCAATTACTGATTCACTCGTGAATGCCAGATGGGACAAAGGTAAGTTCAATTCATTCGCTTTCGCTATCATGTTTTATGTAAAGATCTCTCCCCCGAAATCGGCTACATGCTAATTCTATTGGCAGCTTTAATGATATCCGCACCTCTCTCAGCAACCGCATACACGCTCGACTGTGTATTGGCTCTCGGAATTAGCGGCATCACACTGGCATCAACCACGCGCAAATTACTCGTCCCGTACACAATCAGCTTGTCATCTACGACTCCTCCCATCTCCTGCGGTAACATTGAACAAGTACTCGTCGGGTGCCACATAGAGATGCTACTCGCTTTCACGAGGGTCTTTGCGTTATCCAGATTCTTGCAGTCGGATCTAGGATCCCAGCGTCGGCCGCCTTCTTTCAGAATGCTTGATTTGAAAGGCTCGGCCTCTGCTATTGCCTCGAGGGATTGCATTTGGCGGGCGAATACTTCCAAGTCCAGAGGGTGGTCCAGGAACTTGGGATCGATGGCAGGTTTTGCACTGGCATCTGAAGATTGGATGTGAACGCTTCCACGCGAGAGCGGTTGGGACATAACGGCAACCAGTGTGACGAATTTCCCGGAAATTGGCTCCTTTGGAGGGTCGTCCCGTGCTGGATCAGTTGGAAGGATGCCTTGGCACTGTACGGCAACCAACGCCCCGGAAGCGTCCAACTTGTCGAGAAGAATCGAGCTCGCAATGTCATAATATGCCTTTGTTGCTGGAGCCGAGTCTTTTTCTGGAGTATTGGCGTTGAGCAAGCTCTTGAATTTGCTCTGCTCGTCTTCGGAGAGGAATGCCACGACAGGTATGTAAGCATAAGATACTACCCCAACAGAGGCAAACGGCCCGCTTCTGTTGGTCATGTATTCTCCCATCGCAGCCTCAATGGCCTTTGCATCTTGCCTGACAAGGTCATCGATAGTATCAACATGATCCTGCACCTCAACACTAAAGCCACAAACCAAGTGGTCTTGAAGGTTCGATCCAACAGCTGGGTTGTCGATCTTGACCTTGATTCCGTGAGATTGAAGCAAGTCATCTCCCCCGATACCTGAAAGCTCCAGCATCTTTGGAGACTGGAATGAACCAGCTGCCAGTATCACCTCGCGGCGAGCGGTTGCTGTCGTAGTTTGGCCTTCTGATGTGAACTCAACTCCAGTCGCACGTATCTTGGGCCCATCTTTTTCAAGCACTATCTTCTGCACGAAAGAGTTTGTCAATACATGCAAGTTATTACGCCCAGCTATTGGTGTATGGTATCTTGATGCTGAGTAGCTTCGCTCCTTGGAGACCGGATCAATGGTGGCCAGGGGAATAAAAGCGCCGCTTAACTCGCCAGAAAAAGGCCGTCCCTTCGGGCTATGGCCAAGGGTTTCAAAGGTCTCAATCCAGGCTTTCGCGATTTGATTTTCTGCTTCGACCATATTCGAGATTTGGATGAGACCACCTTTGCCTTCGGCCATCTGTTCCGTATCAAAGTGGTCGCTGAGATCTGCTTCGGGTTGCTCTGAGGAGTAAATTTTGGAGTAGTAAGGTTCCAAAGTTTTCCAGTTCCAGCCCGGGTTTCCAAGTGATTCCCAGGCATCGATAACGGTCTTTGACGGTGGCACGAATACTTGAGCATTGATGGCGCTAGAACCTCCTAAGGCTCGTCCTTGTGCTAAGCTGACCCTCCTTCCCATGAGAGCCGCCTACGATGCCCCAGTTAGCCTGTATCAGTTTACATCAGAATCAAACCAACCTGGACTTCACTCTCAAATGACCAATCTAGCTCGGTTCCTTTTAAAGCATCATACATGGCGGGAATTTTGACCCGTGGATCTTCTGTCTGATCCGAACCAGCTTCAACAACGAGGACTTGTATGCCGGGATCTTCGGTCAGTCGGTTGGCTACAACTAGTCCCGAAGTACCGCCTCCGACGATGATAAAATCATACTCTTTGGTTGCCATTCTCCTGCTTTCCTTGGACGATTGCTCTTGGACTGGTAAGTGTGAGTTTATATACACTTAGACATCTGGATGAGAGTAGATCAGATTGGGCCACATTGAAAGCTCTCAATGTCCCGATATTTCTTACCTTATCAAATCACGGAGAAAGTTGGGTTGACTCGACTTACAACAGGCCAAGCACAGCCAAGTGGCTGGCTAAATTGGACAACCAACATTCGACATAAGCGGCATGGAGGGTTTCGGTTAGACCAACGCTCTCCTACAGTTGGATCTCTCACACCGCTACATATAATGGGTCACGAGCTTGTCCCAAGAGCAAATGCAACAGCAGGGAGGTCCATGTCCTCGTGTGACTTACCCGTCGATATGTGTTATCTCTATTTTGTTTCTTTGGTGTGTTCAGTCTCGGTTACTGTTGGTATGTTTACTGGTTTTTCGGGTATATATATACCGCTTACCTTTTTATATATATACTTTGCGATCGGTGTCACGTTTTCAAGGCATTTCCAAAGTCAACCCCATCATCGAGAATAAATTGTGGCATTACAACCCACGCGAGTTCGAAAAACGGTTTTCTCATATGTTTAAGTACCCCTACTAATGAAATTAAGTTATTTATATTGAAAGACTGAGCCTATCAAAGTTGGTTCTGCATCTTTCTCCCCCGAGACCAAATGAGAGTGATCGGCCCTGCAATATCCTATCTATGCTGAAGTTAGTAGGCGTTCCAATTTGAATGGGCATTTGAAGAGTCAATGAGTCGAGCTCTTGCAACAGCTCTGAAGACATGCCAAACGGCTCCGCTCCTAACTTCTCGAATCAAAACGGTGTATCACAAGACATACCAGAAATGCCAGCGCCTAGTTAAAATGCCAGTTGACGTGGAATTCACCCTCATCCAAGTTGTTGCTACCGTGGAGGTGCTTCCACAATCCCACAGACAAGTCGAGGTTCTGAGCAGGACAAGGCTGGTTGTTGCCGGCATAGCAAGAGTCAGCCACGGTAGCGACTGCAGTAATGCCGGTTTCCGTGTTGGTGATTGTGACTTGCTTTCCGCAATGGTTTGACACTGTATAACCAGCAGGCGAGATTGCTACGATGTAATCGCTGTCCGAGTGATATTGACCGCAGGATCCAGGGTTGCCGTTTTGGTAGAAGTATGTGGCCTCCCCGGAGTGGCTTTCAATGTTCTGTTAGTACATTTCAAGGGAGATGGGCGGAGTACCTACGTTGGGCGAGCATTTTCAGCTGGGGCTGCCATGGCTGAGCCGACAGTGGCAAGTGCCAGCGCGAGAGCTGCAAGTTTGAACATTTTAATGCTTGGAATATATTGAAATTATGAACTTAGGACCTGGGTATATGATGGTGTGTAGGCTTGATTTGAGATGCGGCCATGTTGGACTTGACCCTCTGCTTTATATACCCAGTGTTACGATGGGTTCTAACTACTTTTAAATAAAGCATGACATTGATAAGAAGTGGCTGCGCCTGCATTCGGAAGTCAACTGTGGTGCACTAGAGTTGCAAGACTTCGATGGCAGGTCGTGCCATTCAACACTGGAAGGGTTTACGAGACGCGAAAATGCAGATCTCCCGTATTAGATTCGCACACACTACCCGATAAGTTATGGATGCCATTAGCGTTCTTTGGGATCTCGTCAGCCCATACGAGTTCAGCCTTACTTGCTTGATTACTTTCACCTGCCCGGATGATGTTGGGGAACTCTTGCGGAGGAATGCCACCCTCCAGATATAGAGCTTGCTATTCTTCTCTTATAGTTAATGAAGCGTATCATTTTTTTCAAGTATACTCGAAGTATGTGCCTCCTGTTTGGGACAAAAATAGTAGTGACCTACTTCTGCAGATCAGTACCAGTTTTAACGTATAGCACCATCCGAAGCTTACATAGGTAGTTGCAGATTTTCCCGCACGCGGTCTAGTATTCCCAACTTCAACGCGGGACAATGGAGCGGCTGAACTACCGGCTCCAATCACTCGGCAGCCGCCATAAGCTTACGGGTCTTTTTAGTGCCGGTGCATCAGGATCCCTAAATCATAACTGAACATAATCATGGCCCGAAAAGGAAGCAAGAGCGAAAGTATGCCTCAGCTGTCGGCGAATCCGAAAACGGCGAGGACTATGACAACAGTGAATCCCATGAAATTAATAAAACAACTTGGACTTGTGCCTCGTTATGGATAGGTTATTTCAAATGAATTATTCATAATGTATGGACTCGGGAGGCCTTCAAGCTGCCTAGCGACACGCACAGCTGTCTGGTGCCCCAACCTCGACGTTGACTTCGGATCAGCAAAAGCAAACGAGTCCCTAAGACGCCTGGATTTGAGCCAGTCTATGGGTGAAACATCAAAGATATGTCGTGGATGAGCTTGATTGCGACTCTGGGGGAAAAGGCAAGATGCTGCTCAGAACAGACAGTAGAGGCCTTGTAATTATGCAATCCTAACAAATTACACAATCTCCTAAGTACGATCAATATCTCACTTCGTTAGCTGTGACCAGTCCTCCCCTGTGATATAGTCTTCTACACTGGTGACTGGTATCTTGGGTACCACCTGGAGATGTGTCAGTATCGAACAGCAATAGGAGGAAACTAACAACTTACATCAGCAGAGAACACGACTGAAGGATCACTCCCATCATAGCCATAATCTTGGGCATAGGCAAACATTTCACCGATCTCCTCACCATACCCATTAGGAGCGAGTTTCGCATGTTCGGCAACGGTTGTCTTTTCAAAAGTCGCCGGGATCCCGGTAAGTTTACTCCACAGCTTAACATAGTCTGCCCACGGAAGACGGGCACTAAAGGCAAGCATGTTTGTACCTGCTGGAAGTTGGATCAATGACCACACAAAGTTTCCGGTATCTTTCGGAAGAACCAGAGGTATTGGAACATCTCCACTACCCGGAATTCGGAGTATCATGGATCCGTTTGGTTGCTGCCAGTGTAAGTCAACAAGAATCACGAAAGCCAGACAATCGCGAACCTTTTCCCACGGTACTGCTGATTTCCCCCATTTCCAATTTGTCATGAATAATCCCATCTGCAGGATTGACGTCTTCTCTGCCAACTTGGGATGGTTCTCCATCATGTATTCGACAACATTAGCTTTAGAATCAAAATGATAAACGCCTTTGTATTCCCCCTTGCTCCATTTCGTTGCATTGGAAAGGGACGACCAGATGAACCTTTCCAGACCCCCTACAGTCGCCACTGCATCGACGATATTCTTGCCTTGCTGAAGTTCCAGATCGTAGGACATCTCTCTCACATTTTGGCCAGGTTTCAGGCGATTCCAATCTGGGCTCTGAGGATTCAAGGGGGCATCCGAAAATACCGTATTACCGAATACAACATCAGCACCCTGAATGACTAGCTTGATGGTTTCCGTGTCATTTACATCGCCTTGGTAGATCTGTACCCCTCTTGCTGCCAACGCTTGACTTGAAGGCTGGTCAGGATTCCGAGTGACTCCCTTGACTGTCCACCCAGCTTTTAGAAAAACATCGGCAACGGAGGAACCCTGCAATACATTCGGATTGGTTAGCAGAAACTAAGTATAGTTGTCTGTACCCTGAGATATTCTAGAATACATACCTGATTGCCGGTCACAGCGATGATAACAATTGTCTTAGGCATGTCGACTTGAACATAAAATCAATATCCTAGTCGTGGTCAAGATATAGAGAAGAAAAAAACAGTGTTTCCACGTACCAAAAGGATCTATATATATTCTCTAAACCCCAAGGCAGGCAGATGAGACATCATGCATTAATTCCGAACCGCGGCTTTAATGCGATATGATGGCGCACAACCTGCAGAGTCCAACGCCATGCTATCGGCACAATATATGAGTGTTGACAGATAGCGGAGTGCTGAAGCTCATTGCTCAATCACAAAAGAGCAGAAGGTGCGGGGCGAGATTGGTCAACCTGCATGATACCTTAACGCCGTCCTTAGCCTAACAGACGTTTAGTAAACATAGGCACCATACATCTCAATGATTGGCACAAGAGAGTAGTATTGCATTACAAACTGGGACTCAAAAGAACGTTTCATACGCCCATAAGCCCCGTAATAGCACGCGGGCGTCTTAGTGCTTCCAGGTTTGAGTACCTAGGTAGGAGCAACCCGAACGGTTGACACTGGACCAGTCTTTCGATATTAATACTATTTAAAAACACACCCATGAAACGGGCATCACTATGTTTTATTGATGTCTACCAGTTTATGCAGTATCGTACCAAGAGAAGCACTTACGTAACTATTCCGAGACACCTGCCCAGGTAGATATAGAGCATATTGATATTGTATTACTATCGGAGCAATCAGCGGGGCGATATCTAGGTATGAAATAGCAAACTCGAGTATAGCCTTTGGAAAACCAATGCAATTAAGAACTAAGTTGAAAAAATTCAATTTGTTTTACCTAGTCACCTCAACGATGTATCAAAAGAAGGTTAAAGATGTTACTCATTCTACCTAGGTATTTCGTTTGGGCTCGGGAGCAGCATATTTCGGCAGCAGATTTGCAGGGGTCTGGCAGGGTACCCAAGCCAATTTTATGAATCCTAAAGCAATTTAAGTACCTTTGCAGTCCCTATAAAATATCATGAAATGTCCAATTTTTTTTAATATGTAAATTACTGATCAAACTCGAAACAAATCAATTAAACAAAAAATTAAAACTTTGAGAATATATGTACTAGAGTATATATATATGTTTAAATGTAAAATGAAAACATGAAACATATTAGCAATTTATATCCTTTGGAAAGTTATGTTTTAATTGTATTTTATTACACCGAATTAATTGATAAGTATTAGAAAAAATTGTAAAATGTAGAAATCGCCTCACCGTCTATAGGCAGATGAAGGGTGCCTTATTTATACTAGTTACAATAATTCTAGAAGCTTCTACTAGCTTTTACAAATTTGGATTACAAACAAAAAACAAATTACATAATCTATTTATTATCATATTTATATTTCCCTTTAATCCAAATATAAAGGAATATCTAATTTTAAAATAGAAATTCTTAGGTTTATTAGAATTATTTAAGTAAATAATAATCTTATAAATTTTTAATAATTTAATAATTTAATTTTGAGAATATATATAATTTGCCAAAATGTTTTTCTTATATTTTCCTTTCATTAAAGATATTTTTGTTATATAGATTATTTCTATAAAATTTTTGAATAATAGATTTCTATATTTATATTTCTTAATAAAAAACAATTTTATGTTTTAAATATATAAAAAAGAATTAGCCAAAAGTTCCTAGATTTTAATTATATAATTTTATTTTACGGAAAAGATTTATTATTTTAAATTTTTAAATTTTAAATTTTTTTTAATAAATTATTATTATTATTATATAAAATACAAATATTATTATATTATTTATAAACAAATAAAAGACGTTTTATTTATATTAATTATAATAATTATAATTTTTTTAATTAATTTCTACAAACTTGGATTACAAATAAGGGGGCGAATCACATAACCCATTTGCCGTTATATTTCACAAAGTTTTAGTTTGATTTAATTAAATTTTATGATTTTCATCTGAATTCTGAAATTTAATCTGAAGTTTTTAGTTTTGATTTTTATTTGATTTTCAAAATGCCTAGGTATACTATTTATGTTGAGGTAGGGCGAGCTGCAGGAGTACTTAGCGAGCCATACAACTCACGCGGGGCGATGAGGTATCCCAGCAGCGCTCGCTTTACCCTTGAATTCTGCTGGCCAGGTATACTACCCCTGAAACCAAACGTCGGTATTTTATTCCATATATTTCTCCAGTGATCGCTGTACTTTTTACAAACCTAAAAATATATATTCTGACCTTGAAGTCAGCGATTTACTTTTTTGACAACCGATATTATAGTATTTTTTATATTCAATTAATCCCGTATTATCATATATTAATACTAAGAGATATATTATCTATCTAGTACGTTTTTTGTTTGAAGTAAAATATACCCAGGTATTTATATAGAGAATTCCATCACAAAAATAAGTTTTTAGTAACTCAAGTATTGAAAAAGTATGGGCTTATATATTAAAAAAAAGAACACGAGGAAGAAATGTTAATATATAACTATCTATCTAATAGGTGTCGATTTACTGGCTCCTACTTAATAGTAATAATATATGTATGTGACAAATCCAACAATTCAAATTCAAATGCTATTACTTATTAATATATGATCTCTATTATTATACTAGATAAATAATTATTTTGGCGTACGATATTAAGAACAAGATCTTCACTCTTAAAATTTGAAGATAATTTATTTGATTAGAGGTCACAAGAATTCGAATCCTGATTGCGTTATTAACGATAAATTAACTATCAAATTTGTTATAATAGACTCGGAAGACGAAGCTGTGAAAATTTGGGGAAAAGGCACGTGATGGTTACTGGATCGATACTAGCGTCAAATGATTGGATAAACAAAGCTTGAGCTTAGAAGATGTTAAATTATTATTAGTAATAATAACTTACGTAATCCTAAATATGGTTTAAACCTAATTAGGAATAGTTTAGAACATTCTAGAAGGTTCCCCGAGATTACCTGAAGGAAATTGAACTAGTTTACAAAATAATTTTTATATAATTCTATAGGATTTTATAACATATAATTATTATAAGAACTAATTTTAAATAAATAATAAATTTCATTAATTTATATATATAATATATAATATAATATATAATATAGAAATTAATAAAAAATTTTAGAATAAAAACCTAAGATTATAAATATCTTAAATTTATCTTATAATTAGATTTTTTTCGAAATCTAAATTTTGTTTATTTAATCAATTAATATTAATACCGATCCGGTAATTCTCACGTACTTATTTTTTACAATTTTATATAATAATAATAATCCTAGTTTTATATTAGTATTATCAAAAGTTTCTGTTACAAATATATTAATTTACAAAAATAAATATAAATTCTTATTTAATTCGGATTAACTAATAAAAAACCTAGATCTATGATCTGTATTTTTGAGGCTAAATTAATACAAACGAATAAATATTAATTTCTAGAAATAGATAAAAACAATATATAATTTATAATAAATATATTTAATATTATTTCAAATTAGGGTATTTATATACCTAAATATATTAATATAAAAAATTGTAACAATTTTATAATTAATAATTAAATAATATAATAATCTAATTTTATTAGATTTAGATTAATTAAATTATTTTTAATTTTTTAATTAATATTTTAAAAAATTATTCTCGGAAAAAAAAATATTATTATTAATTAAAATTTTTGATCAAAATAAATTAATTTAATAATTTTTTTAATTTATTAATATTAATTAAATTAAAATTAATTATAAAATTTTTAATTAAATTAAAAAATGAATCCCTTAATAAATAAATTTAAAGTCTATATAATATTATTAATTAAATAAATAAATTTATTTAATATTAATAAAAATATAATATATAAAAATTATTTTATAAAATTATAATATTTTCAAATT
>Ga0247778_1001195_pt1 | contig 13073 bp, 12 predicted proteins | sample UWRJL049202B5_FD_179939 | JGI IMG/M metagenome (GOLD analysis project Ga0247778, IMG submission 179939) | Plant litter microbial communities from Arlington Agricultural Research Station in Wisconsin, United States - UWRJ-L049-202B-5 | ecosystem: Environmental > Terrestrial > Plant litter >... | reverse complement strand
TTGACGGTCTATCACAACCAGGCTTCCGATCAGTTGGTGGGCTATGATCAGCCGATCCAGACAGGATTCGGTAACATCACATCCAATGCCCCTTATGTCGTTTCGAACCGTGGATTTGAGATCTCCGTCAGTTCGAGAAACCTCATCGCCCGGAATCTCCAATGGACTAGCAGTTGTAATATCTTTCACAACGCGAACAGGCTGGACGAATTCCAGGACTACACCACCTCACCATACCGTTTGACCTACATCCCCGGCAAACCCCTCAACGCCGTGCCGCTGCTCCCATTCGTCGGCGTCGACCCGGCGACGGGAATATTCAACTACAAAAAAGCAGACGGCACCCTAACCCCACTTCCCAATGCAGTCCCAGCCTTCAATGGAGTCGGCGGGGATATGACCGAGTGGGTAGACCCGGCGCCCAAATACAGCGGCAGCCTGACCAACACCCTCACCTGGAAAGGGGTCAGCCTGAGCCTGGTTTTTCAGTTTACAAAACAAAAGGGACGGAATGAGCGCTATAGTATTTACGTCAATACTTTGACCGACATTCCCGGCCGCCCGAATATCAACGTACCCGCGATCCTGGCAGGCAGATGGAGAAAGCCCGGCGATGATTCACCCTATCAAAGACTTTCCGCAAGCACCCTTACCGATGTGGACCGTACCGTTGACGCTGCAGCAGACGCAATTACAGTATCGACGGGGGCCTGGTCCGATGCATCCTGGATCCGGCTCAGGACCCTTTCACTCACCTGGACCCTGCCCAACACATGGACCGGTAAACTCCATGTACAGGCATGCAATCTGTTCCTCAATGCGCAGAACCTGCTGCTGATCACCGGCTACAAGATCGGTGACCCGGAAACGCAATATTTATACGCTATCCCGCCCCAACGGACCATCGTGGCCGGGATTGGAATAACCATGTAAATAGATACCATGAAAAGGAGAACATATTCATTTCACACAGGCCTCCCGCTGATGATGCTGGTCCTCCTTTCCGGTTGCAAAAGGCTGATCGAAGTACCCGGAAATACCATCGGCCAGATCACCACCGACCAGGTATTTGCCGATAGCGTATCAGCCGTCAAAGGGGTCGTGGGTATCTCCGCCGGCAATATGTTCCTGGAAACGCCGCTCAGCGGTTCTGTGACCCTCTATCCCGCATTTACCGCAGATGAAGTCACGTCATCATCCATTATTTATGCGGAATATCTTTACAATGCATTGCTGGCAGGTACCGCCATCGCAGAGGGAGGCTCATCGGCCCAACTCTGGAACGGTTCCTACAAAAACACATACATCTATGCCGCCAATGCTGCCCTGGAAGGACTGAATGCCAGCACGACCCTGACCCGCACACTAAAGGATCAGCTCATCGGCGAATGCGAGGTCCTGAGGGCGCTGGCCTATTTTAACCTGGTCAATATATTTGGAGATGTTCCAAAACTGACATCCAGCAATTACCAGCGCAATGGCAGTATGGCCAGAAGTCCTGTGGACACTATTTATGCTTTGATCATCACAGATCTTTCCGATGCGGTCAATAGACTCTTACCATCCTATCCCTCCGCCCAAAGAGCCAGACCCAATAAATATACCGCCGTTGCCCTGCTCGCCAAGACCTGCCTTTATAAACAACGATGGTCGGACGCTGCATCACTGGCATCGATCGTCATCGATACCGGCATCTATCAACTGGAGACAGACCCCGGCGATGTCTTTCTGAACGGAAGTTCCGAAGCCATCTGGCAGATGCCTGGCCTGACCATCGACCCGGGCAAAACCCATGAGGGAGATGATTTCATTCCTTATTCATCGTCGATCATTCCGATCATTACCCTGACCCCCTTTCTCCTGGCCGCATTTGAACCCGGCGACCAGCGGAAGACACAATGGACGCATACCGTAGCCCTCAACGGAACTTCCTATACCTATCCTTACAAATACAGGAACAGCAGTTCCGTACACAACGGCGGGGCCGAAAGTTACATGATCCTGCGCCTGGCGGAGCAATACCTCATCCGGGCTGAGGCGCGGGTTCAACAGGGGAATTTGTCCGGCGCAGCCCAGGATCTGAACAGGATCCGCAACCGGGCCGGCCTGCCGGACGTCATCTTTTCAGGCAAGGACGACCTCCTGCGGGCGATCATGCACGAAAGGCAGATCGAGCTTTTCTGCGAATGGGGCAACAGATGGTTCGACCTAAAACGGACCGGAACGATCGACAGCGTACTGGCGGCGGAAAAAGGACTCGTATGGCCCGCCGACGGCCATGGCGCACTCTACCCCATCCCCGCCGATCAGCTCAGACTCAACCCCGCTTTACGGCAAAATCCCGGATATTGACCGCACACTTTGCAATCCCCCCAATTTTAGATAAATTTGGCTAAGTATGGTTAAGTATGCTAACTAATTGTAAATGAGAACAGACAACGCAAAGGCGTGGGATGATTTTATTGGATTGGAAAGTGAGGAGGCCTTTCATGTACTATATACCTACTATTACAACTACCTGACATACGTCGGCCTTAAAAAAAAGTTCCCGTCAAGCCGGGTAAAAGATGAGATCAATGAGGTCTTCCTGTATTTGTGGGAGAACAGGGGCAAACTAAAGACCATCATAAACGCCCATAATTACATCCTGACCGCTTATCTCCGAAAACTATATAAAAAAGACAATATTGGCCTCAGCGAAACATCCGATTGGGAAGCCAACGCCGAATTCCTTGTCCTGCCCTCTGTGGAGACCCGTTATATCCGTCCCCAGATGCAACAGCATGTCAGCCGAATCCTGACCGATTTTGTTGGAAAATTGCCCGAGCGGCAGCGCCAGATGATCTATCAGAAATTCTATTTGGGGCTGTCCTATAAAGAGATCGCAACAGTAAATGAAGTATCCATCAACACCGTTTACAATACGATCTACAAGGCAGTAGAGAAATTGAAGCACCAGATCGGCAAGGACAATCTCGATACCCTCTTGCTCGCCCTGATCCTGATTTGTATCCTTTATTTATTTTTTTGATAAAGGAGTAGTGAAACATAGACATTACATACTCTATTCCAATATGATTACAGGACATGACTGAAAAAGAGGTTTTAGCATTATTAAAGGACGAACGGTTTTGTAATTATTGTTTAAAAAGGAACAATGAGGATATCAGGTATTGGGAACGATGGCTCGAGGATCATCCGGAAGACAGGCCCGGAATAGAAAGACAAAGATTGCTGGTAATGCTGCTGGAACAGGCAACAGCATCCGGGGAAATGGAACAGCAGTATGAAAGATTGAAACAACGCATCGGGATGCCTGGAGGGGCGCATAAAGGGGTCACCAGGCGGCTCAATTCGGTGATCGCAAAATGGTCGGTGGCGGCCCTTTTGATCCTGACGGCAGGCATATCCTATTACGAATATCGGCGGGCCCATCCCTCGTTGTTGGGCCAAAACGACAACGTCGATGCGATCGGACCCGCCGTAAACCAGGCCTACCTCACCTTGTCGGACGGCGCCCGGATCGATCTGGGAACAGCAGACGATGGGTTGCTTGCGACGCAGTCGGGATCTGCCGTCACCAAATACACCGGCGGCAAATTGGTTTATCGTTCGACGGGGGGCAATCCGGTTTCCACGGTCGTACCCGGTTTCAATACCCTGACAACCCCCAAAGGAGGATTATACAAGGTGGTTTTACCAGATGGCAGCCTGGTATATCTGAATGCGGCGTCTACGCTGAAATACCCGGCTACATTTACAAATTTGCGGGAACGGGTAGTAGAGCTTACAGGAGAGGCCTTTTTTGAGATCAGCCATGATCCAGGCCATCCGTTTATGGTAAAGACGCCGGGGCAGATCATAACGGATATGGGTACCACCTTCGATGTGTCGGCCTATCCCGACGAACGCCAGACACAAACGACGCTGATCAGCGGCGCGGTCAGCGTGGGCCCGGCCAGGCCTTCCATCCGGCAACCGGCGGCAATCGAACTCAAACCCGGGCAACAGGCATCCACCGATAAAGAAGGCATTATCAACTCGGCCAGAGCGGATACCTCGATGGCCCTGGCTTGGAAAAATGGCGAATTTGTTTTAAGGAATACAGATATCAGGACTGTCATGCGGGAAGTCTCGCGCTGGTATAACATAGAAGTGGTCTATGGCCGGGGAGTAGATACCAGTGACGGACTCAACGGAAAAATTTCGCGAACCATACCCTTATCCCGTGTATTGGAAAAATTAACGTCCACCGGATTCGTCCACTTCAGGACAGAAGGAAGAAAGGTGACCGTTCTTCAATAGCTCCGACCATCCCGGATATTATCTAAATTTTAAATTGTTAATCATGGCGAACGAATGGATCGTACTGCTGATCTTTACATTTATCGGTTTCACTGCAGCCTTTCTGATCCTGGTAAAAAACCGGCTATTGCACAACGCCATTCTTGAAAAAGATGAAATGCTCGTATCGCGTGAACGGCTGTTGCATGAGGTGCATCACCGGGTGAAAAATAATCTGCACACGGTAGTGTGTTTATTAGAATCCCAGGCCAGGTATTTGAAGGACGATGCACTGGCCGCGATCCAGTCGAGTGCACACCGGATACATGCCATGTTATCAATCCATCAAAAACTAAACCTGTCGAAAGAGGTTAAGGCGATCGATATGGCCGAATACCTTGGAGATCTTTTCAATTACCTGGAGAAAAGTTTCGGAACACAGGGAGAAATATGTTTTCAATTGGAAGTTACCCCTTTAAAGCTTTTGCTGTCCAAGGCGATACCCATCGCCCTGATCATTAATGAAGCCGTCACCAACTCTATTAAGCATGCATTCCCCGGGAAAGGTAAGGGCATAATCCTCGTCAGGATAACCCAAAGGGGGCGGGCCATCCATATCCTGATAAAGGATAACGGAATAGGTATGGAGGAAATTTCCGGAACCGCGGGCGCCGCATCCTATGGATTGAAATTGATGAAAGGACTTAGTGAAGATATAGACGGGGAGATCAGTTTTGAAAACCGGAATGGTACTTTGATAACGCTAAAAGTTGATTCGGCCGCCTAGTCTGAGCCACCCAGACAAGTAAATTGAGCCATGGAGAGGCCCGCCATGGGGTATAATAGATGATCTTTGTGTCATTAATTCATAAAATGACAACAATGACAAGCATTACAAAGATAGCCCTCGGCAAAAATGGTCCACTCGTGTCAAAACTCGGTTTAGGCTGTATGCGCATGTCGTCTGTTTGGGGCGGTCCCGCACAGAATGAAGATGAAAGTATCGCTACGATCCGGATGGCATTGGACAGCGGCATAAATTTCCTGAATACCGGCGACTTTTACGGCAGCGGGCACAATGAGCTGCTGGTAGGAAAGGCCATCAAAGAAAGGAGAGACGAAGCCTTCATCAGTGTCAAGTTTGGGGCGATCTTCTACGGCAGTCAATGGCTGGGGTTGGACCTTCGTCCCATAGCCATTAAGAACTTCATCAATTATTCCCTGGTGCGTTTGGGGATCGATACCATCGATCTTTATCAGCCCTGCAGACTGGATAACAGCGTTCCCCTGGAAGACGTGGTAGGAACTGTCGCCGACCTGATCAAAGAAGGAAAGGTGCGTCATCTCGGTGTGTCTGAGATAACCGCAGAGCAGCTGCGGAAGGCCAATAGTATATATCCTGTAACCGCATTGGAAATAGGCTATTCCCTGGCCGATCGCCAGATAGAAAATGATCTCCTTCCCACGGCAAAAGAACTGGGTATCGGCGTAGTGGCCTTTGCCAATACGGCCGAAGGCCTGCTTACCGGTGAGATGCAGGCGCCCCTTGCTGCGGGTGATTACCACAGCCACTTCACGCGTTTTCAGGGAGAAAATCTCATTAAGAACCTGGAGAAGGTCGAAGTATTGAAGAAAATGGCAAAGGAAAAGGGATACACGCCGACACAATTGGCGATTGCCTGGGTAAATGCGCAGGGCGATCATATCATGCCATTGGTAAGCATGAGCCGGAGATCACGGCTGCCGGAAAATATCCAGGCCATGGAGATAGCCTTTACTCCGGAAGAGATAAACACCCTGAACAACCATTTTGCACAGGGCGCAATAGCCGGAGGCACTTACCTGCAAAGGTAGCATGCCTGCGCACGAAAGCCGGCTTTTTTATATCTTTACGTAGTGACGAATCCAACTGAAATAATCCCGGGAGTCATCTTTTACTCTTTTCTCACCGCAATGCGAAAGGAGAAAGTAGGCTTTCTTGGCGACAATACCCTGGTATTCCAGGTTTCAGGTCATTTTACCCTGGAAACTGCCAGTCAGCGAATTTCGATGAGACGGGGCCAGATGTTGCTGATACGGAAAAATCAACTGGGAGAAATTACCAAGATGCCCCTCGAAGGTGAGGATTACCAAACCATTGTCATTTCACTGAAAGAGGACCTGCTCAGGCAGATTGCTCTTGAAGAGAAAATCGAGCAAGGGCAAAAATATACCGGCCCATCCAACATTCTCATTCCCGCCAACGATTTTCTGCACGGCTTCTTCCAATCCGTGATACCCTATGTCCGCCATCCGGAAGAAAAGATAACGACTGCCCTGGGCATGCTGAAAGTGAAAGAGGCAGTACAATTGCTGCTGCATGCCATGCCCGGGCTCAAGGAATTTCTATTTGACTTTTCCGAACCCTACAAGATAGATCTGCAGAAATTCATGCTCAGCAATTTTCATTTCAATGTCCCGGTTGAAAAATTTGCACAGCTCACGGGGAGAAGCCTGGCGGGATTCAAGCGTGATTTTCAAAAAGCATTCGGTATCTCCCCCAGGCAGTGGCTACAGGAAAAACGTCTGACGGAGGCGCGCCATCTCATAGAAAAAAAGAACAAGAAACCATCGGCGATCTACCTTGACCTGGGATTTGAGAGCCTCTCTCATTTCTCGCATTCGTTTAAGAAAAAGTTTGGAAAGGCGCCCACCGAATGGATATAATAAAAAAATTATTATGACATGAGCCTGTCCTTGTCAATATCCCCTCCCTCATCAAACATCTCCCGCGATCATGGTTTGTAACACGCTCAGTTCCCGGGGCAGACTCGTATTGTAACCCGACAGTTCCGTCGTGCGAAGAAAGTCGTTGGAAAAGAAATCCGCCATCTTTTGGGATAGTAGGGCGCTGCGATAGTTGATCCAGTCAGTTTTGGCGCTGCCATACATTGTATCTGTCAACCCGGGAAATGCCCATGGTGCATTTTTCCCCCAATGCAGGGTAAATGAAATATTGGCAGCCTTGAAGGCATTTAGAACCGCCGATAGAAAATCCTCGAGGCTTATCATTTGCTGATTAGCCTTCCATGGGATGCCATCTACTTCAAGGATACAGGTAACGGGGAACCTGGTAAAGGCCAGGGTGGCTTCGGAACCTTTGACAAAGCGCATGGAGAGGATACCGGGGATGGGCCCCTTTGTATTCATCAGATCGATGAAGATCGCCATGGCCCGGGCGCAATCGGTGATGCTGAGCCCAACGCCGCAGCCGAAGGCGGCGCTGGATTGAGAGGTATCCCAGAAGATCTCGCCGAGCGTACCCTGGATATTGTCATCCACCTTTGGGAAGGCCTCCGTCTTGAGAGCCGTCAGGATCAGGGGGATGAACCCCTTGTGTTTGGCGGCAAATTCGGAAACCCATACCGGTATATCTTTGAAAATGGATTTCTGCACCAGGGGGACGGGATCGGGATAACCGGGAACATAGGGCTTTTTGTAGATGATCTCCGTCACGAAGTCCTCACCGGGATTATAGGGATTGATATACAATTTATAATGGTAGGGTCTTGTAACGGACCCATCGGCAGCCACTTCCTCCATTATCCTGAAGGTGGCGGTAGAGAAATCCAGGTTGCCGGCGATCTGCAGGGCCTCCGGGCGGCGGATCTTCTTTACATACCGTTGCAGGAGATACAGGTCTTCCACCTGCAGCACGACCCCATGGATAATCCCAAAAGATCCCAGGCTCACCAGGGCCGCATTGAACAGGCCATCATTCCGGATGATCCTGGATTGGATCGATTGGCCGAAATCATCATTGAGTACCGGACTCCTGCTTCTTTCGATGTATAATAAATCCGATGGATTGGGCCCTGTGATAAGTTGGAGACCGACCACGCATTCCTGGATCGAACCGGTATCGAAGGCAGATCCATGTACTCCGGTAGAGATCGCGCCGGCGATCGTTTGGCCATTGCTGGCGCCACATGCCCGCAAGGACTTCTTTCTTTTAAAAAGGAATTCAGAGATCTCTTTAACACTGATCCCACATTGGAAGAGAAAAAGATTTTCCGCCTTATGGGGAGAGGCTGGGTGCAACTGGGCAGGCGATACTTCGAGCTTAATGTCCAGGCTCCTGTTGAACAGCATGCGATCCTTTTCGTGCGCCACATTGGACAGGGACCAGCTGCTGCCATAGGCTCTCAGCCTTTGGTTACTGTCAAGAGCAGTCCGGATCTGTTGCTGGATTTCCTTTGCCGCATCGTTAAACCGGTCGATCATGGGCAGAATGGTTCTGTCAGTATCGATGTCCAGCAGCATGCCGAGTGGTAATGGGCCATTGAAATGGTAGTTGTTCCAGGTGCCGGCAGGCGTGATAGTAATTTTAGCCATGGAATTAATTTGAGTTTTTAAGGCATGTGTATTTTACCTTGATCGATCGCCTTTTACCAAAGGTGAAGGTATTACGGAGCATAGCGCCAAAGGTTATCTTGTATTCGACGGAATGAAAACCGCCGGCAGGACAGTTGGCAACCAGCATGGCGCCATTCTGCAGGATAGAAAGCGGAATGACTGTATCGATGCAATGGACTTCCTTAAGGTTATAAAAGCCCATCTCGTGATGATTGGGATCAGGCTGTGGGGTGCCGTTCTTGTTGGATATGATGATCGAGTAAGAACAGGCCTGGAAGAACAGGGCAATGGTCAGCAGCATCAGGATGCCGGATAATCGTTGGGGGAGCATAATGGAGGCATTTATGGTTAATGGATGGGGGACGGGATTTTTGGATTGTATGCAAATTAGGATAAGAATGGGGCCCATAAAACGTGGGAAACACCCTTTTTATAGCCGATGGGCCCCTTGGGCGCAGAGCAGGCATACTCAATGCGCGGGGTATAGCATTAATTTATTCCCTTTTTCGATAGTCTTCCATGGCGATTAAGATGTTTCCAATAGGGGGGGCAGATCAGTGGGGTCAAATTGGGTGTTTTTCACGTATTTTTTTCCAGAAAAAAATACTTATTTCCTCCCCTATACAGAAAGCTGCAATAAAATGAAAATCATTAGCGTCCATAGTGTTTACCGGGATGTCCTCGAGGCTCAAAACGGTGAGATTAAATATATATGTCCCGTGGATGAGCTGGACACCAGCCGGATAGGGGCCAGACAAGTGATGCTCTTGTTGGATTACGCGGCCTACTTCAACCTCGAATATCGTAACGACCTGATAACCAAACACCTGAATTCCTTGCATCTCACCCCCTCCCAGATCTGTTCACCGTACGAGGCCATTGGAGCCTATCTAAAAAACCAATCCCCGGCGCCAAATGGAGAAATACAGGTTATCGATGTGGGAGGTGATGGCCTACGCTGTTTCATCATACGGTTCAAGGAGGGCAGATACACTCTTAGCCGGGAGGTAAAGGAGGACAAACCCATAGACATATGCCCATTGCTGGAGACCTATTTGCAGCGATCCCCCAAACAGATAGCCGCATTCGAAGCTTTTTTACAGACTCCCGATTCCGAGGGTAAGCCCTATGGACGCACAGTATGGGAATGCATTCAGGAATACGAGCAAGGCAGTAGAAATTTTGATGCCATCGTGGCAGCCTTTGATAATGAAGATTGGGCCGATATTACGCTGACCAACCTGGTATCCCTAAAAAAACATTTGCAGCAGCTGGCGAAATTGGACCCGGCGATGCCCACTGCAATGGTTGGATTGTTGAGCTCCATTTTTTCTTCTGCCTGGTGTCCCCGTCATCCGAAAGCGGCGCCATATGGAGCGCATTGGCTTCATGACCATGGGGATCAGTTTTATGCGCACTGCTCGGCCCCTATCTTTATTGAAATATATTGTTACCCGGACACTATAAAGGTGCCTGTGTATAAGGCCAATAGCACCCACAATGAATATACGCTGCCAAAACAAATAAAGCTGCTCAACTACGGTGACGTCACGCTATATAGGGAGAGCCGGCCGATGAAGGTCCCTGTGGGGAACAAAGAAGGGGAGTGGGTGGAGATCCAAATGTATCTGGACGGAAATCAGAACCTCCTGGTCAACACCATGTTGAAATCTTATCTATTATAATGAATACAATGATCAACAAAGATTCGATTGTCCAATATATAGATCAGCTGGCTCCTAAAAGCCCAAAGGAAATAGCGCAGACCACCAGCGACGTGAAAGCAATTATGGCGTCCCTCACCGATTTTGTCCAGCGACTCAACACCACCCGTAAGGTCGCATTATTACAAGAACAACTCGCCGAAACGAAGACTGAAATAGAAGGCCTGACCCTGGCCACGCAGCAACTCAGCTCAATGAATGAGGAATACCAGCAACTCCTCCAACTCCAGGAATCCCTGTTGACGGAACAAGCCAATATAAACGATCTCACCAGACAAAAAACAGAGATCCAAAACCTGCAGTCCCATGTGGCCAAATACGATACATCCGGGCTCGGGCAGGAGTTGCAGCAGATCAAAGAAGGGGCAGCACCTGATGTTATAAAAATAAACGCCTGGCTACATGAGGCCATCGCATTTTTGCCACAATTGCAGGGCAGCTTTGTCCAGGAGACGTGGAACCTATTGTCAAAAGTGAATGTAATACGGAAGGATATCACTGCCGTTCTCGATGAGACAAAGACAGTGATGGGGGAAGAGTGTACGACGCTGTCCGGATTGTTGCAGGATTATGATGCGACATTCACCTATATCAATACCCAATACAATGCCCTGGTCCAGCAACTGACGACTATGAAGACAAGATTACAGGACGTAAAAAACAAACATGATAAAAATGTAGCGCTGTACCAATTACATTTTGCGCAAGACAAGCATATTTATGGCGAAATGGGCAAACACCATCGATTGGACCCTTATCTGGAACAACTGGCGGCTGCAGTCGATGAAAAATTATGTCAATTCGATAAGGAGATAAAAAACCAGGTTGAAAAGATAGACCTTCTGACAATATTCTAAATTATGTTTCGAAAAAGACAACCCAAACCTGTATCCGCCGTATTTCGTGGATATTTCCGCAAGCAACGGATTAATTTTCTGGTTAAAAACCTTTATCTGGTCATTCCGGAAATATCCCAATCATCCAGGCGAGCCTGGCAAAGAATGCATGATAGATCCCTGAGATTCATGATAGGTTTATTTAAAATACGACGATCTTTCAGAAGTCCTCCCGGCTTACGGAAAAAAATAGACGTTTTCGATCTGTCCGCGTTAAATGATCACCTGGCTTTGCATCTCAAACACACCCGCAAAAGGACCATCCGGCTATCCGCGGACACGAAGGTGAATTGGCAAAATATTCCCATAAAACAAACCTTTGAACGACAAGGCCAGCTGCTTCGGGACCTCCTCCGGGAACAACAAAACAAGTTAAGGGAGCAAGCCCAGGACATCTTGCAGGAAGAAAGGCGACGGAGACAGCAGCAATACAACCATAAAAAAAATACAAATACATGAATTGGATTTATCGCTTCTTTTGCTGGGCTGGCGGCGGAAACATCGAAGTGCTCAAAAGCATGCCAACCGAGCAGAACCGGTTTTTGGGCTATGGTACCGTCATTTTCATGACGGCCATATTCGCGACCTTATCCTCCTTATATGCTTTTTCCTTGCTCCTGCAGGAACAGATCGGCTATTTCATCATCTTCCCGGCGCTGGCATGGGGCTCTTTTATCTTTGTACTCGATCGATTTTTTATCACCACCATTTCCAACCGGGGAGACTTCTGGAGAAAGTTTCTCATGGCTTCTCCACGACTTATCCTGTCAGTATTCATCGGCATCATTATTTCCAAGCCCCTGGAGTTCCGCATTTTTCAACGGGAGATCAATACTCAGCTTGCTGACACGAGGAGTATCGAACACCTCCGGCTGGATAGCATGTTCCGTGCACAAAGCCAGAGGACCAATACTGAAGAGCTATCCAAAAGAGGTCAGCTATCCGGCATACAAGACACCATAAAAGTGGGTCAGTATATCAATGACGTGAGAAAAAGATATGCTGACAAAAGCAAAGAGGTGGCAGACCAGGCAGAAATTGTCAATTGCGAATGCCATGGAGCATGTGGTACCGGGAAGCCAGGTAGAGGGCCTGCCTGCAAATTTGACGAACAACGTTATCAGGACCTGCAGACGGAACAAAAACAGTTGAAAGCCAGTATGGATTCCGCACAGATAGTCCTCGGCGCCGTTTCAGCCGGATTGCAGAAGACTATTGCTGATGATATCACTCCCCGGTATAAATCAAAGATCGACTCATTGGAACGGCAAAGAAAAGTTCAATCCGACGATCTGGATTCTAACTATAGACCTTCCATACTCAATCAGCAGGTGGCCCTGGCCAGCATCCAAAAGGATCCAACGAAACCAACCGCCGCCTTCACCATCTCGTTCATTACATTTTTATTCATTTTTATAGAGATGGCCCCTATGCTGCTGAAATTGATGACAAAGGCGGGCGCTTATGAGAACCGTATAGCCCAGATAGAGGCCACTTATAGCACAGATGACAGGCTCAACCGATCGCTGGACCTGGAAGAATATAAAAGCAATCGGGGGCTGGTACAACGTCTGGCCCGCAACCAGCGTAACATCATCCACAGCGCCATGGACCACTGGCATCGTGATCAAATGAATAAAATGAGGGAAGATCCCGAATATTTCAATACACTTTTTGAAAACAATCATGACGACAACCACCAATAATTCGATCGATCACCGCCTCGATACCGAAAGGAAAGTGGTGGATGAGGCAGTAATGCGGTTCAGGAGTG
>Ga0247778_1001194_pt1 | contig 13078 bp, 12 predicted proteins | sample UWRJL049202B5_FD_179939 | JGI IMG/M metagenome (GOLD analysis project Ga0247778, IMG submission 179939) | Plant litter microbial communities from Arlington Agricultural Research Station in Wisconsin, United States - UWRJ-L049-202B-5 | ecosystem: Environmental > Terrestrial > Plant litter >... | reverse complement strand
AGTATATGACCCCGGATGCCAGGATCATGATCAATGTCCCCCAGGTCAAGATTGCGCTGACCAATATCATTGTGAATGCTATCGAGGCAATGCCTGCGGAAAATGGATTGCTCAGGCTGTTGACCCGGTCGGTGAATGGAAAATGCATGCTGGAGATCGAAGACAATGGAGGAGGGATCCCTGCTGAAAACCTTAAAAACATCTTTAAACCTTATGTGAGCGGCAAACCGGGTGGGATGGGCCTGGGGCTATCGACTTCCCTGGATATTTTCCTGTCCAACCACGCCAATATAGAAGTGCGATCGGAGAACGGCAAGGGCGCCTGTTTCATGGTGACCTTCGACAAACTGCCCGGACAATGCATCGTCCCCAAACCTTTCGTGCTTCTCAAAGATCTTCCAGCATAGATCGTCGTTTATCCTTCAGCTGTTTGAAATAGGAGGGCGTGAGCCCGGTAGTCTTTTTGAACTGGGCGGAAAGATGGGCTACGCTGCTGTAGTGAAGTTTATAAGCGATCTCCGTAAGATTCAGTTCATTGTAGACCAGCAATTCCTTTACCCGTTCGATCTTGTGCGTAATAAAGAATTTTTCGATGGTGACGCCCTGCACCTCGGAGAACAGGTTGGCCAGGTAGGTATAATCGTGCTGTAATTTTTCACTGAGATAGGCGGAGAGCTTTATAGAAAGAGGTTCTTCTGAATAATGCACCAGATCGATGATGATATTTTTTATCTTCTGGATCAGGACACTCTTTTTATCATCCATCAACTCCAGCCCCGATCTCATCAGGGCCGAACGGATCTCTTCCCGCAGGGCTGCAGAGATCGTTCCCGGGATCTCGGCCTCACCTAATTCCACAATACTAGTACCCAGTCCAAGCTTCGCCAATTCGTCCTTTACCACGATCTTGCAGCGAATGCATACCATATTTTTTATGTAGATTTTCAAATAAGAACATTAGGGTTTAGCTGCCGACACCGTCCTGGAAGTTTTTTTCGTAATTGATCGTGGTTTGAAGAATTTTTATGCGTTGTGCGATCTTATCGCCGAATTTCCTATTCATTCTGAGCTTACGGATCTCGACGAGCGCGCCCTCGTAGTTACGTAATGCCTGGCTGTATTTTCCTTCATTTTCGTTACGTACCCCTTCGCTGTAGAGTTCTGTATGGCTATTCTTTTTATTGATAATGAAAAGTATTATTAAAATGCTGAGGATGACCGGCAAAACAAAAAATAGAAGATAGAGGGAAGATGACATGATTTACCGTTTTAGTTTTGCACGGACCGAAGTTACGCTTAATAATCCGGAGATTGGCAAAAAGGGTTACCTTTAGGGTACAAGCGATCGGATCTTTTGTCTATGAAGCCCCGGGCTGCTGCCTTTATCCGGGAGGCATGACGGGACAAACATTCTCCGCCTGATATCCAGGTTCTTTATCAAAGTTTTCTGATCTGAATATTGAATGGATCCACTTAGCAGATTTACTTAACTATTCAATCAATTACAACATGAAAAAGATATTTGTATTTGATGCCAGACATATTTCCGCATTATGCCGGCGCTATGCTGACCTGCGGTAAGGGCAGTAAAACCCTCCGGTATTTGATAGGATTTTGGGGGGAATACCGGTATGCAATAATCGAGCCCGGGGAAATTTTTCCACAGACGGTCTTTATAAGGCCTTTTCTTGTGAGGGTGATACAGCCCTTATGACCGGCTGCTGCCCAATGGCCGTCCGGTGGACGAGCAGCCTTCCTTCAGGGCGGGGATTCGGTCAGACTGCACATCATCAATGGGTCTTCATCGCCCATATTTCTGGCTGCAATATGGGTGGTCTGTCGGCCGTGGTGGCCAATGATGGGATGGATATGCTGCCTCAGGAGGTGGATCGCATGATAATTGGACCTATGATTTGATTGTCGTCATCCGGAGAAGGGTCCGTTCTTACGAACAGCACTATGATGCATCACCCCTTGCATCTGCATGGGCCATTTCGAATGGCAGTGACGGGAGATCCTTTGGCGAATAGCCGTTGCCGGTTTCAAACCGAATGGCGGGTGGGTATGGATACGGGTATATCGTTACAAAGTACTTCGGTCCTTTCCACCCACTACTGCAGGCCTTCTTACCGTTCGGAAACTTACGATCGGTATCGTGGTAATTTTTCTACAATTTTGCGAACGCCATTGAAAAAGCTCCAACAAGAAGTTTTGGAATGGAATTTGTTATTAGGGCATAGTCATGATATGTGATCACAGAACTTGTAAATGTTAAGGAGCTAAGGATCTTTGGAATTTCGATTCTTTTACCCTAATTTTATATAACCCTTGATTCTCATCCTTAGCAATGACTTTAGTCCATCTTCCTGTCTAACCACCCCAATATTGCTAAATCCCCTAACACGCGCCGCCAACGATTGCTCGCCGGATCCTAGTAAACACCGTCGAATTCCGATTCTTGCAAATTTGTTATTGATTGCCGGCAACTCATGGTGAGTTGTGATCGTTCTCGTTATAATTACCCGTTAATTATACAAGTTAAATGATCCTGTGCCGCCGGGCCAATGCTGACCTCAGCTTGCTGAGAATGGTATGCCTTTGCGTATAGTGAACCAACGACTTTATCCAGGTCCGAACTATCTTTTTGAAGAATAAAGCTATTAACAACTATATGCAGTTTAAGTCAATTATTATTTTTTCTCTTTCGCTATTTCTTTTCTCTTCCTGCGTCAACAGCAGAAAGGCTGTCTATTTTAATAATATCCAGGACACCACCATCACCAATTCTGTAGCCACCCTCGACCCGGTCATTCAAAGCAGTGATCTGCTGAATATTTCCGTCAGCAGCCTCAACCCGGAGGCCTCCATGCTCTTTAATACGCCCAACATAACCATGCCCGTTACCACCACTTCATCCGGCACGACGCCGACGTCGGGTGGATTTGGCAGTCCGCAACTAATGGGATACCTCGTTAACCAGGAAGGCGTCATAAAATTCCCCATCCTTGGAAAATTCAAGGCGGCCGGGCTTACCAAGCGGCAGTTGGAAGATGCGATCGCCGATACCCTGACTGCCAGGAAATTACTGGTCGACCCCATTGTCACCGTCCGCTACCTGAACTTCCGGGTTACTATCCTGGGAGAGGTCGCCAGGCCAACCACGCTGAATGTTGCCAATGAAAGGATCTCTATTCTGGAAGCTCTCGGCCTGGCCGGAGACCTGACCATCTATGCCAAAAGAGACAATGTCATGCTGATCCGGGAATCAGATGGGAAAAAAATCATTAAAAGAATCGATCTCAATGCAAACGATATCCTTGGTTCGCCTTATTATTATTTAAAGACGAACGATATCGTATACGTGGAACCCCGTAAGGAAAAGGTCGCGGCGACCAGCAGAACACAGCAATTATTACCCATCATATTGAGCGGATTGTCATTAGTGGCGGTTATTGTATTACACTATGTAAAATAATAAAACATGAAATTATGCAGGTAACCAATAAAAATATCTTTGAAGAGGAAGAGAGCGGCCTGTTCTCACAGGCGCTGTTCAAATATCTTCCCTACTGGCCCCTTTTCCTGGTGCTGCTGGTGCTGAGCGGGCTTGGCGCCTATAGCTATCTGCACTATGCCGTACCTGTATATGAAACGTCAGCCACCATCCTGGTAAAGGATGAGAAGAAGGGGCTGGATGATTCCAACCTCATGGAGCAGCTGAATCTTTTCGGCTCAAAGAAACTCGTTGAAAACGAGATAGAAGTTGTCCAGTCCAGGACGCTGATGCGGGAAGTGGTCAAGAACCTGGCCCTCTATGCGCCTGTCACCCAGGAAGGCCGTGTCAAATCCAGGTCTGCCTATACCAGTTCACCCATCGCAGTCCAGGTGAAGAACCCCGATGTTTTGACCGAAAAGGGAAAAATATATTTTACATATGACAGCGCTCACCAGCAGGTCAGTATGGCAGGGCGGAAATATCCGCTGAATCTGTGGATCAAAGAAGGAAAAGATGAGATCAGGTTTATCGCGAATCCCAATTACCAGGCCCCGGACAAAGAAAGACCCCTGTTCTTCTCCCTGCGGAACGTAAGGGCGGTGACCGATGAGCTGCTGGATAATGTAAAAGTGACGCAGGCTGCGAAATTATCCTCCGTCATCGATCTTAAGATCAGAGATGCGGTTCCGAAAAGGGGTGAGGACATCCTCAATGGCCTTATCAATGAGTATAATAAGGCAGGGATCAGCGATAAAAACGCCCTGGCTTCCAATACCCTGCGTTTCATCAACGAAAGGCTGGGTCTTATTTCCAGCGAACTGGACTCTGTAGAACATGGTATCCAACGATACAAGACCCAGGAAGGGATCGTGGATATCAGCGCCCAGGGACAACTTTACCTGAACAATGTGGGCGCCAATGACCAGAAGCTCAGTGAGATCAATGTCAAACTGGCCGTTATGGACCAGGTTGAAAAATATGTTCTTTCAAAAAACAATGAGGCAGGCATCGTTCCTTCTACTTTTGGGGTGGATGATCCCGTGCTGGAGCAGTTATTGGGAAAATTGTACGACCTGGAAGTAAAATATGAAGGGTTGAGCAAGACAACTGCCGAGAATAGTCCTATCCTGCTTTCGCTGCGTCATGAGATCGATAAGATCAAGCCCAGCATCCTGGAAAATGTACAAAGCCAGCGCAGGAACCTGGCAGCAGGCAAGGGGAATCTTACCAATACGAGTAACGGGTATGCCTCCATCCTCCGGACCCTTCCTGCCAAGGAAAGGAAACTAGTGGAGATCAGCCGGCAGCAGGGAATTAAGAACAGCATCTATTCTTTTCTATTGCAGAAGAGAGAAGAGACGGCACTGACCTTCAGTTCCGCCATCGCCGATACCCGGATCGTGGATGCGGCCGACACGACGGTAAAGCCCGTCAGTCCTAAACCTATGCTGGTCTGGGCCCTTGCTATCATTGGAGCTCTGGGGATCGGAGCAGGTCTTATTGCCATCCGGGAAGGGTTGAATCAGAATATCGTCTTCCGGAGTGAAATTGAAAAATACACTTCCCTGCCTGTCATCGGGGAGATCATGTACGAACCTTCTGGCGAGCAACTGGTGATAAAGGAAGGGCAACGTACTGTCATCGCAGAACAGTTCAGGCAATTGCGTACGGCCATGGCCTATATCGGCATCAATTCCCGGAAGAAGCGGGTGTTGATCACATCCACCATCAGTTCGGAAGGAAAGAGCTTTGTCGGCGCTAATCTCGCCGTCAGCCTTGCCCTCACGGGCAAGAAGGTGGTCTTATTGGAACTGGATCTCCGAAGGCCTCGGATCAGTAAGCTGTTCAATGTCAACAGGCAGGTAGGTATCACGAATTATTTTATCGGCAATAAAGACGCTGATCATATTATCAAGAGCACGGAAATCAATAAGAACCTGTTCATTATCCCTTCCGGCGCCATTCCGCCCAATCCTTCAGAGCTGATCCTGAATGGCAAGCTCGAAGAATTGCTGCAATACCTGGACACCATTTTTGATTATATCCTGATCGATACGGCGCCGGTAAGCCCCGTAACGGATGCCTATATCCTGTCTCCTTTGTGCGATGCGACCCTGTACGTTATCCGTCATGGTGTAACCCCCAAAGGATACATCAAAATCCTTGATGAGAATGCGAAGGTCCGGGGACTGAAGAATGTCGCCCTTATCTTCAACGGTGTCAAGACCCGTGGTGTAGGCGGAATCAAATATGGGTACGGATATGGATATGGAAAGGAATATAGCTACGGCTATGGCGAAGAGAAGGCCAGCAAGAAGCAGAAAGTTAAGTAAATAAGTACAAAATAACACCTCTTATCCCGTCACTTCCCCCCATGTGACTGGATTGGGCGAAGCCCGCCATCGAACGAACGGAGATTACATGACTAACAGCCAAATTGATGCTTGCCGATTAATCACGATGAATCAGTTAATTAAAAGATTATGAACCAACCTGTAAAGCAGATGGACCTCACCGGCAAAAACTGGTATGCCGTCCATACAAGGCCCCGATGGGAGAAGAAGATCGCAACGCAACTATCAAAAAAAGGGATAGAGCTGTATTGCCCGCTGAACAAGGTTCAACGGCAGTGGAGCGATCGTAAAAAAATAATTTTGGAGCCGCTGTTCACGTCCTATGTATTTGTACGCCTCTCCGACTCCGAGAACCTGCCTGTACTGCAGACGGAGGGGGTGATCAGTTTCGTGTATTGGTTGAAGAAGCCTGCTGTCATAAAGGACGAAGAGATCGAAGCCATCAAACGTTTCCTGAACGAATACGAATCGGTCAAGTTGGAAAAGACCGAGGTCAATGTAAACGACCGGGTACGTATCATCGGAGGCCCCCTGATGGAAAGGGAAGGCAATATATTAGAGGTCAAACATAAGATGGTCAAAGTACAACTGCCTTCGCTGGGTTATACCCTGGTGGCAACGATAGAAAAATCAAATGTCGAGATCCTTTCCATGTTTGGAGAGATCACATCCTCTCATGTAATATAATGATGAAGCTACAGAGGAAAATAAATCTTGCGCTGATCTCGCCCAACAAGAATGCCTATTCGGAGACTTTTATAGGATTTCACCGGACGAACCTGGATGCCAATGTTCACTATTTATGGAAGGAAGCTCTTCCTGAGATGAGTGAGGAAGGGCCTTTTGTGCATTATAATTTTTTTACAAAAGGAATCCGGAAATTATCCAAGATGTTCTTCCCTGAAATGTTGAATTTCCATGAACATCGGATTGCGGGATATCTGAAAAGACACCAGGTCGACATCATTCTTGCGGAATTCGGGTTTACGGGTCTATCCATGCTGAAATTATCCCGGAAGACCGGCATTCCGCTGATCACTTATTTCCATGGTGTAGATGCCTATTCCAGGGAGATCCTGGATACTTATAATTACGGTCCCCTTTTCCGGGATGGAGAGAAGATCTTTGTCGTTTCCAGGCATATGCATCATCAACTGGTGAAACTGGGATGTCCCGCAGAGAAACTCATCCTGAACCCCTGCGGTCCGGCCGAGGTGTTCTTTTCCGTGGTCAATTCATATCATTCCAGAAATTTTCTCTCCGTCGGCAGATTCGTCGAAAAAAAGGCGCCGGATCTTACCATCCGGGCTTTTAAGAAGGTAACCGGTAAATATCCGGATGCCCGGTTGCGGATGGTTGGGGATGGTCCCTTACTGCAACCCTGCCGTGACCTGGTGAAAGAGCTCGGGATCGGAGACAATGTTGTTTTTGAGGGCCTGCTAAGCCCGGAACAGATCGCTCAACTTTGCTCGGACACCCTGGTCTTTGTACAACATTCCCGGGTAGCGGCCAACGGAGATTCGGAAGGAACGCCAGTAGCCGTGCTGGAGGCAGGCGCCAGCGGCCTTCCTGTTGTAGCGACCCGCCATGCAGGGATCCCGGATGTCGTCCTCGAAGGTCAGACAGGATATCTGATCGATGAAGGAGATATAGACGGCATGGCCGCTGCCATGATCCGGATACTGGACGAACCAAACATAGCAGCGCAGTTGGGATCGGCGGCCAGGAAGAGGATCAAACAGTATTTTACCCTGGAGAAACACATTGACATTATCAATCAACAGATAGAGCAGACTGTAGCACTCGCTGGCTAGACCCCTTTTTTAGACCACCCTTTTCATGACTGTAGCAAAAACAAACACCTCATTGCCCCAGGTTCCGGGCGAAACCAGCTTTAAACGCGGGTTATTCAATAATATCCTGGTTGCAGGCTCCTATACTTATCTCTCCCAGGGTCTGACCTTTCTCGCATCTACGCTTCTCTCGCGTCTGCTGGCGCCGGAAAGTTATGGTATCGTGGGGCTGATAACTGTCTTCACCGGCTTTATCATGGTTTTTTCCGATGGTGGTCTTTCCTACGCGCTGATACGCAGCGATTTTGGAAGGACCTTTCAAAAAGTGCTAACGAATTTATCCTGGATGCTGGGCGCCACGCTGTTCCTGCTGACCGTTGCAGCCGCCTGGCCCATTGCTCATTTCTATAAGAATCCCGGTCTTATTGCCCCGATCATCGCCCTTTCCACCACCTTTATTTTCAAAAGTATGGGACTGGCGCAGGGTGCACTACTGGCAAAAAATCTGGATTTTGGTTATATCGGGAAGGTCACTTTGCTGAGTACGGCCATTTCCATCGGGCTGTCCATTCCCCTGGCTTTTTTCGGCGCGGGTTATTGGGCCCTTATCTTTCCACAAATAGCCGCGGCCATCGTTACGTCAGTCCTCTATGAGAAAAAGGTCCGGCTGGGTTTTAAAATATACTCACGGCCTTATATCGTCGTAGTCTTTCGTCATACGAAAAAGCTGATCGGTAGTGTGATCGGGTTCAGTTCCGTCAACTACTGGTCCCGCAACACGGATAATATGATCGTGGGAAAGTGGTATGGTGCGGCCGATCTGGGCATCTATAACCGGGCCTACTCACTTCTGATGTTGCCGCTGAACCTCGTCACCGGTCTGTTCAACAATATTCTTTTCCCTAATCTGAAGAAATTACAAAGCCGTAATGGCGACATTGAAAATGAATATTATTTTGTCCTGACCATCATTTCCCTGATCACCTATCCCCTGGTCCTGCTGTTCGTAATGTTCCCGAATGAATTGGTGGGAATACTTTGGGGCAGGAGCTGGATGCGGGTCGCCGGGCTTTTGCCCTATTTCGGTCTGCTGATCTTTACGCAGTCCCTGATGTCTACCTCCGGCCATCTCCTGATCCTGCAGAAGAAAGAACGCGCCTTCATGATCTCGGGATGGCTCACGGCCTTGTTCCTGATCAGCTTTATCATATTGGGGGCGACCATTTCGCTGAAGGGGATTGCCCAATTTTACTCATTGGCCTATATCCTTTTCGTGATCATGATGAATGTATTCTATATCTATATCCGTACCCTGGGCATGAACAAGACAAGGGTCTATTCCTTTTGGCTGCCCAAGGTGGCGATCTCTCTTTTGCTTTGGATCAGCCTGTATTTTGATCTCAACAGCATGAGGGATGTCATGATCGCCGTCTTTACATTGTATGTTCTGCTGACCAGCTGGCAGGAGTTGAAAAAAATAGCGGGGAAGGCGGTGAATAAGTTTAGAGTAGTGAGTAGTCAGTGGTGAGTAGTGAGTTTTTTAAAGAAAAATTATGAGTAGTATTTCAGTTATAATTCCTACGTATAAAAGAGGGAGCCTCTTAAAAAAGGCCATCTGGAGCGCCTTGCACCAGACCCTGCCTGCCGCGGAGATCATCGTTGTCGATGATAATCGTGATGAGGATGAGATCAGGATCGTGCGGGAATGCGTCATGGGGTTTAACGATCCCAGGTTGACCCTGATCAGTAATTTTCGGCGCAAGGGAGGATGTGGGGCCAGGAATTCCGGGATCCTCAGCGCCACGGGGACCTATATTGCGTTTCTTGATGATGACGATATTTTCCGCCAGGGGGCATTGCAGGCACATTTTAACGCTTTTGAGGATTCCGTCGGCATGGTGTATGGAAATTGCCAGGTGGTTGACGACCTCTATAAGGTCACCGAGACCACGGCTTTTAAGAGGGGACCATTACATTTTTCAGACCTCGTGATGGGGCATTGTCCGCCCTCTTCTTCTGTAGTGATGATCAAAAGATCCATCCTGCTGGAGACGGGGCTGTTTGACGAGTCCCTTCCCAGTTTCCAGGATTATGATATGTGGCTGAAAGTTTCCCGGTCTTATTCGATCCAATCGCATGAGGCGGTTGTCGCCAAATTTATCCAGCACGATGGTCAGCGGACCAGCATCGACTTTGATAAAAGAAGGGCCGGCCTGGACCTTATCGTTCAGAAATGGGGAGATGAGATCGGGACGGTCCGGTCCCTGAAAAGTTTTATCAATCATTTTATGGCAGGCACGTATTTTAATTCCGGTACAGTGTTCCTTTCTTTTGGGATCGGGCACCGGTTACAGGCCTTCCGTTATTTTATGCAGGCTATCCGTTTGAAATTCTTCTACAGGAGGTATTGGAAATGGGCTGTTTTCTGTGTGCTGGGATTTCAACTGACTAAAAAGATCAGGAGTATTCACCCCTAAGCTGTCCTATCATGCAAGAACCTCTTATCAGTATCATTACTATTTCTTACAACTGCGTGGATTCCATCGAAAGGACCATCCGCAGTGTGCTGTCGCAGCAATACTCCCGCTTTGAATACATCATCGTCGATGGCGGGTCTACCGATGGTACGGTGGAGATCATCCGGAAATACCAAAAGGATCTTGCCTGGTGGGTTTCGGAAAGGGACCGGGGTATCAGCGACGCCTTTAATAAGGGCATTGCGGCCGCTAAAGGTACTTATGTCAACCTGCTGAATGCAGGAGACTGTTATGTTTCTCCCATCACGCTTGCGAATGTTGAGCCCTGCCTGCATTCACCGCTGGTGACCTTCCGTTTTATGGAGGAGAATTCCGGGGATGTTTCCCGTCTTGCCCCGGAAAATGAGTTAGATATCGAGAAAAAGGCGTTATTGGGGCATCAGGCAACCTTCGTGCAAAAAAGTGTGTATGATGCATTCGGAGGCTATCAGACCAGCTACAAGATCAGGATGGACTTTGATTTCTTTTTGCGGGTCTTACCCCATTGTGCTGTAAAGGCTGTCGATCTGGTCATCGTTCGTTATAATGCCGGTCTTTCGGGGAGCCTGCGGCACCGGCTTCGTTATGAGACGGAGGGGCTGATCAGTGTCTTTCTGAATGGCAGGCGCCCCAACAGTTATTTATTTAAATTATTCTACCAGCCATTATGGAGGGTATTTATGTATTCGTTGAAACAAAATATCAAATCAGTCCTCCGCAAGGGGCGGCAGCAAGCCGGGGTAAATCCCGAAGCTGCCTTTAAAAGGGTCAATCCATGAGGATCGCATTCGACGGCGTCCGCCTGTCCAGTAAACCCATGGGTGTTACCAACATCGGCATTTCGATCATCAACACCTATGCCAGGCTGTACCCGGACTATACCTTCTTTATTTTAATGAACGGGGATCTTCATCCGGAAGTCAGGTCCAGGCTGCTGGTCAGCGATAATATCAAGATCGTCCGCAGTCCGCTGCCCGTTCTTTCTTCCGTCAATTTTCTTTGGTCGATCCTGCGGTTCAACAGGCTGCTGCGGTCAATCAAACCCGATATCCTTATCGCTCCGAATTTCTTTGTAGTTACCTGGTTATTCCCGAAAAATATCAAGCTGGTGCTGTATGTTCATGACCTGGTATACAAACAATACAGGAATACGATGCAGCTGATCACAAAGACACAGATGGATCTCTTTTTCCAATCTTCCCTGGAACGCGCCGATATCATCTGGCTCAATTCGGAATATACAAGAGAGAATTTTATACAGTATTATCCGGCTATCGCCCGGGAAAAGAAATTATTCACAGGCGCCGGCATCAACCCCGGTTTCCTGCAGCAGGTACAGGCCGCCGGCAGCGGGAAGACCAATCCGTTTTTCGGAAAGCTGGGAAAAAAGGCGGCGTATATTCTTTTTGTAGGCACTGTGGAGCCGAGAAAGAACCTGGCCTTTCTGCTGCGGCTATTCAAGGAGCTTCAGCCCGGAAGCTATGAACTGGTTATCGTGGGAGACCCGGGCTGGGGGGATATGCGCAAACAGATCGATGCGATCCTCGCTGAAAAGGATTATCCTGCCGGGGCTGTTCATTTTATGGGGTATGTGAATGATGCGGAACTGATCGCGCTCTATAGGGATGCGGCCTTCTTTATCTCCACTTCACTGAATGAAGGGCTGGGGCTTCCCCAACTGGAGGCAATGGCCTGCGGCTGTCCAGTTATCTGTGCGCATAATTCCGCCATGATCGAAGTGGTGGAAGGAGCCGGGCTGACGGTCAAAGGATGGGAGACTGCAGATTGGATCCACGCCATGGAGGCCATCAATCTGAACAGAGACTTTTATATCGCAGCGGGTCATGCCCGTGTGCGCGCCTATCACTGGGAGTCGATCGTACCGGCTCTGAACGACCACCTGATCGATCAACCAAATTTGTCCGGCGGCTCTATCCGCCTCAGCGCATGCAACTAGCATTCTCCTATACCGACCTGGCTGTTCCGACACCGAAAATACAGAAGAGCAAGTATCAGCTCTTTCTGGGGATAGGCTGTCTGTATTTCTTCTTCAATAGTTTTCTATTACCGGACGGCCTCTTGTACACGATCCTGCTGAGTCCTTTTTTCCTTGTCTGGCTCGGCACGCACAAAGTACCTGTTCTGAAGTATAGCTTGTTATTTCTCTTGTGCTGGCTGCCTTTGCTGGTGATCCATTATTCTCTTGGCATTTCCCTTTCCGACTACCTTAAATCCAGCGCGCTTTATTTCACTGTTTTTCTTTTTGCCCTGACGATCCATACCTATTTCCGGTATTACAGCTTCACGTACGAGTTGCTGATGGAGAAGGTCCTGAAGCTTAATTTCCTGTTTGTGATCGCCGCCGTCTTCCTGCTGGTGGCGGACAAGAAAGATATCTTATGGAGTGTGACCGATATTTCAGAAGGAGTCTCCGATTTCCCCCGGTTAAGAATGCTGACCTATGAACCCAGTTACTACAGTTTGTTACTGATCCCTTCGCTGTTGTATTATTTTCAATATATCTTTTATCGTAATATCAACCGGCGGCAATGGGTTCTGTTGTTCACCGTGCTGATCTCCCTGGGGCTTTCTCTTTCTTATGGAGCGATCTTTATCTCGGTCCTGACCCTGGGGTTCTTTATCCTTTTTAATTTCTTTACCGGTCTCCGGCGGAAGCAGAATAGCCGGTTCATCGTTATCATGGGGCTGGCGCTGGTGACGGCCGTTGTCCTCATCCTGGTTTTGTTTTCCAATTCCGGGTTTGTTTTGCGGATCCTGAATATTTTCGACGGGAATGATTCTTCGATCAACAACCGGTCCTCACAGGCCTATTTTCTTGCTTTGAGTATTGCGGATCTGAAAAGTCAGCTGTTCGGTGTCGGCCCGGGGCAATTGAAATTACTGGGCCAGGACCTGATC
>Ga0247778_1001193_pt1 | contig 13102 bp, 7 predicted proteins | sample UWRJL049202B5_FD_179939 | JGI IMG/M metagenome (GOLD analysis project Ga0247778, IMG submission 179939) | Plant litter microbial communities from Arlington Agricultural Research Station in Wisconsin, United States - UWRJ-L049-202B-5 | ecosystem: Environmental > Terrestrial > Plant litter >... | reverse complement strand
GGGTAAGATCCTCCCTGTAAACCTCGAGATCCATCGACAGCGACAGCCGGTCGTTGACCTTATAAAGAAGGCTCGGCGCAAAAGTGGCCGTATTGTTATGCCCGTTATTAAGATAGCTCTGTTCCCGGTTGACGGCGGCATTGGTGCGCAACAACAGGCTCTTGTCGGCATTCAGCGGCGTATTGATATCCACCGTAACGCGGCTAAGCCCCCAACTTCCCATGGAATATCCCACTTCGCCTTTAAAAGTCTCCAAAGGCTTCTTCGTGACCATATTGACCGCTCCTCCGTACGAAGAGACGACATTACCAAACAAAACCGCCGACGGTCCTTTTAGGACTTCGAAGTGGTCTACGTTTACCGGGTCGACAGAAGATCGGCCCGCCCCGATAAACTGAATACCATTCCGCGCAGCCACTTCGGCGGTGAAACCTCTTAAGGTGATGCTCGTTCCACCGGCCGGATCTTTTGAGGGAACGGCGCCCGGAACATTCGACAGGGCCTGGGAAATGGTCACAGTCTGCTGATCTCTCATCAGATCGCTGGTTACAACACTATAGACCTGCGGGTTTTCAAGGTTCTTCAAGGACAGTTTGGCGACATCATCGCTTGCCTTCCTTGCATACTTGTTGATCTTTCCCGCGGATACGACTACCTCCTGCAGCTGCTGATGATTCTCCTTCAGGACCAGGTCCACCGTTTGCACATCCGCGCCGGTCACAGTAACCTGGGCGGTCTGGCTGACTACGCCGGTCAGACTGGCGACGAGTGTATAAGAACCTGGCGCAATACCAGTAAGCTTATAATACCCCAGGCTGTTGACGGTCGTACCTTTCGGTGTGCCCCGGAGAACGATGTTCACGAATTCGGCAGGCTTGCCATCTGCGGTTTTCACCGTTCCGCTGATGACGCCAGGCTTCTGCTGAGCCGCCAATTGTGTGCTAAAAAAACATAATACGGGAAAGACAATACGGGAAAGGACAACTGCAGTTTTGGTCATAATTTTCATGAATACAAAATTGGGCGCCAGTCGATCAGGAGGACTACGCAAAACGGAAAAAATTTACCCGATCGGGAAAAAGATCAGGATGCAATCCGGTTCTTCGCTCATTGCATTGGCAAAAAATCACATGTCCGGTTTGTGTCTTCAACCGTACTTATTTAATAAATTTCCCTACATTCGCATCGCTTTTTGGTTCCTTTCCCGGACTGGCCGGTAAGGATTAAAAGGGAATCAGGTGTAAGTCCTGAGCAGACCCGCTGCTGTAAGCTCTATTAAGTTTTGAACATATATCCACTGTGAGCCATTGCCTCATGGGAAGGAGTTCAAAAGGGAGTAAGTCAGAAGACCTGCCAATTAGCGTCTTGTATTAGGCTTTCGGGGAATAAAGCCGAGGTATAAACTGAATGGGGGAGTACTGTCTCCAAACCCCTCTTTACTTTATCCATCGTCGTCTATTCTGACAAGGCCGTCCACGCTAAACGGTGTAATGAGAACTGCTTTCTATATTAAATGGACGCTGAGTGTTTGGCTGGTATGCACCGCATTCCTTTCCAGTGCCCAGCATATGGATACCACTGCTCACATCAAAGACCTCGACTCCGTCGTAGTGGCGCCCGACCGGCTGAACAAAGCGCTCATCCCCGTTCAAACCCTCTCCGGTACCGAGCTAAGAAAGCTTAGCGTACACTCCGTTGCCGACGCCCTTCGATACTTCGCCGGTATACAGATAAAGGACTATGGCGGCATCGGTGGCCTGAAGACGGTCAATGTCCGCAGCCTGGGCACACAGCATACAGGCATATTCTACGACGGCATCGAATTGGGCAACGCACAGAACGGCACTGTTGATCTTGGCCGCTTTTCCCTCGACAACATAGCCTCCATCTCACTCTACAATGGGCAGAACAGCGCTATCTTTCTCTCGGCAAAAGACCTTGCTTCCTCCGGCTCCATCTACATGACCTCGCGCATACCCGAATTCGAACCCAATAAACACAATAATCTCAAGTTGACCTTCAAAACTGGCTCCTTCGGTATCATCAACCCCTCCGTCCTTTGGGAACACGCGCTCAACAACAACATCAAATCCTCCTTTAACGCCGAATACCTCTACACCAATGGCCGGTATAAATTCAGCTACACCAAAAAAGGCGGCTACGATACAACGGAAAAACGCAAAAATGGAGACGTTCGCAGCCTTAGACTGGAGACCGGTGTATTCGGAAAGATCAAAGACGGCGATTGGAAAGTAAAAGCCTATTACTACCATTCCAACCGCGGCTACCCCGGCGCCAGCGTACGGGAAGACCCGGGCGTATTCACACACCAGGACCGGCAATGGGACGACAATTTCTTTATCCAGTCCGGCATCCGGAAAACCTTTACACCCCACTACAGCTTGCAGCTGAACGGCAAATACACTTACGACTACCTGCATTATCTGTCCGATCCCAGGCTGGACATCACCGCCTTCTATGCCAATAATCATTATTATCAGCAGGAAGCCTACTTCTCCTCGGCCAATCTATTTACCATCCTGCCCTGGTGGAGCGTTAACCTCTCCGGCGACTTTCTCTTCAACACGCTCAATGCTGACCTGAAAGATTTCGTCTACCCGCGACGTTATACGGGATTAGGTGCCATCGCCACTTCCGCGGACCTGCAAAAAATAAAGCTCCAGGCCTCCCTCTTAGGCACTTTTGTCCACGAAACCACCCGGACATCCGGCAGTGCCGCCAACGATAAACATGAATATACGCCCTCGGTCATCTTCTCCTATAAACCCTGGGACAATGGCCTCGACTTCCGCGCTTTTTACAAGCGGATTTTCCGTATGCCCACCCTAAACGATCTCTATTACACTTTCATCGGCAACAAGCTGCTGGACCCGGAATACACGACGCAATATGACGCGGGCATCACCTATAGTCATGATACAAAAAATACCCTGCTGCAGCACATAGAGCTGCAGGTCGACGCCTACTACAACCAGGTAAAGAATAAGATCATTGCCATGCCCACCTCCAACCAGTTCGTCTGGACCATGATCAACCTGGGCTATGTCAAGATCAGGGGCCTCGACCTGGCCGCGCAAACCAACTGGCAAATGCCTCGCAACATCACCCTCAACACCCGCCTGACCTATACCTATCAAAAGGCACAGGACTTCACCGACAAGTCCAGCCCTTACTACGGTGGACAAATCCCCTACGCTCCCTGGCACAGCGGTTCGGTCATCATTAATTCCGCCTACAAGGCCTGGAGTCTCAACTACAGCTTTGTATATACCGGCAAAAGATATATGGCCATCGCCAACGACAGGGAAAATTATGTCAAACCCTGGTATACACAAGATCTCTCACTGAGCAAGGAAATCGTAATCATCAAAAAACAGTGGCGCCTGACCGCCGAGGTCAACAACGTAATGAACCAGCAATATGAAGTAGTGAAATCATATCCGATGCCCGGAACCAATGTAAAATTTATAATCAACGTCATCTTATGAAAAAGATAATGCCTATCCTGGTCTGTCTGTTCTTCGTCCTTTCCTGCCGGAAAGGAGATGACGCGGCCATACCCCCCACCGTGACGCCGGTGACGCCGGGCACGTCCGGTCCGATCAAGGGCTTCTTCCTGCTGAACGAGGCCAATATGGGCAGCAACAAATCATCCCTGGACTATTTTGATTATACCTCGGGCGCCTACCATAAAAATATCTATCCCACCCGCAACCCCGGCGTGGTCAAGGAACTGGGTGATGTGGGCAACGACATCCAGATCTATGGCAGTAAGCTGTATGCGGTGATTAATGTCTCGAACCTGGTCGAAGTGATGGACCTCGCCACTGCAAAGCATATCGGCACCATTACCATTCCCAACTGCCGCTATCTCACCTTCGATAAAGGGTATGCTTATGTCAGCTCCTACGCAGGGCCTGTACTCATCGACCCCAACGCCAGACTTGGCTACGTCGCAAAAGTAGACACGGCAACACTAAAGGTAAAAGATACCTGCGTGGTAGGCTACCAACCCGAAGAAATGGTGATAAGAGACAACAAACTCTACATCGCCAACTCCGGCGGCTATCGCGTTCCCAACTACGACAATACCGTATCAGTTATAGACCTCAACACATTTAAAGAAACAAAAAAGATCACCGTCGCCATCAACCTGGATCACCTCAAGCTGGACGGACACGGCAATATTTATGTCACCAGCCGCGGTGACTACAAGACTACACCGTCCAATACGTATATTCTCGACGCCACCGACAAAGTCACCGATGTACTCAACCTGCCCGCAGGCAATCTCACCATCTGCGGGGATTCAGCCTATGTTTACAGCACCGAATGGAGCTATATCACCAACAAGAACACCATCACCTACGCCATCGTCAACACCGTGCAGAAACGGGTAGTGTCCCGAAGCTTTATTACGGACGGAACTGATAAAAAGATCGCCATTCCCTATGGCATCGCCATCAATCCCGAGACGAGGGAGATCTATGTCACGGATGCAAGGGATTATGTAACACCCGGACGGCTTTACTGCTTTACACCCGATGGAAAATACAAATGGGATGTGGAGACGGGCGATATACCGGCGCATTTCGCCTTTACCCATGTGGCATTAAGTGGGCTTTAACTGAAACAAATGAATAAACAATACAACATGAAGTTCTTTACACATTTGAAATGGCTGGCAGCGGCCCTCTTGCTCGCACAGCTCTGGGGATGTAAAAAAACCGATGATCGTCCGGCCACTGACAAGCCGGAGATCACCTTCGGCACGACCACCGGCGAATACAAGGTGAAAGCAGGGAAAGACATCACCTTATCTGCCACAGTAGCAAATGCCACGGCTCCCGCCTATTCCTGGAAGCTGGACGGCAAGATCATCGGTACGGACCTTCAATGTCCTTTGCCCAGGATAGCCATCGGCGAATACTTCGTCACCTTCCGGGTGGATGCCGCCAAAGGCTCTGCGGAAGAGCAGGTCAAGGTAACTGTGGTGGACAAGCTACCGCCGCAGATTACCCTATCGCTGAACGTTGTAGCCTATCTGGGCAGGGATAACAGGCTGGCAGCCACGATAGCCAATTCAGATGACGCCAAATATGCATGGCGATTGAACGGGACGGTTGTCAGCAATGATAGCGTTTATACAATTAATCCCTCTACGCCGGGCAGCAACAGCCTCACCCTCAAAGTATGGAATGATGACGGCGAAGACCTGAAAGTGGTTACCCTGGTGGTCTTACCGCCGCCTGTCGCAGAGCTCTATTTCGACGATGGTCATTATCGCCTGCCGGGAGATGTATCGACAAAAAGGCTTAGCATACCCGTGGGCAAGACCCTGGTGCTGGCGCCCGTGATCTCGATCATGCCAAGGCCTGCAACCTTCCAGTGGACAGTGGACGGCGCTGCTCAACCCTCTGCCACAGAATACCTGAGCTTCACGCCACAGACGCTGGGCACCTACCTGGTCACAGTGAGCGCAGGCGGCGTAACCGGCAAAGTCAACGTAGAATGTGTAGCAGCCGAAGGCACTTATTTTCGTGCTCAGCAGGCGGGCAACATTGCCCTCGCCACCAAAGCCTTCGAGTATGTTCCCGCTCCCGGCCAGTTCACCAGTTACGGGATAGGCTCTACGGCTGGGCAGGCCACGCAGGATCTTCAAAATTCGCTGGACATGCAGATCACCAATGGCTATATCGCAGGTCTCGGCGCCTATGGCGGCTATTACATTGTTGGCTTTGACCACAGCGTGAGCGATGTCACGGACGCAGCCGATCTGCACATTGGTGGGAATGCCTTCGCCAGTTGGTCCGAACCCGGCATCGTATGGGTCATGCAGGACGAGAATGGCAATGGCCTGCCGGATGACACCTGGTATGAGCTGAAGGGTAGCGAATCGAACAAGCCGGAGACCAGGCAGCGCTATGTCATCACCTATTTCAAACCCACCGCACCAGCCCAGGACGTACTTTGGATAGATAACTTCGGCGGTACAGGCTCGATCGACTACCTCCAACAATTCCACTGGCAACCATATTATTTCCCCATGTTCATCAATTCCGATTCCTATATGCTTACCGGCACCTGTCTTGCGCCTACCATGATCCACGGTGGCATAGACACCAGCCCCGGCTATGCATGGGGATACGTCGACAACTATGGGGATGGCTCCAAAAAGGACTTTTGGATCGAAGACGCCATCAGGGCCGATGGCAAACCGGCCAAGCTGAAGTACATCGACTTTGTAAAAGTTCACACCGGCATAACAGGTAAGGGCGCTGCCGTAGGTGAGCTATCCACAGAGGCCGGCGTTCCCATCGATCTAAACTTCTCCAAATAACAAGACATATGAATATACGCACGATATATATACGCACGATGAGCTGCCTGCTGATAATAGGAGCGCTCTTCAACGCCTGTAAAAAGAAAAATGATTTCATCGGAAGGGACAATTTTATCACATCCTTCACGCTAAAAAAAGGCAGCACGACCTTCATGGCTGTCCTCACCGACAGTAGTATCATTATCAAGGCGCCCGCAGGCTTTTCCCTCGACAGCGCGACGGCGACGGTGAAGCTCAGCGAACATGCCTCCATCTACCCCAATCCCTCGGACATCATCTCCTGGAACGAGGAATCCCAATTCGTAGTCAATGCCTACGATGGCGCAAAAAAAACATACAGGTACACTGTGCAGCGAAAGGACATCAGCCTGGATAACGATGTCGTATTGGCCACCCAGGGAGATATAGATGCATTTGCATCAAAGAACGTTACGGAGATCACCGGTAGCCTGTTCATCGGCAGCATGACCGGCACGGACTCCATTACCAACCTGAACGGCCTGTATAAATTGAAAAAGATAGGCTATTCCCTGATCATTTATCCCACCTTCTCCGCTTCGGAGATCATCGGCCTCGACAACCTTGCATCTATAGGCGGCGATATGAAGATCGAGGGCGTGAACAGCATGATCAAAGTGGCATTACCCCTGCTCGAAACGGCCAGGAATATCTCAATCAAAAACCCCCTGACGGAAAATATCCAGTTCCCAAAGCTCACCAGGATCAGTCAGACCCTCTCCATCTTTGGGCCGTTGAATTTCTTTTCAATGCCCGCCCTGCAGCAAATAGGCGGCACAATGACCCTCTACGCGGATGAGAGCCAGGGGGCATCGCTGATCCCCGTCATCGCCTTCCCGGCGCTGACAACAGCGGGCGATATATCCATACTGCAATTTAAGCAGATGACCCAGCTGGACTTCCCCCTATTGACCACGTCAGGTGGTATAGAAATGCAGAACCTTATTGCGCTGTATGACCTGAGCTGCCCAAAACTGCAAAAGACCACCGGGTCCATCAACCTTCCCGACGGTAACAAGCTCGCGCTTGTCAGCTTTCCTGCCCTGACAGATGCGGGCGGACTGAACCTTCAGGGGAACGGCATCAACGCATTGGAATTTCCGATATTAAAGACCGTAGGCGATCTTGCCTTACGGGCCATATTGGTCGATGGCCTCAAGGACTTTCCCATGCTTACCACCGTCACCGGAGAGCTGTACATCGGCGACCTGACAAGAGCCAGCGGACTTAATCTGCCGGCGACCCTCAGGAACATCAAAAAGCTGACTATATATACCAACAAGGCTACGCCGCCCTCCGAAATAGATATTCACGGTATCACCCTGGGCGAGCTCAACCTGCAGACAAAGGGTAGTATAAAGATCATCGGCAACGACCTATTCCACGGTACGCTGACATTCAATCCTTCCGGCACAGCCAGCTTTCCCACGCTGCAGGGCCTTTCAGAAGTAGACTCGCTGTCCCTGGGCGACTACATTCCCAATCTCACCGATCTGCAGCTGACAGGCATCCATAAGATCAACAAATCCTTTACGCTTCCTCAAAACAGCCTGCAAAGCTTTGATCTTCCCGACCTGGAGGAAGTAGGGGGTAGCATGCTGCTTAATCAGCTGTCATCGTTGACGACGCATACCTTTACAGCACGCAAGTTGAAAAAAGTAGGGGGTGATCTCATAATAGCCACAGGGTATGATGACCAGAGCATCACCGGCCTTTCCTTCCCCGCCCTGGAAACCATCGGCGGCCAGCTTCATCTCTACGCCGAATATGCCCCCTGGAACTGGAACGTGCAGCTCGCCAATCTGGACGGCTTCTCGGCCCTGCAGCATGTGCGGTCAATAGCCATCTTTGGTCAGAAGGCCCTGACGGATTATACGGGACTGCAGAATGCGGCGTCCACCCTCGAAATCACTGCCTGGAACGTGCAGGACAATAATTATAATCCTTCCTATTACGACCTGCAAAACGGAAACTGGACAAAACCCTGATGTACCCCTCAAAAAAACATTCATGAAACGTCTTATAAATATATCATTTACAATACTCATTATCGCCTTGTCTATGTCCGGCTGTAAGAAGGACGGCCCCTTCCGGGGAGGAGACAATGCCATCGCCTCCTTCATGCTGTGGAAGGAAAGCCAGGTGTTCAAGGCCTATATCGTCAGTGACAGCATTGTCGTGACCGTGCCCGGCAAGCTTTCGCTCACAGGCTTTATTGCCACCGTCACGATGAGCGAGAATGCCCGGATTTCTCCGGACCCCGGATCCATTACGGATTGGGAAAAGACCCGGCAGTTCACTGTCACCTCCTACAATGGATCGACACACACCTACACCTATGTGCTGCAACGAAATATTATCGCCAAAGATGGCGACATCACGCTGATGACCCAATCCGATGTGGATACGCTGGCCACAATGAGACTCTCCCGCATCAATGGCAGCCTTACCATTGGCCGGCCGGCGGGACCCGACAGCATCACTTCCCTGGGGGCTTTAAAAGGCATCCGCACGATCACAGGCGACCTGGTGATTAATCCCACCTATGCCGGTACCGACCTAAAGGGCCTGGACAGCCTGGAAACAATAGGCTCCTTCGTCATTGGCAGGGACATCAGCAATCATGCGCAAGGCCCAAAAACAAACCTCAAAAACATCAGCTTTCCAAGGCTCAGGCAGGTAATGACCAATATGATCATCAATGGCGTGGGCATCACCTCTCTCAATTGCCCAGAGCTGACCAGGGTAGGACTGGATCTGCAGGTGATCTATGTCGACTCATTGACAAAAGTGGAGTTTCCCAAATTGGAGAGCGTCCTGCAGTCCATCATCATGCAAGGTCATTTCACGCCCAACGTGCTGCAGACCATCAGCTTCCCCACACTGGCAACCGTAGGCGGTGATATCTATGTGACATCCTGGAGCAACCTGGCAACAGCAAAGTTTCCGGCGCTGACAAGAGTCGGCAACTTCAGCATCATAGGAGAATCGCTGCTCACTTCCATCACAGCGCCAAAACTGGCCGGCACCACTGGCACAGTAGACTTGTCTTACAACGACATCCTGACCTCAGTGGATATGACATCCCTGACAAAGACAGGGGGTGGGCTAAAGTTGGAAAGAGTGTCCGCTATCGAAAACCTGGACGCATTCAAGGCTCTCACCGCGATTGGCGGAGACTTCTTCATTTCCGAGCTATCCTCGGATAAGAATATCGACGGCCTGAAAAATTTAAAATCGGTGGGCGGTAATTTCACCCTTCAGACCATGGACCAGCTGTCGGATGACAACCTGGAAGGCCTGGCCGCCTTGAAGACCATCGGCGGCGGCGTAACGATAAATGGTGTGCCCTTCAAGAAATTTTCCGGCTTCGGCGGCATCACCCAGCTGCAATCCTGCCAGATCTACAGCAGCGGATATAACACGATTGAATCGATCGATCTTACCGGCATCACCATCACTGACAAAATCACCATCAGCGGCGTCGGCAACGGAGCGAGTGTGAAAGGACCCGCAGTCTTTAACGGCACATTGAATATCGAGAGCTCGGACCTTAATATGACCGGGTTCACAGAGGTAAAAGACTTTACATTCACCGACTACAACGGCCCGGCCAGCCCCAAGCCACTTTCTATCTCTGTCGCAAAAGCCACCGGAAATTTTTATATAGCTGCTTCGGGCTATTCGAAAGTAAGTATGCCTAACCTGACGGAAGTAGGAGGGACCTGTACGATCAATCTATACTCGTATATGGACCTGGAAGTCCCGTCGCTGACAAAAGTCGCAGGTTTGTCGATGTGGCTGTCCAACACCAACATGGACCTGCTATCCCTTCCCCAGCTGACGTCCGTCGCAGGAAATTGCGAATTCGTTACGGGTAATCACGTTGCATCCATAGCAGCGATCCGGGCGCCCAAATTGACCACCATCAGCGGAACCCTCACCATACGGGGCCAGGAACATGATTATGAAAATAACAGGATGACCAACCTGGACGGTTTTTCAGCCTTGACCAGTGTCCAGAGCGTGACCGTGCAGCACAATTATGCATTGACTGATTACACCGGGTTGAAGAACGTCATTGGCGGGATCGTTGCTGCCAAATGGAACGTATCGGACAATGGCTATAACCCATCGTACCAGGATATGGTCAATGGAATTGCAACTTCAATTAAATAACTCCGGCCCGGGTCAAAGAGTAGGCGATTACATACAGGCCAGTCGCCATACCGGCATATGAATCATGGGTAAAATACAAACCCAAATTAAATGATTATCTTCGTCGGTATACAATCATGGCATGAACAAGGTGCTTCCCTTCTATGATATATTACGAAAAGCTCAACGACCATGATGAAAAAAATTGGTTTTATATCGATCGTTCTTACCAGTTACGTGATCGGAGGTTGTAATAATGCGACCACCGATAATAGAAACCCTGCGCTCATACTGGATACATGTAGACTGCCGGGGATCCCGTCGGAGAAAACGCTTCATTTCAACGCCGGGAATGTTTATTACCAATCGATGGATGAACCCGGAAAACAAACCTTTAAGTGCTTTTCATGGCAGCAGAAAAGACTTGTTTGGTCGAAAGATATAAACCAGATGGGGATCAATGAGGGGGCGATCACAGTGACCGGCGAATATGTGGTCCCAACATTGTCCGACACGGTCTATTTAATTGCGGCTGATGGCAAGGAAAAAATATTGAAGTTGGAGGATCGATGTAAGATCAATCCATTGGCATTTAAAAATACCTTTATTCTTCAGGACAGAGGTATAGGACTAAAATCTTTTGATGCGAGATCCTTACAGGAATTGTGGGTTATCAGGCAAAACAGCCATTTTACCATGTCGCAGCCATTGTTATTGGATAGCAGTATCGTGTATGTTTTGGATGATCAAAGTATTCAGTCATCAAACGCTGCAAATGGAAAATTAAATTGGCGTATTCTCGTTACAGATACATTTGCCTTATACGACCTGTACGGCGCTGATAAAGACCGCATCTTTGTACTGTCGACAAATTTGAAGAAAGACAAACAGCTTACCGCTATCAATTTAAAAAATGGCGGCCTGCTTTGGCAAGTAATAGTTGATAGGGCCGTTAATGAATTGGAAAGGGATATGATTGTAACCGGTAACAGTATTTTCTGCAGGGGAGATAGTAGTGTTTTTTCCTATTCGATCCAAACTGGCAGGAATTTACGCAGGTATGATTACAAGTCAGGGATTGCAACAAATTTGGTTGCTGATAAAGGCGAAAATGTACTGTTTGGTTTGGCGGATAATACCCTCATGAAAATAGATGATCACGGAAATGACCTACCGGCAGCGAGGTTTAAAAGTAAACTGGATCGATTATACCGTTTTGGCGATGACATCTTTCTTTATAGTTACCCGGATTTATATGTTTTAGACACTCCGGGGCAGAATAAATGAGCAGGGCAGGTTATATGCCCGGTCCCTGCTCATTCGAATAAAGCGATTAATGAAAAACCACCAAAGACGGGAACCAGTAACCGCTGTAGGACAGATCGCTGATCAATGCCCCGGTAGCTGCATTGTAGATCACAAGATCGTTGACGGAATAGTTCGTCGTGCCGCCGGACTGAACGGTCGTTACGACCAGCCGGTTGCTGGAGGCATCATAACCCACCCCGGCGCCATAGGTCTCCTTGCCCGTTGCGATCGTGATAAAAGGCGCCAACAAAGAAGAAGGTGATCCCACCACATACTTATAAATCGTCGTACCCCCTTGCCAGGTGCCGTTGTTGACAATAAAGACGGCATTCTGGGCAGTGCTTGCAGCTATCGAACCCGGATGCCAGGCCGCCCAGGAACTATTGGCGGTAAACGGCAGCGTAACCGTCGTCGTAGCCAGCGTCGAACTATCGATCTTGACCAGCGAAGTGCCGCCCGCACACCATACAGACCCATCGGAAGTCTTGGCGAAACCGACCACCATCCCGGGGATGGTACCCGCAATAACATTTGTGGAGGCATTCAGGATCACCACGCCCGACGACGCGGACAGCGTGAAAATATAATTACCGGACTTGATCATATCACCCACCTGTCCGGAGATAGAAGCCCCGGAGAGCTTGGTCCCCACGGACAGCCCGGGCAGCGACAACGGGTAGATCCCGGTCTGGCTGCTCACCAGCGCATGGGTCGCATCCACACCGACAAAGGCCCGCCAGTCATTGGTAGGAGAGGCCGCGATACGCGCCGACTCCACCAGGGTGCCCTCATCCGTGACCACCAGTGGGCCGCCCACCTTGGATACGAGATATAGCTTCCCGTTAAAGATCCTCCCGAATTGCAACGTGGAAGTGGCCGGGTTCAGGTTCTTCGTTGGATTGGCGACGCCAAACACACTGTCCTGCAGGGACGAGGTCGCATAGCTGTAAAAATTGACTTCCCCCGTACCATGGCCATACCATCCCTCATTGATCAGGTAAAAACCATTGGCATAGGCACCAGTCAACAGGGACTTCTGAGCGGAGCGGGCAGTCGTGGTCTGTGTCAGATCTTGCTTGTCAAAAGGCTGGTCCAGGTTTTTGGCGCAGGAGGTAAAAAGCACGCAGAGGCACAGCACAAAATAGGCTAAACGTTTAATGGACTTCATTTTTGAAGGTTTTATGGTTAATAATAAAGACACGCGCAAACGCACAATTATTAACTCCTGGGGATAGCCCATACACACGTAATGGC
>Ga0247778_1001192_pt1 | contig 13110 bp, 11 predicted proteins | sample UWRJL049202B5_FD_179939 | JGI IMG/M metagenome (GOLD analysis project Ga0247778, IMG submission 179939) | Plant litter microbial communities from Arlington Agricultural Research Station in Wisconsin, United States - UWRJ-L049-202B-5 | ecosystem: Environmental > Terrestrial > Plant litter >... | reverse complement strand
CCTTAAAGAGGGTGTACTTGTTGGAATATAGTAGGAAAAGGAATTGCCTTATAAAAACATAACAAGCATCATAGGGAAGAATACTGGACGAAAAGCAGACGGCTTGTCCCCCAAAGTAATGGAACATTGATTCTGACTCGGCGTCACCTTAAAAAAATCCCGCATCGCTCATTTCCTCATCCAGGAGAAAAACCGTCATGCTCCGCGGTCCATGCGCACCCAGCACCAGCGACTGTTCGATATCCGCAGTTTTGGACGGGCCGGCGATAAAGGTCGCGAACCCATAGGAGGCCTTGCCGGACTGCTCCATTTCCGCGATCCGCTGATAGGCGGCGTGCATATCGGCTACAATGTCTTTCTTTTGGATGATCAGCGCCAGATGCTGCGCGATAAAAGGCAAGGCCCTTTCGATCATCAGGTCCTCCGTGATCCAACAGGAGGCATTTTCCGCCACCCCGAAATGCGCACGCAATACAGCCAGGTCCACATTCTCCAAAAGATGCGCATCATCGAATTGGACGGGAGTTTCGGCATAACCCGACAACTCGGGGCAATTGGACACGATCCGACGCGCATCATGGAAGAACTCCTTCAGAATGCTGATGATGCGGCCGTAGCCTGATACAATGTAGGCCGTGCCCCCGATCGTCTCCAGCATACCGGTAAATTGTTTCGCCAGATCCGCATCGGTCTTTTCTCCCGCTGACCCGGGTACAGCCGGCAATTCCCGGTGATCCGGCTGATTGCGCTTGACGGTGTCCAATATTCTATCCCTGCTGCTCATATCATTGCTTGTTTTTTTTATACCATTCCCCAAAGGATTCCTTCGGCGGCTCGGGCATATCCCGCTGCTTATACCAGGGGTTCAACCCATTATTGACTGTAAAGGGCGCATTCGCCATAAACCAGCGGCCCGCCTTGCCCGCCGTATGATAGACGCCCGGATTCGACAAGACCCAGGTCATGGTCTTCATCGCCACTTTTTTCGCAGCCGGCGCATTGCCATCCGCTACGATCACCTGCCGCCATTTATACAGTTGCTCATGAATATCGATCTTCACCGGGCATACATTCGTACAGGATCCGCAAAGGGTACTGGCAAACGGAAGATCGGCATATTTTTTCATATCCAGGTTGGGGGCCAGGATGGATCCGATCGGTCCGGCAACAGCCGTATGATAACTATGGCCCCCACTCCTGCGGTATACCGGGCAGGTGTTGAAGCAGGCGGCACAACGGATACATTTCAACGAATTCCTGAAATCCTTCCTTCCCAGGTGAATACTCCGCCCGTTATCCACCAGTACGATATGCATCTGCTGCCCGGGACGAGGCCTCTTAAAATGACTGGAATAGGTGGTGATGGGCTGGCCGGTAGCACTGCGGGTAAGGAGCCGCAGGAATACACCCAGGTGCTGCCGCCCGGGTATCAGTTTTTCTATCCCCATAGAAGCGATATGTACATCCGCCAGATGGGCCCCCATATCCGCATTGCCCTCATTGGTGCAGACGACGAATTCGCCGGTCTCCGCAACGGCAAAATTGACGCCGGTAAGTGCCGCCTTCCGGGTGAGGAATTTCTCCCGGAGATGCAACCGGGCCGCATGGGTAAGAAATTGTGGATCCGCATTGCCCTTCGGAGTGCCGAGATGCTCATGGAAGATCTCCCCGATCTCCTCTTTCTTCTTATGGATACAAGGCAGCACGATATGACTGGGCGGCTCACCCGCCAGCTGCACCACCCGTTCACCCAGATCCGTATCCACCACCTCGATGCCCTGCTCTTGTAAAAACTCATTCAGATGACATTCTTCAGTCAGCATGGACTTGCTCTTGACCATCTTATCCACCTTGTTCTGCCGAAGTATCGCATACACAATCTCGTTATGATCCTTGGCGTCCGCCGCCCAATGGACCGTGATCCCGTTGCGGGTCGCCTGCTCCTCAAACCGCGCCAGGTATTCGCTGAGATGAGAAAGGACATTGTCTTTTATCTGCGAGGCCATATCCCGCAGCGATTCCCATTCGGGCACCTGCTGCGCAGCCTTGTCTCTTTTCTGACGGACGAACCACAGGGTCTTATCGTGCCAGTCCACCCGGGCCTCGTCTTTATTGAACTGATCGGCCAACGCCGCGTGATCCTTTGTCTCGTGTTGCTTGCTCATGCAATGGATTTTGTGCCGCTTATTCCTGGCTGTTTAAGATCTCAGCAATGTGTTTTACCCGCACCGGGCTTTTTTGACGGTGCAGGATTCCTTCGAGATGCATGAGACAGCTCATATCCGCACCCGTAATATATTCCGCTCCGTGATGCAGATGATCTGCAACCCTGTCCTTCCCCATTTTTACGGAGACTGCCTCTTCCGCCACACAGAACGTCCCGCCAAAACCGCAGCACTCATCCTGCCGGTCCAGGCCGATCAGCTCAATCCCCTCAACCATGCTCAGCAGTTGCACGGGTTTTGAAAAGGCAGGGGCCATCAGCTCCGTCATCTGTGACAGTTTCAGGCCACGCTGACCGTGACAGGCCTGGTGAAGACCAACCTTATGGGGAAACCTTGCCTTCAGATCGGTAACCTTCAGGACATCCGTCAGAAATTCCACAAATTCAAATATCTTACCACGTATATCCACAGCCGCATTTTCATTGCCCGGTGCCGATGCATGCAGGTGGTCCTTGATATGCAACACACAACTGCCCGACGGACCGACGATATAATCGAACTCATGGAAATTTTTGATGAAAAGATCATTGCATCCTCCCGTGAGATGCTCGAACCCCGAATTGGCCATCGGCTGACCACAACAGGTCTGCCCCGCAGGGTAAACGACCTCGCAGCCATATTTCTCCAATAATTGTAACGTGGCGATACCTACTTGCGGATAGAACTGGTCGACATAACAGGGAATAAAAAGGCCTACTCTCATATACTACTTGTTGGAACCTGTGACGAAGTTACTGCATCCTACTTATAATATTTCAACTCTATGATATCCCCGGGAAGGGGACGGCTGTTCCAGTGGGGATGGATGGCCAGCGCGGCCCCCATGGCAGTTGCCTGAGAGATCGAGGCCGCAAATACTTCAATATGGGGGAAGGCGGCCGCCAGCAGGTGCATATACACCTGGTTCCTGCCAAATCCGCCATCCACAAAGATCCTTTTCACTTCCGTACCGTGCAGCACCAGCCGGGTCGAGGCCACCTGCTGCTCCATGATATCCATGATCAGCCGGTGATAGGCCTGTTCGAATGACGTATAATCCGCCAGTTCCCGCTGCGCAAACACCGACGCCTTTACGAGGGCGCCACCACCCGCCGGCCCGCCCGGGGCCCCTTTCCCGGAATTATGTAAAAACGACACGATATCCGGCTCAAAACCTACCGTAGCGGCATAGGGGACCGCCTTATGGAAATGGGCCGCCAGCCGTTTGACCTGCTGTTCATGCTCATAACCGGCAAATAACCGGGAGGCCTTCACGGCCCTGCCCTGATAGCTGCAATAACACAGACAGTCCTGCTGCAGCTCGGCCACCGTCAGGGGCGCATCATTAAATGGATTCATGCTGATACACCAGGTCCCCGTCGAGATCAGCACAAAAGGCTCCTGAAAGCTCTCCAGGTATGGGATCATCGCGCTGCTGCTGTCATGCAATCCGATACCCGCCGCCAGGCGCCCGCCAGGCCCTTCTACCGGAACAACACTGACAGAGGGAAGGATAGGAGGAAGCTTGTCGATGATCCCTTCCCGGTACACCCATTCATGATAATTATGCTGTGAAAAATTCCAGAGATTGGTATGACAGCCGATACTGGTAATATCCGAGTATTTCTGACCCGTCAGCAGATAGCTGCAATACTGGGGCAGGTGAAGAGAACAGACGATCTGTTCAAAGAGCTCCGGCCGCTGCTCCTTGATCCGGTACAGCTGCATACCCGAATTCAGGCTCCCCAGCACCGGAGAGGCTGTCAGCATGGAGAAGGTGATCTCCCCCCCATAGCTGTCATAAAATTTCTTTTGCAGCTCCGCCGGATAGGGCTTCAGGTAGTTGTACAGGGGGGCCACGGGCGCCCCATCCCCGCCGATATGTACGAAACTCGCGCCGTAGGCGGAGAAATTGATGGCCTTTACCTCGAACTCCTGCTGCGCATGAAGGCCGGCGATACAATCCCGCACCCAACCCGTCAGCAGGCTAAGATCTTCACAGGCATGCCCCTCGTCATCCATCGTCTCCTGGAAGCAGTCGGCCTGCTCACGGACAATCTTATAGTGTTCATCGAATAAGAATAGCTTCTTATTGGTCTTTCCAATGTCGAATATTGCTATAACCTTCATAGTTCCGGTTTACAAGCCCGTGGCCACGGTCTTTGCCCCACGCTCTTTTATCAAATTTTCGCGGACCTTTGCGGCTCTGTAGACACCCAGTGGATCCAGGGCGCCGCCGGCACGCAGACGGGCCTCGGCTACCAATGCCCGCAGATCTGTCCGGAAAGTGTTCTGCAGGACTTCCTGTGCTGCTACGGTATCGTTGGACTCCTGTGCCGCTGTCAGTTTCTTCCTGTCCACGATCAACGCCTGCGCATAGGTCAGCATGATGGCTTCCACGGATTGCAGAAGGTCTTCCAAAGGATCCTTTACATTGTGAGAGGCATCGATCATCCAACCCAGGTCCCTGGTATGATCCATCCCGCGGGCATCCATACCCTCCACCAGTTCGTTGAAGATGAGGAAGAGCTGGTAAGGCTTGATGCTGCCAACCGTGAGATCATCATCTCCATATTTGGAATCGTTGAAATGAAATCCCCCCAGTTTCCCTTCCATCAGGAGGAGAGAAACGATCTGTTCGATATTCGCATTGGGAAGATGGTGTCCCAGATCCACCAGGGTATAGGCCTTGGGCCCCAGTTTGCTGGCATAGAGCAGTGACTGTCCCCAATCGCCCACTGTCGTCGAATAAAAATTGGGCTCGAAGGCCTTGTATTCAACAAATAGCTTCCAGTCGGCGGGCAAGGCGGCATAGATCTCCTTCAGGCCTTCCAACGTATTCTGAAATGCCTTGCGGAAATTCAGCTGCCCGGGGAAACAGGACCCATCGGACAACCAGACCGTGAGGGAATTCGATCCCAGTTCCACCCCATGCCGGATCACTTCGATATTATGGTCGATGGCCTGCCGGCGGGTCTCCTTACGGACATGCTGCAGCGAACCGAATTTATAGCTGTGTGCCTGTCCGGGCTGATCCTGAAAGGTATTGGAATTCATCGCGTCGAAACGGAGACCGAACTGCGCCGCCAGCGCCTTGATCGATGCGGGGTTCTGGGGAATATCCCAGGGAATATGGAGAGAGATGGCACCGCTGGACTGATTCAGCGCATGCAGCAAACCGATATCTTCCATCTTCTCTTCCAGGTTGCGGGGCTCGCCGCCGCCGGAGAATCGTCCGAACCGGGTACCGCCCGTGCCCAGGGCCCAGCTGGGAATGGCGACCTGGAAATCCACCAGTTGCTGCAGTACCTTTTCAGGATCCGGCAGACCGGCGACGATAAAATCGAATTTGCGGCGGTGTTCCTTCAGCCCGGCCTGGTTCTGCTCTTCTATCTTATATTTTTCTATCTGCATGATATTTTGTTTTTAACACAAATAAAATATTTCCTTCAGCGGTGTGGCGACCGGCGATGTATCCGGGTGAACATCCATGATATCCTTCATATGATCCCACCATTTCCACATCAGGGCCTCTGTCCGCATTTTGTCCAGTTCGGCCGGATCTTCTATCCGAAGATAAGCGAAGAGGATCAGCGTTTCCACATCTAAAAATATCGAATAATCCGCTACACCCGCCGCCTTCAGCAAGGACGCCAGCTCAGGCCAGATGGCCCTGTGCCGTCGCTCATATTCAGCCTCCTGGCCGGGATGCAACTTCATTTTAAATGCAACACGCTTCATACTCTATATCTTTTTACTCACCACTCACTACTCACCACTCACCACTCACCACTCACTACTCACCACTCACTACTCATCACTCACTACTCACCACTCACTACTCATCACTCACCACTCACTACTCACCACTCACCACTCACCTCACGAACGCCATCGCGACCCCGCCATCAACATTCAGCACGTTGCCCGTCGACTTATTCAGCAGGCCGCCGGTCAGAACAAAACAGGCGTTGGCGATATCTTCCGGTAAAATGATCTCGTTCAGCAGGGTCCTTTTTGCATAATAGGCCGGCAGTTCTTCCACCTTGACCCCATACGCCTTGGCGCGACCTTCAGCCCAGGCGCCAGCCCAGATCTTGCTGTCCGAAATAACGGCATCGGGATTCACGGTATTCACCCGGATCTTGTCTGGACCCAGCTCTGCAGCATTCAGACGGCTCAGGTGCAATTGGGCCGCCTTCGCCGATCCATAGCCAGCATTGTTCGGACCGGAAACCAACGCATTCTTACTCACAATATTGATGACATCTCCGCCGATAGCCTGTTTGCGCATCACTTCCACACCGGCCTGCGTCACCAGGAACTGGCCCTTTACCAACACATCATATAAAAGATCCCAATCCTTTTCCGTATGCTCTTCAATGGGCTTGGAAATGGACAATCCCGCACAATTGACGACGATGTCGACACCGCCGAATGCAAGGGCCGCAGTTTGGAAGGCTTTACGGATCGTCGCGGCATCCGTTACATCCAGCAGATCTGCCGCATATCCGTCCTTACCATATTGTTTTTGAAATTCCTGCTTCGCCGAATCCAGCCGCTGAGCATCGTTGTCATTGATAACGACACAGGCGCCCTCGTCCGCGAATTTTTTGGCAATGGCTTTACCGATCCCGCCGGCGCTGCCGGTCACCAGGGCGATCCTTCCGGACAACGCCTTGGGCTTGGGCATCCGCTGCAGCTTGGCTTCTTCCAGTAACCAGTACTCGATATTGAACGCCTCCTGCCTGGGCAGGGAAGTATAGGAAGAGACCGCCTCGGCCCCCTTCATCACATTGATGGCATTGATATAGAATTCAGCAGCCACCCGCGCCGTCTGTTTGTCCTTGGAGAAAGTGAACATCCCAATGCCGGGATATAAAATGACGACAGGATTGGGGTCGCGCATCCCGGGACTATTCGCATGTTTACAGGACTCGTAATAGTGCGCGTACATCTTACGGTAGCTTTCGAATTGCGGCGCCAGCTTCTCCTTTAATTTCTTAACGTCCTGCAGATCTTCCGTTGTGCTGATATCCAGCACCAGGGGGCTGATCTTGGTACGGAGGAAGTGATCCGGGCAGCTGGTGCCCATCGGGGCCAGTCTCGCCAGGTCATTGGAATCGATGAATTCCAATACGCGTTCGTCGTCCGTGAAATGGCCGATCATCTTCGTGTAGGAGGAACAGAACCCTCTCAGTACAGGAGCCAGCGCAGCAGCCCTGCTGGTGCGTTCTTCCGGTGCAGCAGCCTGCAGCCTTGCACCGCCGAATACAGGCGCCTTTTTACCGATATGATCCTGGAGATATTGTGCACAGATCTCGATCACTTCCAGGGTATTGATATAACTTTCATAGGCCGTATCACCCCAGGTGAACAGACCATGAGAGCCCAGCATGATCCCGCGGATACCGGGATTCTCATCCAGGCATGCCTTCAGCTTCAACCCCAGGTCGAAACCGGGACGCTGCCATTCTACCCATCCGATCTTTCCGCCGAATAATTCCCGGGTGATCTTCTTGCCATCCTTGGCCGCCGCGATCGCAATGGCCGCGTCGGGATGCAGGTGATCGATATGCGCGAAAGGAAGAAATCCATGAAGAGGAGTATCGATCGAAGGAGCCTTGGAGCTCAGATCATAAATACAATGGTTGAACAGTTCCACCATCTCATCCTCAAATTCTATCCCCCGGTAAACCTTCTTCAGGCTCAGCAGCCGGTCTGTATAGAGAGCCGCCAGGCCACTGCGCTTCAAAGTTCCAAGGTCGCCACCCGATCCCTTGACCCACATCACCTCCGTGGACTTTCCCGTCAGAGGATCCTGGGCCATGGCCTTGCAGGAAGTATTGCCGCCGCCATAATTCGTCAACCGCAGATCGGCCCCCAGCAAATTGGACCGGTATATCAATAACGCTACTTCATCCCCTGCCAGACCGGCCGCTACCTTTTCATCCCATAAATAGCTGACATGCTTAAATTGCTTCGTTGTAACAGACATACTCTTTGCTTTGTTATTTATTTAATGAATTCCCATATCCTACCAGCAGTACCGATAGGAAAATGGCAATGATCCCCATTGTGATCGTGACCCGTGTTCTTTTGCTCACACCGCTCCATTCCTTCAGGACGACGCCCCATAGATTCGCAACCAGGATAATAAATGCCATGTGCAGGATCCACGAACTGGCGCCATTCCCCAGCCTGCTCTCCCCCATTCCGTAAAAGAAGAATTGCAGGAACCAGATGGTGCCGGCCAGTGCGGCAAAAATATAATTTTTCGTCAGGGGCGTCTTCTTATTTGTATAGTCCCCGAAGGTCTTATTCTTCGCATTGAGGAACATACACCAGATGAAATTGGTCGTCAGTCCGCCCCACAGCAGCACGATATAAGTGACATTATTCTGATAAAGGAATTTAGTGGTCGCCCCTGGATTGGCAGCCTGCCAGAAACCGTTGGCAGCCTCGGCCATCGGCCCGCCGGCCTCGATCCCGTAGTTGAAACAGGCGCTGAGGATCCCGGAGATGATACACACGATCAGCCCCTTCGTCAGGTTGAATTCTTTGATGCTTTCCTTTTTCTTCTCCTCAGACAGCTCTTTTTCCTTCATCACACCCGCCTTCCCGCAGACATAGATACCCAGCAGGCAGATCACCACCCCTGCCAGAACGATACGCCCCCAGGAAGTGGTCAGCAGCTCGTTAAAAGTAGTCTTGCCGGGCGTGTGGACGATATTGTAATAAATGGACGGCACCAGGGCGCCAAAGGCCGACGTGAAACCCAACAGCACCGAATTGCCAAGGGACATTCCTAAATAACGCATGCCCAGTCCATACATCAGTCCCCCAATCCCCCAGAGGATGCCCCAGAAATAAGTCCACCAGAAAGTGGATGAACTTGCCTGTGAAATGATCTCCCAGAAATGGGGAACCGTAATATAGGCCGCCAGGGGCGGAATGATCAGCCAGGAGAACAGGCCGCCAACGATCCAATAGCTCTCCCAGGCCCATTCTCTTACTTTTTTATACGGAATATAGAAGCTCCCGGAGGCAAAACCGCCGATAAAATGAAAGATGATACCGAATATTACTTGCATGTAATGGAAATTTTTTCAATATGGCTACAAAATAGAACGCTAAAAGTAAAGAGGAATGACCATTGATCTGTCATGGACTGTCATGGTATTGAAAAAATGTTAATTTTACAGGATGAAGAAAATATTGGATTGCCTTTCAGGCGCCTTATCCATTCATACACGATTCTCTGTTTTCATGCTGATCACCCTTGCTGCCTGCCAAAAGAACCTCAGCTTTGAAAATGCCGGCCCCGACACGGGAGGCGGCAACGGCAATACAGGATCGGGCGCCGCGCTGAACACCTGGACCTTTACAGCCAATGGTCATCTGTATCATGGAAAAGTAGCTTCGGCCCAATTCACCACGGCCGTAGGCAACGAACTCCTCGTGGTGGGATCCATGCAGTCGGGCTCGGCCGATACCATCTTTACCCTGAACGTTCAGTTCCCCGCCAATACATTACAGACAGGATCCTATACGACCTCCGATCCGGGCACCAGCTTCACCCTGCAACTCTATCCCAAGGAACCATCATACTCGCGGCCAACGCCCTCTCCGCCCCTCTTATGCATGTCACTATCACCGCCTACGACAAGGCCGCCAAATTGGTCGAAGGGACCTTTGCCGGCGACTCCTTTGACCTGCCCGGCAATACGGTGCCCATCACCGATGGAGCCTTCAAGGCTAAGCTACCCTGAAAAGACATTCCAGGGGTTTTCGGGCAATAACTATCCTTTTCATATTAATTCTATTTAAATTCATCCGCAATCTAAAGGGAAAATGCCCCGAAAGCCACTGTGGATGCCGCCAGTCTGTCAAATGAACTAATTTTTTTTTAATTTTGCTGCATGAAAAGAAATATCCCCCTCATCATATGCATGTTATTCACCCTGGCAGCCTGCCAGAAAGAGCTCAGTTTTGAAAACGCAGGACCGGGCTCACCGGCAACAGGAACCCTGAAAGACGCCAGTGGGAACTGCATGCGCTATACCGTACACGGCACCTGGTATAACGGAGTCAAGCCAGGAGATACCAATTATGTAGATATTTCAGTGCGGGTGACCAAGGCCGGCACCTACCAGATCAAGACGGATGTGCAGAACGGGGTATCCTTCACCGGCACCGGCGTCTTCTCCGATACAGGTCTGAATACCGTGCGGCTCATCCCCTCCGGCACCTTTAAACAACATATTGCCAGTTCATTCACCACCAGTTATGACGGCGATGCCTGCATGTTTACCATCACGGTGCAGGACAGCACGGGAACAGGCCTGGGAGGCAGTAACGGCGGCGGCAGCGGCGGAGGGGGTGGCACAGGCGGCGGAACCGGCGGAGCATCCCTGTCTGATAACACCTGGCAGTTCACCGCCAACGGGCATGTCTACAACGGTACAGCGCAATCCACGGTTACGGATGTACCCGCAGTTCCGGCAGCCGGGATGGGAGCCTACACGCTTTTCGCCATCGTAGGCCAAACAGCCACTCCGGATACCCTATTCAGCCTGGCAGTTAAATTATCAGGTACCGCGATCGCCAAAGGCACTTATAAAACATCGTCCGTCCCAAATCAATGGTATTTTAATGCAATATCGTTCACCGGCAACACATCAACTCCGATCTTTGCCGCCGACCCAACCACCCCGGGAAAGGTGATCAATATAACGATCACGGCTTATGATGCCGGAACGAAGACGGTGACCGGTTCCTTCGATGGAACCTCCCGCGGCCCAGGGGGCGCTTCGGTGGGCATTAGTAAGAGTGGGTTTAAAGTGATACTTCCGTAATACCGCAGCCTCACAGCCAAGGTGTCCTGTTAGTAACATCAATAACATATTCAAAAATATCCACTCCAAAAGGTGGATATTTTTTTGCCCATACCAACTAAAATATTTAGCAAGTTCACTGCCGCAGTGAATATCTTATATTTGTGCAGTCACTCACTGCACAATTGCCTCCCAAAACCAGCAAGTCACAAACTGCCAAATAACCTTCCCAAAAAAGCCAACTCCCCAACGCAGATCAGTTGGCGAAATTACGCTGAGCCTACGGCACCTTCACAGCCTGCCGCGCCAGCAACCTCCACTCACCCTTGACCTTCTGCCAGATCAGCAACACCGACAACTTAATCTGCCCGGGCTTGCCCCCATCAATATTGGTAGCCGACAATATATGCCGCACCAGCGCCGTCTTTTCGACAATGACAATGGTCTGCCCGCTCAGATCGATGGTAACAAAGTCAGACTTTCCGCTGGTCAGCGCCCCGATAAAGGCGGCCTTGTCCTCTACCATCCCGCTGGAATGACCATAGCTCAACTGATCCAGTGTCAGCCTGTCCAACACGGCCTTATCAGGATCTATCATGGCCTTGCGAAGAGACTCCACCGCCGCGGCAACGGCCTTATCATCCTTGGTACTCTCGATAGCAGGCCCCTGGGCAAAGGCCACCTGCCCCAGGATGGGCAAGGCCATCAGCAAACAAAAAATTGCTCTCATATATTTGAATTTAAATTTTTACGATCCCCATCCCCCATCCTTATGCGATCCCCAGATCTTTTTGAATTTGTTCCAGCGACTTACCCTTTGTCTCGGGCATGACCCGCCAGATAAAGATCAGTTGAACAAACATCATGACACTATAGAATATGAAAGAATAATACCCACCCTTGCTGCTGCCTTCCACAATGACCGGGAAGGTCCAGGAGATAATGGCCGCCATGATCCAATGGGTAAAACTCCCCAACGAACCGCCCTGCGAACGCACCGAATTGGGGAAGATCTCCGAGATGAATACCCAGATGACCGCCCCCTGCGAAAAGGCAAAGAATGCGATAAAGCCGATAAGGTAGATCAATACATTGCTGTTGCCGGCAACACTGGTCATAAAGGCATGTGCCGTCAGACCCAAAAAGACGATCATTCCTACAGAGCCTATCAGCAATAATTTTTTCCGGCCGAACTTATCGATCACTGTCATAGCCAGCAAGGTAAAGAAAAGATTCGCGGCGCCGATATAGACCGGTTGCAGATAGGCGTCAGACTTGCTGAATCCTGCCATCTCGAAGATACGCGGAGCGTAATACAGGATCGCATTGATACCGGACAGTTGGTTGAACATGGCCAGCAGGACCGCATAGAGTATCGGTTTGGCATATCTGGACTGAAAGAGAGCCTCTTTATGCTCCTTGACGGAATCCCGGATAGCCTTGATAGCCTCCGGCACATTCTTCTCGTTTAATTTTTCCATGACAGGAATAGCCTCAGCTTCACGGCCATTCAGGATCAGCCATCGCGGGCTTTCCGGAATGCTGCGTAAAAGGATCCAGAAGAGGGCGGCCGGTATCACCATGATCCCCAGCATCCAGCGCCAGGCCTCATCACCAAGACCCACGAATAAGAAATTGGTCAGGTAGGCAATAAAAATACCCGCCACGATATTCAATTGAAAAGAACCTGCCAATCGTCCCCTTAAATGAGCCGGTGCAATCTCGGAGATATACATCGGCCCTACAACGGACGAAGCACCCACCGCAATACCACCGGCAAAACGAAAGAGAATAAAGAGACTCCATGCCGAGATGCTGGCCGTTCCGATAGCCGCCAGAAAATAGAGTACGGCAATCGCCAGCAGCACTTTCTTACGTCCATATTTTTTAGCGGGAACACCGGCGATCAGGGATCCCAGCACAGTACCGATCAGGCTTGCCGAGACAGTAAACCCCTGTAAAAAGGAATTCAGGGACCACATCTTCTCGATGATCTTCTCAGCACCGGAGATCACGGCCGTCTCAAAACCAAAAAGAAATCCGCCAAGTGCGGCGATCAGGGCAATACG
>Ga0247778_1001191_pt1 | contig 13112 bp, 10 predicted proteins | sample UWRJL049202B5_FD_179939 | JGI IMG/M metagenome (GOLD analysis project Ga0247778, IMG submission 179939) | Plant litter microbial communities from Arlington Agricultural Research Station in Wisconsin, United States - UWRJ-L049-202B-5 | ecosystem: Environmental > Terrestrial > Plant litter >... | reverse complement strand
GACAGGGCCAGGTGAACGATCTTCTTAAATGAGGGAAAAAATTCAATCGAGGCCGCAAAAAGAATATAGTCGAATTCAGCCTCGCCCAGGATCCCCGAACGGATATCGCCATGGATAAAATGCAGGTTCGGGTCATCGCTGAAGACCCTTGCCGCCTGCTGCAGCTCCGTAAAATTAATATCCAGCGCCGTCACGCGGGCCCCGGGTATCTCCGCCAGGTGGTGAGAGAACCATCCATTTCCGCAACCTATTTCAAGGATTTCGCGGTTCCGGCCCTTCGACCCCAGGTAACGGACCATTCTCTTACAGGAACGCTTGCGCAGCAGCCATTCCTTGCTATGCGTATGCCCCGGATGGATCTCCGGCAGTCTCATCACCTCCTCATCCGAATACAGCCTGTTCTCCAGGCTCCGGGTCGTAATGTATTTCTTCTCGAATAGAGCATCCATGGGCCTCGCACGGCCTGCAACGCGAATATTGGTCAATATCGAAGAATCGGGTAGGCTCATGGCGTACTATTTAGCATAAATTGTTGCTTTCCAGGCATCCGATTAGAATAAACGTGCGTTTTTTCTGAAAGGATGTCCCGCCGGGGAAAAATATACGGAAGGTTCATGAACCAGCCACATCAGCAGCAAATACCAATCAGCGTTGTTATACCCACCTGTAACCGGAGACCGGGCCTCCTGACCCTGCTCGGTAACCTGCATCGCTCTGCCTACCCCCTCCTGGAGGTAATCATCGTGGATTCCGGCGAAGACCGGCTGCTCCCATCCGACTATGAACCCTTTGCCAGCCTGAATATTCTTTATATGTCCTCGGAAAAATCCGTCTCCATCCAGCGAAATATCGGCATCCGGCTGGCCCGTGCACCCCTGATCTTTCTCTGTGATGACGACATAGAAGTACCCCCTGATTATTTGCAAAGGCTGACGGACCACCTGGCCGAACACCCCGGGGCAGGGGCAGTCTCAGGCCTGGTATTACAACAGGAACAGGGCGTCTGGCAGGCCAGCTATCCCATAAGATCGGCAACGGAACTTCTCCGGAAATTTATTTTCCAGCTCAGTATCTGGGGAGAGATCCAATGCCCGCAGAACAACCTGCTGATAAAAAAAATTGCAGCCTGGTACCATCGCAAGGGCAACCATATCTCCAGGGCCGGCTGGCCCGTGATCACTGAATTTTCAGGCGACTACTTCATCACCCCCATCTACGGCCTGGGCGCCAGCCTGGTAAAAAAAGAATGGCTGGTCTACTCTCCCTATGAAGAGGTGCTGGACAGAAATGGGATCGGTGATAATTACGGCGTGGCCATCGGCTTCCCGAACATCGGTATCCATATCCTCACCCAGGCCTCCGTCAACCACCACCAGGCCCCCGCCAACCGCCTGCAACATCCTTTGCAATACCTGCGGAGGGTCCTGGCCCTGGACTATTTCATCAGGACGAAAAAGGAACTGCAGCACATAAAAAGAAGATGGCTCATCTGGTCCCTGACAGGCAACCTCCTGATGGCCCTGATCGCCCGCAACGGCCGGATGATCCATTCCACCTTTACATCTCTCCGGATCATCGCATTCGGCCGGAATCCATATATAAAAGGAGCAAAAAATAACGAACGGATTGTAGAACCCACCCTCTGAAAAATGAAAAAAAAGATCCTCTGGCTCGTATTCGCATGTTATGTTGGGCTCTCCGGCTATACCATTTCCCATCACGAGCTATGGGGAGATGAAGTACATAGCTGGAATATCTGCAAGGGCAGTGGCCCCTATACAGTCCTGCTGGCCAACAGCCGGTATGAAGGACATCCCCCCGCCTGGTATACCATCCTCTGGACCATCACCCGGTTTACCCACAAGACAGATTATATGCAGGTCGCCCAATGGACCATTGCCTGCGCTGTGGTCTTTTTGATCCTGTTTTACTCCCCCTTCCCCACCGTCACAAAAATATTACTCTCCTTTGGCTATTATTTTCTCTACGAATATGCTGTCCTCAGCAGGAACTATGCGATCGGGGTCCTGCTCGCCTGCTGCATCTGCCTGATCATCCGAAAGGAATTCCGTTACCAGCCCATTCTATACTACCTCCTGCTCTTTTGCCTGTCCAATACCCATCTCTTAGCCCTTTTGTTGGCCGGTAGCCTGCATCTGTATTATCTGCTCTGGAAATGGGAGCAAAAAAGAACCACCCGCGTCATACTCTTCCATACGCTGACAGGCACGCTGATTTTTCTGCCCGCCCTCTACTTTATCTTTCCACCATCCGACAGCCAGCTGAATATGCAGTACTGGCAGGCAAACTGGAATTTTCACCATATAAAGGAACTTGTCCAGGCACCCTTGCGGGCCTTCCTCCCGATGCCAGCCTGGTGGAACTATAATTCCTGGAATACGGAATTTCTGTTGGAGGCAAAGATCCACCACCCATTTATAAAATTTATCAATCCCCTGATCGCTTTCTCTTTACTGGCCCTGGTATTTTTCATCTTCCGGAAAAATAAAAAATGCCTGGCCCTCTTCACCGGCAATACAATACTGAGTTTTATAATTGCACTAGTCTTTTTCCCCCTCACAACGGCCAGGTATGCCGGCTATATTTACATCAGCTTTGTGGTTACCGCCTGGTTATATAGCGATGAAACGCCGCTTGCAGGAAACAACAGGCGGCTCATCCATATGTTATTGATCCTCCAGCTCATCGCAGGACTCTTTGCCGTTGTCAAAGATATCCGGTTGCCTTTTTCCAATTTACCAACAGTAAATGAATTGATAAAAGAAGTCCCCGCAAATGAAAGATGGGTAACCGACTATTGGACCATGAACACGATCGTGGCCGTTACAGACCGGCCCGTCTATTGCATAGACCTGGAAAAAGAGATCTCCTTCATTTTATGGAAAAGGCAGCTGACGGTCCGGCAAACAACCCCGGATCGCTATACCAGCGGTCTGCATCATCTTTTTCAAAAAGACGAAATGAGTTCGGTCTATATGATCACCCAGAACGCACCGGATCTGCTGTCGGAGATAGATCCCCAGCTATCCGTATCCTTCCATGTCGCACTGATCGATAAACGGGAAGGAGCCATCGATAGAGGAAGTAACCTGTACCTGTACCGGATCACCAAAAACTAAAGGTCGATATGAATATAGCCGCAAAACCATGGACCGGACAACACCTGCCCCGGAGTATACTCGTTATCCGCTGGCAGGCCATGGGAGATGTGGTGATCACCCTTCCCTACCTGCAGCACCTGCGCAATTCCCTGCCGCCTTCGGTACGTTTGGACCTCCTGACAAGAAAAGAAACGGAAGATATCCCCAAAAACCTGCACCTGTTCAATAAGATCTTTTCTATCGCGGGCGCCCGCAATTTTAAAAAACAGGTGTTTTATACGACATTGCTCTTACCAGTATTGCTCTTACAGCGATATGATATGGTGATCGACCTGCAGAATAATATAGTCAGCGAGACCCTGCGGAAAATTTTGCGGCCAAAGGCCTGGTCGGTATTTGATAAATCCTCCCCGATACCCGCCGGGGAAAGGAACCGCCTGACCATCGAAGCCGCCGGCCTTGGAAAAAATCAAATGGATACGAACTTGCGACTAAAAGACACGGCCAAAGGGCGCCTTATCCTAAAAAGAAATGGCTGGAATGAAACAGACCGCCTGGTAGTGATCAATCCCGCAGGCGCCTTCGAAACACGCAACTGGAACACGACCAATTATGTGCACTTCGCACAGCTATGGCTGGCACAGTTTCCCGACACCCGCTTCCTGGTATTGGGAACGGCTTTCATCGCCGCAAAAGCCGCCTTTCTTAAAAAGGAGCTGCAGGACCGCCTTATCGATATGATCGATCGAACCACGCCCTTTGAAGCCTTCGCTATTTTGCAGCATGCTTCGCTGGTCTTGTCGGAAGATTCCGGCTTAATGCATATGGCATGGGTTTCCGGTATTCCCACGATAACCCTGTTCGGAGGCACCCGGAGCGATTGGGCACGGCCATTAGGCCCCCACAGCTTCTTCCTCGATTCCGCAGACCTGGCCTGTGGGAATTGTATGGCCGCAACCTGTAAATATGGGGACACCCATTGCCTGACAAGGTATACCCCGGAAAAGGTATACGATCACGCAATCTCACTTTATCAAAAAAGGATCGCCACCAAATGATTATACGCAATATTGAAATAACAGGCGCCGGCCATAGGGGGAATATCCGGGTACTGGGCGAAAAGATAGTCGCCGTTTCGTCCCAGGACCTTTCACCACTTGCCCTTGATCAGGGCCCTCCCGAACTATGCCTCACATTCAATGGCAGCCTTGTATTCCCCGGCCTGATCAACTCTCATGACCACCTCGACTTTAATTCCTTCCCCCTCTTAGGCAACCGGATCTACAACAACTATACGGAGTAGGGTGAAGATATCCATCATACAAATAAAGACACCATCGATGCAGTGCTACAGATACCACAGGCCTTACGGACCCGCTGGGGTATCTATAAGAATTTGCTGAATGGAGTCACGACCGTCATCAATCACGGGAAAAGATTAAACACAACCGACGACCTGATCGACGTATACCAGGGATCGGCATCCTTACACTCCCTCAAAGGAGAAAAGAACTGGAAATACCGGCTGAATTTGCATCCTGGCAAAAAACCGGTGGTCATTCACATCGGAGAAGGCACGGACAGACTGGCCGCGGAAGAAATCGACAGGCTTATAAAATGGAATCTCTTCAGGAGAAAGATTGTAGGAATACACGGTGTAGCGATGACACAGGAACAGGCAGCCTCTTTTTCCGCCTTGATATGGTGCCCGGATTCCAACTATTTCCTGCTGGGCAGAACCGCCGCCATCGACCGGTTAAAAGACAGAACGGCCATTCTTTTTGGTACCGACTCCACCTTAACGGCAGATTCGAATATATGGACACACCTGCGATTGGCGCTGGAACAGGAAATGGTCACCAACACCGAATTATTTGAAATGCTCACCACCACGCCCGCGGTAATATGGGGCCTGAAAGATCGCGGCAGTATAAAAGAAGAGCAGCGGGCGGATATCGTGGTTGCCAGACCGCCTGAGGGCGCAACGGGCTGGGACGCCTTTTTTGCACTAAATCCTGAGAACCTGCAACTGGTCCTTCAGAAAGGAAACATTAAATTATTCAGCGAGGATCTCTATGATCAATTGGCCAGTTCCGGTCTGGACCTTCAGGATTTTCATAAAATATTCATAAACGGTCAGGGAAAATATATTCACGGAAACCTTCCGGACCTCATGAGCCGGATCCGTAAATACTATCCTTCAGTCGATTTTCCCATAACCTCATCATAGGCCTGGATGACCGCAGATACAACATAGTCCACCTGATCATCGGTTAACTGGGGATATACAGGTAAAGTAATTTCTCTTGAAAATTTATCATAAGATATAGGGAATTCATCAATGAAATAGCCCCTGTCCCGGAATAAGGTCAACATCGGCAACGGAATAAAATGCACATTCACCGATACACCCAGGCTGCCAATAAGGTCGATCAGATGATCCCGTTGCATTTCTGTTATACCCCTGACACACAAAGGAAAAATATGATAGGCCGATACAGTGTCCTCCGATTCCACGGGCGGCAGTTCTGCCCAGTCAAATGCCTGCAAAGCCAGGCAGTACCGTTCGACGATCCTTTTCCGCTCAGGCAGCAGTTTTTTTTCATACCCCCTCAATTGAGCGATCCCGATGGCGGCACAGATATCCGGCATATTGATCTTTAACCCCGCACTGATGATATCATACCGCCAGCCCCCACCCTGGAGTTTTGCCAGGGCGTCCTTTGTCTGCCCATTCAGACTGTTAATCTTCATCCACTCAGCTAATTCATCGTTGACAAAAGGGGCAGGCAGATTCAACCCGATGACACCCCCCTCTGCAGTGGTGATGTTCTTCACAGCATGCAATGAATAAATGGCGATATCCGATTGCAGACCCGCCGGCCTGTTATGGTATTGGGCACCCAGGGAATGGGCGGCATCGGCTATCAACAGCGGCCGGCCCAATAATGCCTGTCGCTCGTTGCCCGGCGTAAACAATGATGAGACGGATGATCCTTCCAATACCTTCCTGATCAGTTTATAATTACAGGGCCAGCCGGCGAAATCTACGGGAATGACGGCCTTGGTCCTGGACGTAATGGCCTTTGAGAGCGCTAAAAGATCCATCGTGAAGTCCTGATCCACATCAACCATTACCGGGATCGCGCCCGCATGCAATACGACAAGTGCAGTCGCAGCATATGTATAGGCAGGGACAATGACTTCATCGCCGGGACCGACTCCCCACCATTTTAAGGCCAGCTGGGCGCCGGAAGTCCAGGAATTAACACAGATGCATCGGGGAAGATGCGTAAACTCCTGCATGAGCGATTCCAATAGCATGACCTTGGGACCGGTGGTGATCCAGCCGCTCCGAAGGGTATCCATTACTTCCGCAATCACAGACTCGTCTATAAAAGGAGGAGAAAAAGGGATCCTCATAATTTATTGTTTGAATTCAGGAATCATTGCATGCATCAGGCTGCGGGCCTCTATTTGCCGATGGGCTGCCGCATATCCGATAAGGTCTTTCAATTCCCTGTTAAAAACGGCCGGATCAAAGACCCGTGTTTGTGCCGTCATTATTTTGGGATGATAGGTAGGCATAAGATCCTCGGACTCATTAAAGAGCTCTTCATGTATCTTTTCACCGGGCCGAAGCCCGATAAATTCAATCGCAATATCCTTTCCCGCCGTATGCCCTGCCAGTTGGATCAATTTCATGGCAATTTCAACTATTTTGACAGGCTTTCCCATGTTAAATACGAAAATTTCCCCACCTCTGCCCATCACACAGGCCTCCACGACCAGCTTACTGGCCTCCGGAATGGTCATAAAATACCGGGTCACATCAGGATGCGTAATCGTTAGGGGCCCGCCTCTTAATATCTGTTTTATGAACAAAGGCACTATTGAACCATTCGAACCTAACACATTTCCAAAACGGGTGGTTATAAATTGGGTTTGCAGGGACAGCCTGGCCAGGGACTGTATATAGATCTCCGCGATACACTTCGTCGCCCCCATAATATTAGTAGGATTGACGGCCTTATCGGTGGAAACCATTATAAATTTTTGCACCAGGTATTTGACCGACATATCAGCCAGGATCTGCGTGCCCAACACATTGGTCAGGATCGCCTCGCTGGGGACATTCTCCATGATAGACAAATGCTTGTATGCGGCAGCATGAAATACATAGTCCGGCCTGTAATGTAGAAAAATCTCCTCTATCCTTTTTTCATCCCTCACCGAAGCCACTTGAAGGACAATATCTACGGGCTCCTTTCTGTTCCGCAACTCAAAATCGAAATTGAAAAGCTCAGACTCGGACTGATCCAGCAGAACGATACGCCGGATATTATATTGAAATAGCTGACGGCATATTTCACTGCCGATGGATCCTGCCGCACCCGATACCAGCACCACCTTTCCGGAGAAGCAGAACCCCGTTCCCCCGTTCTCAAAACCTGCCTCGTCACGTTCGATCAATGAACCGATAGACAGCTCGGTCAATTCAGCGACATGGAACATCCTGTACTTCCAGGATTTATCCGTTTCCTTTCCTGACCGGCTGTAGATCTCCCTCACCAACAGACGGGATCCGATAAGAAATACACCGATGAGAGAGGCATTGACAAGGGGAAATCCCATTGGGATCATGGACAGCAGCAGGGTGCGCCCCCACAGGAGTAATATCAAAAACCAGCCCGCCATCTGACAAAAGGAAAATAAAAGGATCCGCCGCATGTCCCTGATCCCCGAATGCCTCAGGGTGCCGCTATAGGTTTTCAGGACGGTAGCAAGCAAAATACTGATCATCACACTTATCAATATCGGTAGTACGCCAGGTTCCTGCCTGGTGATGATTTCTACAGCTACAATAAAAGCCAGAAACACCAGTATCTGCTCGATCACGAATATGATCCACCGGGGCGCTATTTTTTTAAGGAGCTTCATTTTTGAAATAACTTCATGACGGACTGGGCAATCTCATCCATCGAATGTAACAAAACCGGCCGATACTCCGTATCCGGAGACTGCAATATCTCAAGAGCCTTTTTTGTCATTTCGGTCACATTTTGCACGATATGCCATTGCGGAACTTTTTGATCGATAGGATCGCAGAAGCTGATCACATGCGCCCCGCCATATAATGCCTCCAGGCAGACCGTACTGAACCCTTCATAGGATGAAGTATGTAAGAGCACTTTCGCCCTTTGCATGAATTGCAATACATCCCGGTGCGGCAGTTCTCCCAACAGGCTAAAATTATTGTCCAGCCCCATTTTATTTATCAGCAACTGCAGGTTGCCCCGGTCGTTACCATCCCCGCAGTGGCAGGCCCTGATCGTGGGAATTTTTGCCTTTATGGCCGCGACCGCCTCTGCAAGCAGGTGATATTGCTTCAACGGTTCGATGGAACTGACCCCCAATACATCGATGTCTTTTTCGGGTTGCATCCCGGAAGAGAATAATTGCGGATCAATGCCATTGGGTATCATATGCAGGGGCCTTATCCCGTGATTCTTGTGGAACGTATTGAGCAGGAAGGTGGACATCGCCACGAGTTCCTGAGGCCGCGGCCGGATAAATTTCACCCATTTGTTCCCTTTTTGCGCATCCTGTCCGGATATCCAGCAACGATGGGGGATCGAATACAATTTACCAAAATATTCGCCTATCAGGGCGGTTTCCCCACACCAGAAGCTAAGCAAGCCAATAATTTTTCCTTTCCGGTGGATATTTTTTAATTCCTGCCAGATACCCCGCCAAAGAAACAGCCGCCTCCATTTACGCCTGGCAACACCGTTGAAAGGAACGACCCGGATCCCGTTCCAGGTATATGCCGAAGCATGACCGGGATACAAAAAGCTCAGCACAACGATATTTATTCCGGGAGAATGATCTTTCAAAGACTTTACCAGCAGCTGATGAGAGGGTATCCAATTCGTATCGGCCTCATCTTTTGGAAAAGCCGGGCTGAGGATCACGAGGGTTTCAGCGTTAGTCTTCATCTAAGGAAACAATTTTGTTACAAAAACGCAGGCTTTTCTTATTATGCGTAATCAATATAATGAGTTTACCCGTTTGCGATAATTGCTGAAAATGGCGCAACAGGGAGTTTTCCGAATCTTCATCCAGCTCGTTAAAAGGTTCATCTAATATGATCAGGTCTGCGTCCTTATAGAGGGCCCGGGCAATGGCGATCCGCTGTTTCTGCCCCCCGCTGATATTCTTCCCGTTCTCGGCGATCACCTTCTCCCATTTTTCCGGGAACCCGTCGATCACCCCTGCAAGACCGGCAACAGAAAGAGCCTGTTGAAATTTCCCATCATCATAAACCCTGCCGTTTAAGGTAATATTCTGCAGGATCGTATCATGGATAAGAAAAGGCTGTTGCTTGACATAGGAGATCTTCGGCCAGTAACGGCGCCGGTCATGGGAGGCAGTGACAAGATCATTGATCAGGATCGACCCTTTGTCGGGCGTCAGAAAACCCAGCAGCAAATGCAGAATAGTGGTCTTCCCCTTCCCGGATACACCCGAGATCCCGACAAAATCCCCCGTAGACAATTGCAGGTCCTGCCCTTGCAGGACGGGACGATCCCCATAAGAGAATGCAACGTCCTTAAAACAGACCGACGCAACCTGCACGACATCCCCCCCCGGCATCACCCCACCGGATTTCTCCGGCTCTTCCGGCGCCGCCGCCGCCTCATCCGCCTGCGCCAGACCCTGAACGGTATAGGCATAGGAACTGACCTGCCCGCTGAGATTGAGGATCTTTACAATCCCGGGAATGATCTTATACGCCGCAGCCATAAAGACCCCGATCGTGATAATAGCCGTCTGATCCGCGTGCCCGTATACCTTGTTGATCGCGACCAAAATAACGATCCCTAAAAGAGAAAAGACCTCGATCATACGCGCAGGTATTCCCATCATGATGGTATGGTCGGAAATATACTGGTTGAACCGATCCTGATGAATGATATACCGGTTTAAAAAAACCTTGTTCTTATCGTAAATATTACTCTCCACATAACCGGCCAGCGCCTCCTGCAAATGCTGTAAAGAACGTTCGCTGCTGGCCCTGGCATTTATCCCCGCAGAACGTAGTTTAGACTTGATAAGATAGAAAATGACAAAGGTGGGCGGCAGCAAAATGATCAGCAGCAACAAAAATAACTTTCCGTTAAAGGCAATGATGGCCACGATCGTCAAAAGGATCAGGATCGACTGGGTAAGGATCTGTTGCAGACCACCCAGGATATGCTGACTGAATTCCAGCGGCTGATAACTGATCTCCCGGATCTGCACCGACGAATCCGTATTGATATAACCAGACCAGGCGCCTTCTAAATAATACAGCAGCCTTTTCCGGGAGATCCGGGACGCTACGCCAAAGATATAGCGGCATTGTGACCGGTAAACGAGGAAGCCAGCCAAATTCTTCAGGCTGAACAACAGGAAAAAAATTCCGATCAGCAACAACGGATCACGGCTGGTCAGTGCGGCCGGCAAAAAAGAGACCTTTTTCGCAGGCATCGAACCCGTATAAAACTGAATGATGAACAGCAGACAGGCCAGAAATAGAATATCCGCAACGCTGATGAAAATATCCAGCAGCATCAGCAACCCCATCTTCAGTCTCTCAGCCGGGGTCAGGATCCCTATTATTTTTCTCAACATAATTGCCTTAACCATTTTATCCAATCCTGCGGCAGGTAGCTCACCAGCAGCATGGCATAATTATCCAGACGCATCGGGTTGGCATGGATAGCCCGCGTAACATGCCATCGGGCTTTCACAGGCAGGTAATTATCCGCCAGTAATTTTTTGCCGCAGAGGGCATGATAGGCGCCGATCTTGATATTCCTTTTATCCTGTCGCCTGATAATGGCCAGCAGCTCATTCCCTTCCGATTCAGTGATACAACCTCTCCGGATAATATGCCGCTTCATCCTCCGGAATCTGCGCCCTCTCCACTTCTCATCGATGGTGACTGAATTTGGATTGATCCTAACCTTGATCAGGGGCTCCGCCAGGTTGCAGCATTTTCCCTTTTTCAGCAATTGCACCCAGAGTAGGTAATCTTCAAAGTTATGGGCAAAAGGGGAATAACCACCCGCCTTAATAATGGCATCCTTTCGGTACATGACCGCCGAATGAATAAAAGGACAGAACTTGTATAAATTCTCCGCCAGTTCCCGATGGGAATGACCGGCGCAGGAAAAGTCGAAAAGATGCTCACCATTCTCCGAGATATACTCCGCATCGCACCCCGTGATCAGATAGGCCGGGTGACCATCTAAGAACCACACCTGCCGGGCCAGACGCTCGGGCAGACAGACATCATCCGCATCGAAACGGGCGATGTAGACACCCTGGGCAACCTGCAGACCAATATTCAGCGCAGCAGAGATGCCTTTGTTATGCTGTACGAACAAACGGATCCGGGGGTCCGTAAAACGGCTGATGACCGACAACGTATCATCGGAAGAACCATCATCGATGATCAACAGCTCGAAATCGGAAAAAGACTGATCCAGCACAGACCGGATCGCCTCCGCAATATATTTTCCTGCATTGAAGGCAGGCATCAGGACAGTAACTTTAGGCATTCACATCAATATTTCGCATATCCAATAACATAATAAATTCAAACAGCACGACAACAGAAAGTTGCTCGAACCAATAACCCGTGAAACCGGCGATGGCCAAGGCGATCAGCACAGGAACCCCATAGCTCAGCCGCCGGATCGGCCGCAGGAAAAAGGCCGCGTAAAAAAAGACAAAACAGCCAACCCCGATCAACCCGTATTCCGACAGCAATTGCCCATACACCGAGTCGACCCCATTGATCAGGGAGTGCTGCCCCTGGTCACGGCTGTGATAATACAGGTAAATAAAGAGATAGTTATTCCTGAAGAAAGGATGCACATAACGCAACTGTAACGGGTAGTTCCCGTCCACACCCAAGGCAGCCGTCTTGAAAGCCAGCCGCGATGAAAAATTTCCCATCCCGGCGCCCGCCGGCAACCTGCCGGGGTGATCCCTGAAAAAGGCCCCCAGTTCCTGCCATGCTATCTTTCGCCCGGACAGATCCCATCCCCGGTATGCGTGGGTCAGGCTGTCCCTGGTGCCGGCCGTGTAAAACACGCCCATCAGACCACCCAGTTCCTCCCTCATCTCCTTAACCGCCTTATTCTCGATTAGGTCGATCGACCGCGGCTCAGGCAGCGTAAGAGGAACTTCATACGCATGCTGCCCTTGCACCCTTCCCAGCAGCCGCAAGGCATACTCCCCATTCTCAGGAGAGATCCGGATAGCAAAAAAGAACATACACGAAACAAACAGAACGATCATGCCCTTCTGCAGGCGATCCGTATGAAAAAGAAAAATAAAGATAAAAACAACGACCAGCAGCAGATCGATAAAATTACTCCCGGCCAAAAGAACCGTCACGAAACAGAAAAACGAGGCGAAGGCCCTACCCCTGTACAGGAAATAAAAGAGCCCTAAAACACTGATCAGGGCAGCCGTAACCGAACCATCCAGGCTGACGCCCGTAATAAGGTCGCCGGTGCTGATAAAATACTTCTGATGTTCGCCCAGGTAAGTATAGGGATTGATCGTACCCGCATTGATGCAGATCTTTAAAAACACGACAAACATGACCGTCGCATTCAACATAAAGAAAAGACCCGCCGTCCGGTGTAAAGTATCCGGATCACTCTCCTTTACAAAAAGATGGATGAACCAGGCAGCCATCAGGGCCGAGAGCCACCAGCCGAGACCCAGGGCAGTGGCCAGCATACCGGGCATCGTAAATACAGCCGGGGTCAGCAGGGCGTTCACCAGGGCCAGCACGATCATGGCAAGATAAAATCCCATCCATTGACGCAATTGGGGCCCGCGCGGCAAAGGATTCTGCCGATGCACGAACAGACCAAAAAGGATCGCCGCCAGCTTCACATAGAGTTTAACATTGAGGAAGAGAAG
>Ga0247778_1001190_pt1 | contig 13126 bp, 13 predicted proteins | sample UWRJL049202B5_FD_179939 | JGI IMG/M metagenome (GOLD analysis project Ga0247778, IMG submission 179939) | Plant litter microbial communities from Arlington Agricultural Research Station in Wisconsin, United States - UWRJ-L049-202B-5 | ecosystem: Environmental > Terrestrial > Plant litter >... | reverse complement strand
CGTCCGCATCTGCACCTGATCGCCGGTCTCCATGCCTTTTTGCAGAAGGCTGAGAAAAATCATCTTAAAATGGCGATCGGGTCGGCTGCCATACCCTTCAACATCGATTTTGTGCTGGATAATCTCTCCATCCGTCATTATTTCAAGGCCGTCGTCAGCGCCAACGATGTCACCGTCAGCAAACCTCATCCGGAAACTTTTTTAAAGGCGGCCGCGCAACTGGATGAAATTCCCGCCAGCTGCCTGGTCTTTGAGGATGCTCCGAAGGGTGTGGAATCTGCCCTGCATGCGGGCATGAAATGCATTGTGCTGACCACGATGCACGACAAGGAGGAATTCAGGCAGTATCCGAATATTGTCAATTATATTGCAGACTATACGGATCCGTCGATCGATGAATTATTTGAATAATTATACAGTCTTTATTGTCACCGCCCTGTCCCTGCTGATCGTGCAGGGCTGTAAGAAGGTAGTCCAGGTGGACCTGAAGAATACCGCCAGCCGGATCGTCATCGAAGGCGAGATCACCAATATTACGGAGGAATATAAGGTGACGATCACCAGGACGGTCTCTTTCTCCGACGACAATATTTTTCCGCCGGTAACGGGTGCGACGGTGCAGGTGAAGGATAGTTCCAATGGCATCATTTATCCCTTCGATGAGACATCGCCGGGGGTTTATACCGTGAAAAACTTCACAGGTGTACCAAAACATATCTATAATCTATATATCCTGGCGGAGGGGAAGTCTTATACGGCCAGTTCGGGGATGCCGGCGGCGGTCCAGCCGGATTCCATCACTTTTGCGCTAAACACGGATTTCAACAATAAGAAAGACATCAATGCCGTAGTGAATTTTAAGGACCCGCCAGGCCTTGGAAATTATTACCAGTTCATCGAATATCTCAATGGCAAACTGGTGCCCAATACCTTTGTGTTTGAAGACCGTCTTTCCGATGGGAGGTATATCCGGGAGCCACTCTTCAACGATAGTACTTATCTTCATAAGGGCGATACCCTCACTTTGAAAATGTACTGCATCGATAAGGATATCTATGATTATTTTTTCACCCTGATCCAGGTTACTGCGAATAATAATAATTTCCAACCGGTTACACCGGCCAATCCGATCAGTAATATCAGTAACGGAGCCCTTGGGTATTTCAGCGCGCATACAGTGACGCGGGAGAAAATTATTGTCTATTAAATAAATGGCCGCCATCCGGCGGCCATTTATAATAAATTAAGGCTGGTAACTTTTGATCTTATTGTAGAGTGTCTTGCGGTCGATCTTGAGGATCTCGGCAGCCCTTGACTTGTTATAGTTCACCTGTTTCAGGACGTTCATGATGGTATCATATTCTGCCTGCGCCGCTGCATTCTTAAGGTCTGTCTCTTTCAAGGCGACGGGGTGATGCTGTTGCTGGGGCGGTGCAAATGTCTCATGACCGTTATTGCCATTGCCATTGTTATTCTGGATATGGCTGTACAGGGTGCTGTCTGCAATTTCAGGCGGCAGGACCCGGGTATTCACCAGCCCGGATGAGGTCAGTAAGGCTGCGCGGCGGATGACATTCCGGAACTCCCGTAAATTACCGGGCCAGGAATAATTCATGAAGATCTGCATGACTTCAGGGGCAAAACCTTCTACATCTTTATTCAATTCTTTATTGGCTTTGGCCAGGAAGAAATTGGCGAAGAGCGGGATATCTTCTTTGCGATGCCGGAATGCCGGCAGTATGATGGAAAATTCGTTGAAGCGATGGAAGAGATCTTCCCTGAATTTGCCTTTGCGGTAGGATTCCTGGAGATTTTCGTTGGAGGCTACAATGATACGGACATCCACATCCATTTCCTTGGTACCACCGACTCTTTTGAATTTCCTTTCCTGGATCACACGGAGGAGGGCTGCCTGAATTTCATAAGAAAGGTTGGCGACTTCATCCAGGAACAGGGTGCCGCCGTTGGCCAGTTCGAAATGACCTTCCTTATCGTTGAGGGCGCCGGTAAAAGCTCCTTTGACATGACCGAATAACTCACTGCCTGCCAGTTCTTTAGACAGGGTGCCGCAGTCCATGGCGATAAAGGGGCGGTCCTTCCGGGCGCTGTATTGATGGATGGTGCGGGCGATGACCTCTTTGCCGGTACCACTTTCCCCATAGAGGATGATACTATAGTTGGTGGGCGCCACCAGTTCGACCTGGCGGTACAACTCGCGGGTTGCGGGGGCTTCTCCGACGAGGAATTCTTCTTCTGTTCCGGGCTTGCCATTTTTGCGTGCTGCCTGGACCGCTGCAGGCTTGCCGGTGGCGGTATCTGTCACGACGTTGGTGCCATCATTGGAGGCCAGGGCCCTGCCGATGACGTTGAGGACCTCTTCCGGTATCAGCGGCTTGGTAATATAATCAAAGGCGCCAGCCTTTATAACATCTACGGCCGTTTTGATATCGGAATAGCCGGTAATGATAATGACGATGGCATAAGGATCAATATTCTTGATTTCCTTCAATACTTCTCTTCCTTCCTTATCTCCCAGGCGAAAATCACATAGGACCACATCGAACTTTGACTCCTTGAATTTGGCAATCCCTTTATTCCCGCTGTGACCGGCTTCGGTCTCATAGCCTTTCTTTTGTAAGAAGCGGCCCAGCAAATTGCACATATCCATATCATCATCTATGATCAGAATTCGCTTCATAAGTGAGTTTTCAAATTTAAAATTACTGTAAAAGGTTGAAATAGGGGCAATCAGTTTGTTTTGTACCCCTACCATAATCGAAACATCTTGCCAAATTTTAGTCTCTTATCCGGGTGGCTTAGGACGGCCGGGATGGGTAATAAATTCCCCATTTTGGGGAAACAGAGACCGTTTCCGGCATGTATTTCCCATTGGTCTCCATATGTTAACGGGGAAATCGCCCTTTCAATGTTGGCCTTGTAAGTGGCAATAAAATTGTTATATATGCTTCCGGACCCGTAGTGTTTTTAAAATGAGATTAAGTGGAAACAATTATTATGACAGCTAACTCCAAAGTTCTGATCGTAGATGATGAATTGGATATTTGCTATTTGCTGAGTGGTATGTTGAAGCAACGGAATTTCCAGGCCAGCTTTGTAAATTCCTTATCCGATGCCGTGACTGCGCTCCAGACCGATACGCCGAGTTTATTATTCCTCGACAATCATCTGCCGGATGGGTTTGGGTTGGATTTTATTCCATATGTGAAAAAGAATTACCCGGAGATAAAGGTGGTCATGATCACGGCACATGACGGTGCGGTTGAGAGAAAAACGGCCTATAATGGCGGGGTAGATCTGTTTATTGCCAAGCCCCTGAACCGGAAAATGATCTATGACGCTATCGACAAATTACATAGCCCGGACTCGACGGGCAAATTACAATTCAGTTTGTAGATATCAGAACAGGCCGCGTAACTTCTAACCTTTAAATAGTAAATCATGGGAAATCTATTGTATCTTATCGCTGTCGTCCTTGTGATCATCTGGGCCATTGGATTTTTAGGCTATCATTCCGGCGGCATCATTCATATACTTCTTGTTATCGCTCTTATCGCGATTCTGTTGAAAGTGATCCGGAGGGCGGATTAAAATACCTTAGTTGTAATAAATAACCCGGCTTTACCGGGTTTTTTTATGCGAAGTCGAGTGTGATCGTGAAGGAGGTGCCCTTGCCTTTTTCGCTGGTTAGGGTGATATGGCCATTGTGGTTGAGGACGATATTCTGGGTATTGGTGAGGCCAAGACCGGTGCCCTTGGTCTTGGTAGTGAAATAAGGTTCGAAAAGTTTCGACTGTGATTCCGGGTCCATTCCCCCTCCGTTGTCCGTGATGATGACTACGCATTTATCTTCTTTGGAATCTGTCCTTAACTGCAGGATGCCCTTCCCTGGTTCCATGGCTTCAATGGCATTGACAACGATGTTGAGGAATGCTATTTTTATTTTTTCTACGTCCACCGCGATATCGCAGATGTCATCCGAATAGTTTTTTATGACGGTGATATTATTCAACTGCATCCTGTCCTTTGCCAGTTCAAGGGTCTGGTCAAGGAGCTGATTGACCGATACTTTTTTGTAGACCAGTTCGGTGAATTTTGTTGAATTCAGGAGGTCCGTGATCAGTTGGTTGATGCGTACGCTGTTGCGGCTGATCATTTCCAGCATCAGGCTGGAGTTTTCCGTCAGTTTTCCATTCAACTCTGTCGTCAATTGATCTACCGCGAGGTTGATATTGGTGAGAGGGTTTCTTACTTCATGGGCGATGGTCCGGGCGATCCTGCCGGTGGATGCAAATTTTTCGATGCTGCGCATCCGGATCAATTCTTTATTGGCCTGGTCCAGCTCAAGAATTTGTTCCTGCAGTTGCTGCTGGTAGCCGGCGACCTTTTCATCGGCGACTCTCCGGGCTTTGTTCTCGCGCGAATAGGTGATGAATCCATACGCTGCAAATACGATGGCCAGGGCCAGGGAGACGAAGATGATTATATTCAGGAGATCATATTGGGTCTTCATTTCGGTCCACCTGCCTTTCAGGCGGTCCTGGGCCAGGTCCTGCATGTCCTTTACCACGGAGCGGATGTGTTCCATGATCTCCAGAGCGAAGAAACCTTTGAGTTTCAAGGCTTCGGTGACCCGGAAGTTATGGGTATTGTATTCGTTGATCGCAAAGCTCATCAATTCATATTTCTTTGCGATGAGATTCTTCAACGTGCTGAGATGAGTTTGCAAAGGGGGATCGTCGATGGTCTCTGCCTGCAGGGCGCTGTAAATGGAATCGGCGAGGGTTTTACTGTTTTCATAGGGACGGAGAAAGGAAGGGTCATTCATCAGGAGGTATCCGCGGAGGCCCGTCTCGGCATCTTTTAAGGACGACAGCAGGCTTTCCACCTGCAAGATGACCTTATTGGACCGGTCTACCAGCCTTGTCTGTTTGAGGAGTTCGGAATTTGCATAGAGGGTCAGCAGATATGAGATCAACAGCAGGAAAAATGCCGTGCCGTAGCCTACACGTACATGCAGATCGATTGCGAATTTTTTGATGACAGTTTTCATATATCATTCCCCCCGATAAGCATTTATACTGGATCACCCCTTCCCTCTCTTCAGTCAACTTTCTGCACCCAGACCGAGACAGCCCCTGCACTGACATAGAACTCTCCGCTGCCTTCTTCATTCAATTGGACAGTGGCGGGGTGTTTGCCCAGGTAATCGACAAAGGTCTTGTGGGCATGCGCCCGACCCATTCCCATCGTTTTAAAGCCCTCTTCCCCGTTGCTCAGCAACACTGCACAACCGGAACCGGGATGATCGATATCTCCTTCGCGGGTCCAGCCGATGCAATTGGGATGGTCCAGGTAGTCGCGCTGCGGTCCATACGCCAGGTTCTTCCTTGCCTGTAACAATTTATCGATATTTTCACAGGCCGGCAAAAAGATCTCATAGTCTTTCCCGTCATGGCCTTTATCCTGGTAGGTCGCGCTGTAGAGGTCAGTATAGAACACACAGGGATAGCCTTTTTCCCGCAGCAGGATCAGCGCATAGGCCAGGGGCTTGAACCATTGTTCCACCGGCGCCTCCAGCGCTTGCAGGGGTTGGGTATCGTGATTGCCCACGACGGTCACGGACAATTCAGGCTTTACCGCCACAAGGGTTTCATTGAAGATGCTGCTGAGGTCAAACTCCTTCCCATTTTTGGAAGCGTCCACAAAATTATGGTGCAGGGATGCGTCGAACAGGGACATTCGTCCTCCCGTGGCTTCTATATACTTCAACAGCAGGGGCAGGTTGCCCGGCGCCCAATATTCTCCCACTGCAAAAAATTCTTTTCCCGTCGCTTTACGCATATGGTCCAGCCATTCATTCTCGAATTCCGGTGAGATATGTTTGACCGCGTCCAGCCGCACACCGTCAAAGCCCGTCAAATTGCAGTACCACTCGCCCCATTTCTTCAGCTCTTCCCGGACGGAAGGGTTCCTGAATTCGATATCGTCATACATGAGATAATCGTAGTTGCCTTTCTCATCGTCTACTACTTCTTCCCAGCCTTCTCCATAGTCATTCAGGATACTGTAGACGGCGGTTTCCTTGGTCTTGTTGTCGTAATCCACGCCTGTGAAGCAGCGATAGTCCCAGATAAAGGGCGAATATTTGCCTTTTCTTCCGGGGAAGGTAAATTTCGTATAGGCCTCGATATCGAAGGGTTCACTGATGAACTCATTCCGGTTCTCGGGATCTACCTTTTTTACTTTTATCAATTCCGCCTCGTCGGCGCCTGCCTTGTGATTCAATACGATATCGACGTATACCTGCATGCCTGCTGCATGAATGGCCCTGACCGCGTCGATATATTCATCCTTGGTGCCATATTTTGTCCGTACGGAATTCTTCTGATCGAATTCGCCCAGATCGTAGAGGTCGTAGATGTCGTAACCAATGGAATAGATCCCGTTGGTACCTTTGAAGGCAGGGGGAAGCCAGATGGCAGTGAAGCCAAGTTCGGATAAACGGGGAGCTTCTTCTTTTATTTTTTTCCAGAGACTGCCATCATTGGGATAATACCAGTGGAAGGCCTGGAAGATCGTTCCATTTTGCACGCTAAAGAGTTTAGAAGGTGAGTGGTGAATAGTGAGTGGTGAGTGCTGAGTTGCCGGTAGACTTAGTCGAGGTAACGGCGGAGTTTCCAGGCATTGGTCTCATGGTTTTCCATCAGGCCGGTGAGGAAATCTGCGGTACCGGCATCCTTGAATTCCTCCTGGCACTGGTCTACGTTCTTACGCAACTGTACGATGATTGATTCGTGGTCTCCCAGCAGTTCTTTGATCATGTCCTTTCTTTCGGGGTATTTGCCGGGAGTTTCCTTCAAATGAGTGAGTTCCAGGAATTCTTTCATGGTACCGATGGTCCTTTCTCCCAGCTTGTTGATCCTTTCGGCGATCTCGTCGATGGCTTCTTCCAGTTCTGTATATTGTTTTTCGAAGAGTAGGTGCAATTCCATAAAGCTTTCACCTTTTACATTCCAGTGGAACTTACGGGTCTTTGTATATAATACGACTGCATCGGCCAGGACGACGGACAAAAGTGAAGTGACGCCTTTTAGGTTTTTCTCTGAGATTCCAATGTGGGGTTGCATGTTGTTGAGTTTAGAATTTAGAATTATGAGTTGGGATTAAGATTGTGAGCCAATAATTAAGATTGTGAGCCAATATGAATAATGGGTTCTTCATAACCAGAATAGTACCATAAGTGCTGCAGCCTTTATTCTGGCTCCGGAAGGTGTGGAACTGCCCGGGATCAGGGAAAGCTGCCTCAACCTGTGGAAAATATTGCTCATAAGGGCATCAGGATCAGGGTTGTCGAGGCTTAATAATATTTGGCAGGGAATTTTAGATAGATAAGCCAGGTAAATGTCTATCATCTTAAAAAAACAAGTATATGAGCACTTCAAAAGTATTAGTCGGATTTCTTGTAGGAGCAGCAGTTGGTGGCGCATTGGGTATTTTACTGGCTCCCGATAAAGGTACGGAGACACGCAGAAAGATCTTGGAAAAAGGATCGGACCTGGGTGACTCCCTGAATGATCTTGGCGAAACCATTAAGGATAAATTCAACGATATGGCAGGCATGGTGAAGGATAATTTCAACAAGGCGAAGAATTCGGCATCAGAGACTTACTCCTAAAACCTCATTATTATATGGACGAGCAGCCAAATGACATTGATGTATTATTGTCCGATGCCGGAGACTACCTGGAAACAAGGACCACGTTGTGGAAGCTGAAGGCGGTAGAGAGCCTGGTAGACGTTTCCTCTGAGTTGGTCACCGGCCTGGGACTTATCTGTATCTTATCGACGGTGGTTATCATGTTCAGTATCGGGTTTGCGCTTCTTATCGCGGAATGGACGGGGAAGGGCTTCTACGGCTTTTTTATTGTAGGGCTTTTCTATGTTTTTGTCGGGCTGATCTGCTATATACGCAGAGGCAGGTGGCTGAAAGAGCCTTTCAGCAATATGCTGATCCGGAAAATCTTAAAATAGATGACATGTCAAAGATCAGGACTATGGACGATCTGCGGGAGACTATCAGGGACCTGGAGCATCAGAATTATGTAAACGAGCAGCATATGCGCAAGAAGGTTGCGAGTATCGCCGATAAACTGAAGCCCATAAACCTGTTAAAGACCGTTGTGGGGAATGTCTTTGGCGGCTCGGAGACAAAGACGACCCTCTGGAGGATGGCCGCGGGGATCCTCACGAGCTTTGTCGTCAAGAAATTTTTCAGGAAAGGGATTGCGAAGTAGGGGGCGGATTCATGGCGAGATATTCGGATGGGGTCATGCCGAATTTCCGGAGAAAACTGCGGCCGAAATTTGGCCCTTTTCAGCCGTGGTATATTGATCCGTTCATTCGGCGTCAGGTCCGCGATAGATTTCATTTTCCGGTAAAGGGTAGGGCGGCTCATGTTCACCAGCTGGGCCATTGTCTCTACATCTAATCCTGTATCATCGAGGTTATTGCAAATCGCTTCATTGAGGCGATCCAGAAAGAGTTATCGGCCCTGGAATAGGTCATACTCTGTATTTGCACCATTGGAGTACTGGCAAAGTACTCCTTTTTTTTTGCCCGGTTAGCCAGGAGATTGGCGATCTGCACCTGCAGGTGTTCCGGCGAAAAAGGATTGTCTATATAGGCGTCTGCGCCTGGTTCCAGGCCTTCTATGCTTGATTGCAGGGTATTCTTTGCTGTCAGGAGGATGACGGGAATATGACTGTATTCAAAATCGTTCTTTATCTGCCGGCACAATTCAAATCCGTCCATTACGGGCATCATCACATCACAGATTACCAGGTGGATCACTTTCTGGCGCAGGGCTGTCAGGGCTTCTTGCCCGTTGAGCGCGCGCAGGACGGTGCAAGACCGGCGGTCAGCATCGTTGCGAACGGTACGGTGGCCGGCGCTGCCGCAGGCATCTGGAGCTATGCGGCTCCCTGGCTGCAGGTAACATGGAGCAGCGGCGTCGTCGATAAGGTATTTGTGCAGCGGGGAAGGGATTGGGAAAACAAGAAAAACACGATTATATTTACGGGTCTGGATAATACCGGCATGGCTGTCTGGGGGAAAAAGAAATAAAGTCAAATTCAAGTGTAGCAAATGAAGAAGGTAAAGCTGATCTGTAGTGTTGTGGTAAGCTGTCTGTTATTCGGCAGGCTAAACGCACAAACCGTATTGACTGTACAGGCGGACAGGCCCGGCGCGGCGATTGAATCCACTATGTGGGGTGTATTTTTTGAAGACATCAATATGGGCGCAGACGGGGGACTCTATGCGGAGCTGGTGAAGAACCGGTCCTTTGAGTTCAACAAGCCGATGATGGGCTGGAAGATATTGGGCAAGCCGGCGACGGAAGGAGACTTCCTGGTGGTGCATCGCGGGGAGGGCTATACGGCGAATCCCAGATTCCTCAGGGTGACCCTGCATGGCGGCAGTGGCGGTCAGCGGATGGGTCTTTCCAATGAAGGATTCAGGGGCATGGGGGTCAGGGAAGGGGTGAAGTATGATTTTTCCATGCTGGTGCGCCAGACAGCCGCAAAGGTGAATCTGCATGTCGGGTTGGTGAATAAGGATGGGCAGTCCATAGGCGGCGGCAGCCTGGTCAGTACGGCGACCGGGGAGCAATGGGAGAAGAAGACCCTCAGCTTCCGGGCATCTGTGACCGCACCGTCGGCAACAATGAATATATGGTTCGAAGGAGAGGGGGTAATCGATATGGATATGATCTCTCTTTTTCCGGAAGACACCTGGAAGGGAAGACCCGGCGGTATGCGTGCCGATATGGTGCAGCTGCTGGCGGATATGAAACCCGGGTTCATCCGGTTCCCCGGGGGCTGTATCGTGGAAGGCTTTGATCTTTCCCAACGGTATCAGTGGAAGAAGACCCTGGGACTTTTAGAGGAAAGGCAACTGATCATCAACCGGTGGAATTTCGAATTTGCGCACCGGCCGGCCCCGGATTATTTTCAATCCTTTGGGCTGGGATTCTTTGAATATTTCCAACTGGCCGAGGATATCGGTGCGGAACCCCTGCCCATCCTGAATTGCGGCATGGCCTGCCAGTTCAATTCTGCGGAAGTGGCGCCGATGTCCGAGCTGGATCCGTATGTACAGGATGCGCTGGATCTTATTGAGTTCGCCAATGGCGAGCCTGGGACAAAATGGGGGAAGGTCCGGGCGGATATGGGGCATCCGGCCCCCTTTCATTTAAAAATGATGGGTGTGGGCAATGAGAACTGGGGACCTCAGTATGTGGAAAGATTGAAGGTCTTTACTGCGGCGATCAAGGCCCGCTACCCCGATTTTCAGCTGGTGAACAGCAGCGGCACGGATCCCAATGGGGACCGGTTCGACTATCTCAACGGGGAACTGCGCAGTATGCATGCCGATATCATCGATGAACATTATTACCGCCGGCCGGAGTGGTTCTTCGGCAATGCCCGTCGATATGACAATTATCCCCGGAACGGGGCAAAGATCTTTTGTGGGGAGTATGCCGCGCAGAGCGATCATACGGTAAGCGTCGACAACCGGAATTCCTGGCTGACGGCTCTTTCCGAGGCGGCCTTTATGACAGGATTAGAAAGAAATGCGGATGTGGTGAAGATGGCCTCATATGCCCCTCTTTTTGCCCATGCCGAAGGTTGGCAGTGGACGCCCGATCTGATCTGGGTGGACAATCTCCGCAGCTATGGGACCCCGGATTATTACGTACAGAAATTATATTCGCTGAACAAGGGGTCCAGGGTCGTGCCCATTACGCTGCATAATGAGGCGGTTGCGGGACAGGATAGTCTCTATGCCACCGCGGCGAAGGACGACCGGACGGGCGAACTGATCATTAAGGTAGTGAATGCATCCGGCAAGGGACAGGTCAGCAGGCTGTCATTGGCGGGTGTGAAGAAGGTTCCGGGAAAGGCCAGCCTTACGGTGATGACCAGTAGCCAGCTGGGTAATGTCAATTCTTTCGCCAGCCCGCAGAACATTGCGCCTGTCACTTCGGAGATCGCCCTGAAGGGTAAGGAGATCGCGTTGGAGCTGGCACCCTATTCCTTTAGTGTCATCAGGGTGAAAATTTATCCCGCGGTTCCATGAGGATCCTTCTTCTCAATGGTATTATCTGTATTACGCAATATCCGCCTTTGGCAAGAATACATCTACATCCTGTATCGGTCTGGCCATCAACAGGACCCTGGATAAGGAGGCAATGGATTATTGACGCAAGGCGGCGGTTCCCTGGTATTGGAAGGGGATCCCAATTGGAACGGGGTAGGGCATAATGCCGTACTGAGTCATAATGACGGGGACTGGCTGATCTTTCACGGATATGATGCACATGATCATGGCAAGTCCAAATTGCGCATGGAGCGCCTGGACTGGATCAATGGCTGGCCTGTGGTGGCTCGATGATCGACTTATAGCAGGCAGGATCGATCAGCAGGGTATTGGTGAGCAGGAGTATCTGATCCTGTCGCCCCTCTTTTTTCAGGTAGGCAAAAACATGTTGTAATACCATCTTATAAATAAATCCCGTCGGCGGGATCTCCTTTAACAGTTCTTCGCTGTTGTTCCAGATATCTACAAAGACATTTATGGTGAGCGTCTCCAATTCTTTTTCATCGGAGACACCTGTCAGTTTTGCCAACGCCGAAAAGACCGATGGGCTGTAGCGATCGATAAAGCTTTCGAACAGGTTGTCATTACCGGTTTCAGTAATCGTCATGGGGGGATTTTTTCTTTAGTACATACTGCGGCGGGGGATGTAACCGGGAGGTCGGTATTTTTTTCTATTTATGGCGCCAGGCTAGTTCGAAGGTTCGAATACGGTGTTTTAATAGCGCAAACAGATATATTATTTTTTTAAGATAGTTTTCTCATGTGAATCTCACTTCGGCGGGTTGTTCTCAACCTGCCTTTTTATTGGGGCCATATGGCCTTAAACCCCATTATGCCGTGGCCCCAATAAAAAGATAATGATTGCCCTGTCCGGGCGCTGACCTGTGGTCAACCTTTTTTGGTCCGGGTGCCGGTGCAATTTGCCCGGAACAAAAAAAGGTTAATGATGGGCCTTCGGCCGGCTGACCTGTGGTCACCCTTTTTTGGTCCGGGTGCCGGTGCAATTTGCCCGGAACAAAAAAAGGTTAATGATGGGCCTTCGGCCGGCTGACCTGTGGTCACCCTTGTTTGGATGATGCCTTAAATTATGTTTGATCTGAATCAACAAAATGTGATGAATTCCTGAAATGGGAAATGTGGTACATAATTTGTGGATAATCAGTGACTACAAGAAAAACCCGTCTTAAAAGATATTATTCCTGTGATCAACCTGCACTCCCCATTTCTACATGGACTGAACAGATTTGCGTAATGCCCTGGTGAAGAGGTCTTAAAAGACCTCTCCCAGGTTGACGAAGAACTGTCCGGGCCATGGATTCCCAGCTATAATCCATGCAAAGGTGGTTGGTACATGAGGCCGATGCTCAGACTTCGACAAACTCATTCAATTTATGCAGTTCCAGAATTGTTGTATTGCCGTCGTCACTTTCCCGGTACATGGGCACGAATTTACCGTTGAACCTAACCTCATGATAGGTATAGGACGTTCGTTGCTGGACCCAATTTGAGTAAACATCATCGAATCCCCGGATCAGCACGTAGATCTCTACGTCGGAGATCACCATGTCTTCGTAGCTGAAGCCCCGCAAGGGGCTCTTTTCATCCATAGGATGCACCACAGTCCAGTTCATGGGCAGGCTTTCAACTTTTGTACGTTCCAACTGCAGGTCATAGTACCGGTATTCCCTATTCCCGTTGTCGGAGTCCTGCACCTGGAGTCCGATATTCACCCGGATCTCCACGTCGGTCAGGGTATGGTTGTCCTTATAGGGGGCAAAGCGGAACATAAGGGCCTGCCCTCCTTTATAGGGACTTACCAGGGCGAAGTTGCTGAAGAGAAGAAAGGACCTGGGCCGGGCAAATCGTCCGAACATGAGACCGGTGGCAAGGGCAAAAGACAGAAATCCGGTCATAGCCTCGATGGAAGCCACGAAATTGGCTCCAT
>Ga0247778_1001189_pt1 | contig 13185 bp, 7 predicted proteins | sample UWRJL049202B5_FD_179939 | JGI IMG/M metagenome (GOLD analysis project Ga0247778, IMG submission 179939) | Plant litter microbial communities from Arlington Agricultural Research Station in Wisconsin, United States - UWRJ-L049-202B-5 | ecosystem: Environmental > Terrestrial > Plant litter >... | reverse complement strand
CACATGGCCTGCTGCCCGCCGATATATACCCGGTGACCGACGGACAGGCCGCAGCCATCAAAGATCCCAACGACCTCTACCTGGATATCCATGAATTGGGCCCCGGTAAGGTCAAGGCCGCCGATGTGGCCGGAGCGCATAAAAAAGACCTGGCCGTACAGGACAAATACGGGGTCAACCTGATCAATTACTGGGTCGATGAAAAGGACGGCATCGTAATGTGCCTGGCCGAAGCAAAGGATTCAGCCGCCCTCGTAAATACACATAAAGAAGCTCATGGCCTGGTCCCCGTATCCGTGATGAAAGTCAAACAGAGTCAATAATGGGACGACTCTTCTATTATTTCATATCCCGGCGTAGACAGCGACCCGGTAATTGCCAGCCTGCGATCCAGCGGCAGGACGAAGCCCTGCAATATTTCATCGGCACCTATAGCGATATGGCAATGACCGTCGCCATATCGCTCATAAAAGACCCGCGGCTTGCCGGAGAAATAGTACAGGACGCCCTGATGGCAGCCTGGAAAATAGTTCCTTATTTCAAAGATCGATCATCCTTCAGGGCTGCCTTGTACCGGCTCGTCATGAAAGAGGCCTGTATAAAACTAAAGGGCAACAGGCACGGTAAAGGTTCCTGGGATAGGAACATGGATGAAAATATACTCATTGAGAATGTCTTTTTATCCCTGAAGAGATCCGAACAAATTACTTTTATCAGGGAGGCCCTGAAAAAGATCCCTCCACATGAACCCCTGATGCTCCGTCTCTTCAACTTGCAGGAGAGAGGCAATACGACCATCGGATCCTTGAATCCGGGAACAGCACACAGTTACCCAAAAAAAAGGGCCGGCAACCTCGCGATGCCGGCCTCATTGTAACCATGTGACCCCTTATTCTACACATGAGATCGATAAAGACTTTGTGATAAACAACACCTCAAAAATACGGGGCATTTCTACATGACGGAAGGCCAATCATCTACTGGATACGGCGGGATGACCAGCGGCCCCATCCATTTACCCATCGGTCGGCATGCTTCCTTCCGCCCTTTATGATACGTTATCATATGACAGTATTTCCCCTGATCAATTCAGATCACACCGGCAACGCTCATAAATAACTCAACCACCACAGCCGGTCAACATTCGCCCGCTTATACCGGTCGAACCATTTACAGCATGGATACAGCAGCAGAACGACCGAGATCCAGACAAGATAGACCGTCCCCAGCCCAAACCCATAACCCTTCAGCTCCGGCATCTTGTTCACCCTGCCCGTCAGCACCATGACCGACCAGGAATACCCCTCGATCCTGGCCGCAAAAACAGCCAGCACATGGATGAGCAAAAAATGCAGGAGATAATAGAACATGGGCACTCTCCCATAGACCGTGATCTTTGCCGTCAGCGCATTCAGGGGCTTTTCGGAAAAAGCAAGAAAAATACAGGCCGAACCCAGGGTGACCAGGGTATACAATAGGGAAGGCGGATATTTTGTTACCTTGATAAAGGACAACACACTCCACCCCACAGTACGCTGCGTCGACCACAGCGCGGCATCCCCATAGAAATTACCCCCCCGCAGCAAAATAAACAACGCGAGAGCCCCGCACCCGGCATACAAGAGGCTCTTCCTCCTTTTCCGGGGCTCATACAACGGCGAATACCAGCTCCCGCAGCAATACCCGATGGCCAGGATCCCGATCCAGGGCAGCAGCGGATAAAGTACGTTGAGGGTATAGCCACCTATCACGAATTCCCTGGGCTCATGCAGGATGGACCAGCATACGGCGCCAGTACCATTCCCGGAAACATGCACGCTGTCCAGCAGGTTATGGCCGGCGATCAATAGGACGCCAAGAGCCAGGATCCATGACCGTTTCAGATAGACCATCCCCGAAAGGACCATCATACTGATGCCGGTAACCCAGATCACCTGTAAAAGGAAAAAAGGATAATGCGGATTAAAGGTCCGCTCCAGGGAAATGATAAACAATTCCGCAAATACCAGCCAGACCCCCCTGGTGAACAAAAAGAACGATAATTGCTGTCTCGTCCGTCTGCCTCCATAGAGACAGGCCGCAAGACCCGCCAAAAAAACAAAAATGGGCGCACAGAAATGCGTGATCCACCGGGTGAAAAAGAGCGCCACGCTCGTCCGCGTCAGATCGGTGGGATCGTAGAGCCACGCGTCTTTATGAAAATAATCTCTGACATGATCGAGGGCCATGATGATCATAATAACCCCCCTCAACAGATCGATGGACGGAATACGTCGGCTTGCCATAACAGGAATTGATTGATGCGGTTAAAAAAAAGGCCCGCACAATAGAAATTGACGGGGCTTTTAATCGAATTGCTAAACTTGCTTCGGGCGACTACCGTTCGCCATGAAGTAAAACTAACGCAGAATATTTTTGTAAATGGCAGGAATAGTCTACCGGCTGACTCCGTCTGATCATCGGCGTGAATTGTCTTTTCAACGGGATCGCCCCGTCCCTCACTCGTTATCTCCTGTCGGCCCTCTTACCTCATAGCGCTCACCTCAATATTTAAATATTTCCTTGACCTTCGCAAGGAATAGATCCTTCTTTCTCCGGCTAACCTCGATTTCCGCCCCATTGCTCATAATGACCGTGCCCCCCTCACCCCGCATATACTCCTTTACATGCAGCAGGTTGATGAGAAAAGACTTATGTACCCGTAGGAAAATACTGGTCAGCAACCGGTCATAGTCGAACAACGGCTTGGAGATCAAAATAGGCTTGCTATTCGTAAAGTGAAAAACAGTATAGCTGCGCTTGGCCTCACAATAGATGATCTCGTCCAGCTTGACTACCGTGAATCCTTTCTGCGTAGGCAGACACAGTCGCATTTCCAAAGGATGCCCCGACTTATCGATATTGTGGATCAGGGCGGCAGCCTGCCCGGCACGCCGCTCCAGCTTCAGACGCTGTCTCACGCGCTCAACCGCCTCCACCAACCGGTCTTCATCCACCGGCTTCATCAGGTAATCGACGGCGCTGAACTGCAAAGCTTGCAGCATATACTCATTGTGGGCGGTAACAAAAATGACCTCAAAGTTTTTCTCCGTCAACTCGGTCAGCATTTCTAACCCACTCTTGCCCGGCATCCGGATGTCCATAAACACTACATCCGGCTCGATCTCCTCCAACATCTGTTTGGCACTGGTTACATTCAGACAGGTAGCCGCTATCTCTACCTCAGGACAGTTTAGTTCCAGCATCTTTTTTAAGGTCCGGATGCCATCGGGCTCATCGTCAACAAGAATTGTCTTCATAAACAAGGTTTAGTTGTAATAACATTAAATCTCAGGACGACACGCGTACCTGTCTTTTCTTTATAGAGATCACTAAGATCCGTAATTTCAAGACTGCAGCCGGCATCATACTTTTCATTCATGATCTTTATCCGGTTACGCAGATTGTTGAGACCCACCGATTGATGGGGCGCCTTCGCAACACGCTTCGACGCCTCGGCCTGGTTGATCCCGATGCCATTGTCACTGATGGCGCAGCATATCGTATTCTCCTCCAGCGAGAACCGGATGGACAACCGTTTGTCCCCCTTCTTGGGCATCAATCCATGCCAGATGGCATTCTCGGCCAGCGGCTGGATCATCATCGTAGGGATCAGGGTCTCTTCCTTGTCGATCTGCTCGTCCACAATGATCCGGAAAGTAAAAGAATCATCAAATCGCAGCTTTTCCATCATCAGGTAATTCTCCAGGTGTTCCGTGTTCTCATATAGGGTTGTGAAAATCTCCTTGGACTGGTTCAACGTGATACGGATCATCTGCGCGAACTTGCTGAGATACCGAGAAGCCTTCTGCTGCTGGTTCTCCAGGATCATTCCCTTGATGCTGTTCAGCGAATTGAAGATAAAATGCGGGTTCATCTGCGTCTGCAGGGCAGACAACTGCGCTTCCGCCAGTTGCTGGTTGATCGACGCGATCTCCTTTTGCTTGATCTCCAGGTGATGCTCAGACTCTATCTGCTTGATCTTATTGCCGACAAGGGTGGCGATGGTCGTAAGGATCTGCAGATCCCGCTCCTTATAGTAATTGCCCGTCGGATGCTCTGAGTCGATGATGCCGATCAGCTCATTGTTATGAATGATCGGTACACAGATCTCGCTCAGCCGCCGGAGATCATCGACACGGTACCGCCGGTCCTCCCGGGTATTGGGGATCAGCAGCGGCTCCCAGGTCTGCATGACATACCCGACGACACCCTGACCCGGCAGCACATCGAATGTAGACTCATGGATGGCCTTGGGGTTTCCCTTGGGCCCATAGGAGGCCTTCTGCACCATCTTGGTCCTGTCCTCATTCCACAGGTAGATCATACAGTCGGAGTATTTCATACGGCCGATAAGATTCTTCGCGACATCCCATAGCACTTCATCGACATCCTTTTTATGTGCAAGGAAAGAGGAGAAATAGTTGCTGATCTGCTCCAGCTCGAATTGGTTCTTATATTCATCCGCTTTTAGCTTCTGGATATGAGTCTTCGCCTGCTCTTTCTTACGCGTCAACCCGGTCCGCCACCGGATCAGGAGAATGACGGCCGTCAGCATCCCCATCACCGACAGCACCAGGAACCAGGGCTGTTTCCAGAACGGAGGCAGGATCGTGATATCTATCTCTTTCACCTGCTCCGGCCACCGGTTGTTGAGGGAAGATAACTTCACCTGTATCCTGTGCGTACCGGGAGAGAGACTTGAGATGCTCAGGCTGTTCTGGGTGCCAAGATCCTGCCAGGGCGTGCTGTCATCCTGCATCAGCCGATAGGCATAACGCTGGCTGGCGCTGGTAAAGAAATTGACATTTCCAATCGTCAGACGAATATCATTGTTCTTCCACGAGAGCGTGACATCTTTCGAAGGATACACCCGCTCCTTCTCATAACCCGTAGCCAGGCTCTCGATAAAAAGATGCGGCAGATGGCTCCTTTGAAAAATAATATCGGGATCGAACTCCACGATAGTGTTGGAGAAACCGATATACAGGCGGCTGCGGGCAATATCATAACTGAACTTCGCGCCAATGGCAATGGGCTCGGTAGGGAACCCATCTTCCTTGCCGAAGCTGGTGATCTTATACGTCTGCAGGTCCAGGCACGAGATACCCGAATAAGTGGCCATCCATAGCTTGTCGCCAATGACGATCATCGCCGCAATATTATTATCGGGCAGACCGTCGTCCCTTGTAAACAGACGCGTAACGCCCTTATCGATATGGTAACAGATCAGGCCATTATTATAGGAGTTGATCCAAAGATTCCGATGCCGGTCCGCCGTAAAAGCCAGGATCCGCCTGTCCGGTATCTTGATAAAAGGGAGAGAATCGATCAGCTTATCAAAATCACGGGTCGAAGTATTATACCGGTAGATCCCATGGCCCGCAATCCAGATATTGCCGTCGGCATCCTGGGTAATAAGATTGGCCTCCTGTATTTTGGAAAAGGGATCAGTGCGCGCGGAAACGACGGAAAAATGCTGCGACTGGGCATCATAACGGTAAATATGGCCTGCCGCCAACCACACATTTTCCTGGCGATCTTTATAAAGATCGGATGTCCAGTCATGAGGCCGGTCCCATTTGTCCAGGGCTACTTCCGAAGTACGCCCGGTCCGGAGATCCAGCCTGAACAGCGGCCCGTTGGTCCCGACCAGCAGATTGGAATCGCCGGCCCTTTCCATCACATACACATTGTCCGCGCTGGCAAAATACTTTTTCAGGCTGATGCGCCTGACGAATTGCAGATTCTCCTTATTGTATACCAGCAGCCCGCCATTCCCGCGAGTCGACACATACAACTTGTCGTCGGCAACATACAAGCCCTGCATGGTGATGTTGGGAAATTGCTCCTGTAAGGAGAGGGGAATAGGGACCTGCCTGACAAAGGACAGACGATCATCCTGTCGCATCAATCCCTTATTGGTGGCCACCCACAGGTTATGATCCTTGTCCTGTAACAGCTGACGGCAAAAATAATGGGGAAAATATTTCTTAGGATCACAACTGACCTGCCCCGTTCCCGGATCCAGTCTTATCCGGTAGAACCCCGACTCATGCCCCGTCAGATACAGGATGGAATCGCTGATGGCGACCATTTCCGTACGATATCCAAATTCCCTGTCACCGGGTTTGAAGGGCAGGGCCGCGATCCTGCTGTATTTCGCCGGAATATTGACATGCCGGATGCTGCGCCGGTCCTGATCGGTGATAAAAAAACACCCAGGTTTATCCTGGAAGAATAAATAGGCCTTTTCCGTGTAGTCCAGGAATTCGGCCAGTAACGGACAGTCGGCTGCCTCCATTTTCTTCAGCACTTTCTTACCGGTATCATAACAATAAAGACCCTCCATGGATACGACCAACAGCCTTTGCCCATCCAGCCAGAATAACTGCCTGCCAAATGAGAAATTAGTGGTAGCCACCGAATCGTCCGGATAATGATCATACCGGAAAACCAGCTTGTAATCCTTATCAAAATGATAAAACCCGGCATAGGATAACATAAAGATATCCCCCCCGGGGCTGCCCTTCAAGGCCCTGATCCCATTGAACTTATATTGGTACTTCTTCTCCTTATAAGGAATATAGAGATTGCGCGACTCCCCGGTGCGGGTATCGACGATCATCGCTCCACCGCCATAGGCCGCTAACCTATGATTGTCCAGCCATTTCAACCCCCTGAGAAATTCAGTCGGCTGTGCAAGACTGTCATGACTATTGAATGGGACGAAGCTGCAGCCGTTGAACCTGTTCAACCCGGAAAAAGTCGAGATCCAGATATACCCCGTGGAATCCTGTGCCATGCCGGTAATGGTATTGTTCGGCAGACCGTCCTGCTCGCTGTAATGGGTGAAGTTATGTTCATTGATCTCCTGTGCCATGACCTGCTGGCAGCCCACGGCCATGCAGGCAAAAAAGGTTAGCGTGTGAAAGATCAGCTTAGATGGATCCATGGATGGCGGCCAGGTTATTTTAGCAATTAAAGGTACTCATTTGTAATTGTAAATCGGTTACAGATCATTCCCGGCCGCAGGCGCCGCCCCTTTGGGAGAAGGCCTGCCGCCATTAGTGCCTCTGCGCCAACCGATAGGAGATAGCCCGTCAAAAATATTTTCTTTCCCCTAACAGTCGACCGACCCGATGGGGAAATAGCAGGAACCGGTAGGAAAAGGTAGGGCGAGGCCAGCAGACATAGGTTTTACTTTCGCACCGTCAACAAAGTCATCTAAAAGTTAACCTATCATCATTATGAGAAAAATCATGTGCACGGTTCGCACAACGTGCCTTCTTTCGTTTTTATTATTGATCGTACAGATAGCCTCTGCACAGACCGGTGTCATAAAAGGTACGGTAAAGGACGCAGGAGGAAGCCCCCTGGCCGGAGCCTCCATAATGGTCGAAGGAAAAAGGGCGGGCACGGCTACCGACGCCAATGGCAACTATTCCCTGGCCCTGGCGCCAGGCATATATACCCTGGTCATTACCTATGTCGGACAGACACCTCTCCGCCAGCAGGTAGAGATCAGGGCAGGGAGCAGGATCGAACAGCCCTTTGTCTTCGCCGGGACCGCTGACCTGAATGGGATCGTTGTAGTAGGATCCCGATCCCGCGATCTCAGGACCCGCCTCCTGACCCCGGTCCCGGTAGATGTTATCCGGACAAAAGATATTAAGCCCTTTGCACAGTCGGATGTCGCACAAATGCTGACCTATACCGTACCCTCTTTCCAGTCCGCCCGGCAGACCATCTCCGATGGTACCGATCATATCGACCCTGCCGGACTCCGTGGCCTGGGACCGGATCAGACCCTGGTACTGCTGAATGGTAAAAGACTGCACAGCACCGCCCTGGTTAATATCAATAATTCCGTGGGCAGGGGCTCCGTCGGCACAGATCTGAATACCATCCCCGCGGCAGCCATCGAACGCATAGAAGTTTTACGCGACGGGGCAGCGGCCCAATACGGATCCGACGCCATCGCCGGCGTGATCAATGTCGTACTGAAAAAGAACTACAATGGATTGACCGTATCCGGTCTCCTGGGCCAGAACTTCACCAGCATGCCCTACAACGGCGGAAGAAGTATCCACGACGGACTCAACCAACAAATAGATTTCAGCGGAGGCATTGCAAAGGCCAACGGAACCTATCTGAACATCAGCGGCCAATGGTATCGGCGCTTTAGCACCAACCGCAGCGGCGACGACAATTTTCCCCTCATCTATCTCGGCAATGCGGGCGCCTTCCCCAACAACCCATATCCGCAGACCACCGTCAGCAATACGGACTATCGCCGCTGGCTCATGGACCAGGATGCGGCGATCGTTCAGCAGAGGGGATACAGCCGGCATAATATCGTAGCCGGCAATTCCTACCAGGAGAATTTTTCTACCTACCTGAACGCAGGGACAAAAGTCACCGACAACATCGACTTCTACCTGACAGCCGGCGCCTCCCGACGCAACGGAAGGGCCACAGGACAGAGCCGCAACCCCAATTCCGTGGCACAGCAACCCGTGCTGGCCGATGGCACAAGGTTCTATCCGGACGGATTTCTACCGCAGATAGCCCCCACCATCATAGATTGGAATCTCCTGGGAGGATTTGCCATCAGGGCCGGACATTGGAATATCGATATCAGCAACATCACCGGCCGCAACGCCTTCCGCTACAATACCCATAACACAGGCAACGCATCCCTGCCCGCCAGCAATAACGTGCAGACCGATTTCTACAATGGTAAATTATCCTTTTTGCAGAATACCACGAACCTGGACCTCAGCCGGAAATTCATCTACGGACACGATCGCGCCCTTAACCTGGCCTTCGGCGGCGAATACCGCAGGGAGATATTCCAGATCAGCGCGGGCGATTCCAATTCCTATAACAATGGACACCGGCCGGCAAAGGTGGACTCTATTGCACCCTACCCGGGAATGACGAGTGGCACCACCTTTCCGATCCCGGTCACCCCCGCATCCGGGGCTCAGGTCTTCCCCGGTTTCAAAGACCTGGACGCAGTAAGAGCAACCAGAAATATCTATGCAGCATACGGCGACCTGGAGATAACAGTGGGGAAATTATTACTGGACGGGGCTGTCCGCTATGAGGACTATGCCGAGAAAGGATTTAGCTATGACAACCTCAGTGGGAAGGTCAGCGGGCGCTACGCCTTTGATCCCAACCTCTCCGTACGCGGCTCCATCAGCAATGGCTTTCGCGCCCCCTCCCTGCACCAGCGTTATTTTCAGAATACTTCCACCCAGTTCGTAGGGGCGCAGCCGTCCAATTCGCTGACCGCAAACAACTACAACCCGATCGTAAGGGACGCCTTCGGGATCAAAGAGCTCAAGCCGGAAAAGTCCACCAGCTATACCCTGGGATTGGCAGGCAAATTGGGCGCCGGCCTCGAATACACCATCGACGCCTATTTCATCAAAATAAAAGACCGGATCGTATTATCCACCGCCTTTAACCGCAGCAATCCCCTGGTGGACGCAATCCTGAAGGCAAATAATGTAGACTCCTCCACCTCCGCCCTCCAGTTCTGGACCAATGCCGTGAACACGGAGACAAAAGGGATCGATGTAGTGATCACAGAACGCTTTCGCCTGGCCGGAGGGGCAGCCTTCCTATCCCTGGCCGCAAATTTCAATCAGAATAGGGTAGTGGGCGGTCTGCATACCAACTCGGTCATCGAGGATCCCAAGAACAACCCCAGCCTCGGTAACCCGGCCGCAAACCCTGCCAACGACCTCGCGGCAACCCTCTTCGATCGCCAGCAACGCGGTCGCATCGAAACCGGACAGCCAGACAGCAAGATCAACCTGACCTTCGGTTATACACTAAAGAAATGGAGTCTGCTGATCAGGGCCGTGCGCTTTGGAAAAGTACAATTCCTCAACAACGTGGATCCGGGATTGGTCAATAAGACTACGGGCGCCTTCTTCAACGACATCAATCCCGGCACAGACCAGGTCTTCAGCGCAAAAGTGACGACCGATCTGGTGCTCACTTACAAGTTCTACCGCGGGATGACCATCTCCGGCGGCGCCAACAATATATTCGATGTCTATCCGGACCGGGTATTCGTAGATCCCCGCAACGACCTCCGCGCCGTACATGACAACCCCAACCAGGGAGCCAATAAGGCCCCCGGCGGCTACAACTCGATACGCGACGCCTCCAACCGCGGACGCTTCCTCTTCGGGCCTAACCAGTTCGGGTTCAACGGCCGCTTCTTATTTACACGCCTCACCATCGACTTCGGAAAATAGCAAAAAATAATAGAAAATAGTAGGTGTTCGGGGTTCAATAGCCGGCGGGTGCAGACCTGACCGGCTTTTTTTTCATGGTGGCCTCGTCACACACCAGGGATTTATCCGGTCATCAAAGATTTATCTCTGAAAGATTGGAATAGGTAGATTTGAACATTGTTTCTATTTCAGCCTTTGATGAAGCAGTAGTCCTGTTGTAGAGCAAATAGCTGCTGATGGTCGCATAGGTAAAATGTTATTCGATCCTTTTTGCAATAAAATTTTATGGCAAACACATTCCCTTCGTGGTATTCTGCCCGGACAATATAATAGTAGCGGGTTACTGGCGAGAAGAACTTATAAATGTAAGTATACAAGTGCGAGGAGCCATCAAGGCATCTGGCCCGTTGAATAAATGTAAGTTCAGCATTGATTTCAACGACTGATCCAAATAGGGCTGTTAAAACGATAACTAATTGGTTATCAATTTATCGAATTCGTGCGACACTGTCGCACGAATTCAAGCTTCCCCGCCGGCGGCGTGGAACACAAGTCCTTACCCCTGCCCGCCCTCCAACACAGCCAAAACTACTTCCTTATAGCTCCTGGCGATGGGAATCTGAATATGATTGACCTCAACATCCGTAGAGGTAAAGGCGCTAATCTTGTCCTTCGCCACAATAAAAGACCGGTGGATCCGGATAAAGTGATTGTTGGACAACATCTCCTCGATCTCATGCAACTGGAATTTGGTCAGGATACTCTTCTCCACCGTATTGATCTTGATATATTCCCGTAGGCTCTCGATATACAGGATCTCATCAAGGAATATCTTCACCTTCTTCCTGCCCACATTAAAGAAAAGATGACCACGCTCCCGCATTGCCGCCGGCACAGCAACAGGAGCGCTGACCGCCACCTGTCCCTTCAGTTTATTCACGGCCTTGAGGAACCGGTTGAACCGGATCGGCTTCAGCAGGTAATCGATCACATTCAGATCATACCCCTGCAGCGCATAATCCTTATAGGCAGACGTAATGATCACGGGCGGCGGATGACTCAGGGATTCAAGGAATTCCATGCCCTTTAACCTGGGCAGATGGATATCGAGGAACACCAGGTCCACCTTTTCTTTCTTCAACAGCTCCGCGGCATACAGGGCGTCCACACAGACGGCCCTGAATTCTAAGAACGGCACCTGCCTGATATAATCCACCAGCACTTCCGCGGCCAGGGGTTCGTCCTCCACTACAATGCAACTATATTTCAACATGGCTTTTAAGATTTAAGGTTAGCTTGACAGTGAACAATTGATCCTCGGCACGGACATTCAGGTCATAATCCCGGTAACTCAGCTCCAATTGTCTCCGCACATTCCGCAGTCCGATATTCATCGTATGGGTCTCATCTTTTTTACCCGGGTAATTATTCTCGATCATAAAGTGCAGGACCCCCTCCTTAACGGTAATATCGATATTCACAAAGGACTCATGCCGCGTTTCGCTCACACCGTGTTTAAATGCATTCTCGACAAAGGGCAGCAGTAAGAAGGGCGTGATCAAATAAGAATCATTGTCCGTCTCCTTATGAAGACTCACCGACAGCCTTTCACTATACCGGATCATTTCCAGTTCCAGGTACCCTTCGAATACCTTGATCTCATCCCGTAAAGTAATAAAATTCCCGCTCGACTCATACAGCATGAACTGCAGGAGCTCGGACAAACGCAACACCACTTCCGCCGTTTCATCGGCTCCCTTCCGCGCCAGCGCATAGATGTTATTGAGGGTATTCAGCAGGAAATGAGGATTGATCTGGTTGCGTAGGAATTTTAGCTCGGTTTCGAGTTTTTCCTTGATCAGGCTTTTCTCTCTTTCCCGGGCATCCAGCTGGATCCGGACAAATTTCAGGGCCACGGCCAACCCGGCAATAAAACCAATATCGATGAATGACACCAGCACGGTGGGGATGTCCAGTAGATTCGGCTGCGTGGTCCTGTTGTGGTAAACATAGGGGAAAGTATAGTAAAACGAGACCGCCCTGTACATCAGAACGGACAGGCTGAATACCACGAGGACCCCGGCGACGATCCGCCCCATGCTTACCTTTCCCGAGAGGACCTGCGGGATAGAGACCTCCAGCAGGTAATATGAGATCAGGAGTTTCGCAGGCAGGATCCCCACAGCCCCCTGGAAGGCCATCCACAGCAAAAGACCATTCGACATATGCTTCATGGCCGGGCCATACCAGGTCAGCGCCAGCAGCATATCCTGCAGCATATAGACGGTCCAGAAAGAAATATGTAGCAACGGTCTTTTCATTTGCAGTCCTCCGTTTCATGGGGGCCTCTTCTCCCTTTGGTCATATCGGTCCCCTCGGTCATAACCGGCTCCCTCTTCCTGCAAAAATCGTATAATTTCAACCCACCCCGGCAAAAACCCATGGATGACTGCCATGACATCATGGATAACACCCAACAGGGGACGAATGACACGCTTCCCTCCCTGCATCGCCCATACGAATTCCGGATATTTCTATACATTTATACACAAAAAAAGAAAATGAGAAAATTGATCATATCGATGCACACCTCATTGGATGGTTTCGTTGCCGGGCCGGGTGGAGAGATGGATTGGATCCATATCGATGAGGAGATTTTCGACTATGCAGGCAACATGACCGACCAGGCCGATGCAGCCCTGTATGGACGAAAAACCTGGGAGATGATGGACAGCTACTGGCCGACAGCCGCCGACAGCCCGACAGCGTCAAAACACGATAAGGAACATTCCGCCTGGTACAAAAATGTACAGAAGCTCGTCGTCTCAAAAACCATGCAGGGCCAAAAGATCGACAATCTCAGGATCATTCACGAAGACATACCCGG
>Ga0247778_1001188_pt1 | contig 13193 bp, 14 predicted proteins | sample UWRJL049202B5_FD_179939 | JGI IMG/M metagenome (GOLD analysis project Ga0247778, IMG submission 179939) | Plant litter microbial communities from Arlington Agricultural Research Station in Wisconsin, United States - UWRJ-L049-202B-5 | ecosystem: Environmental > Terrestrial > Plant litter >... | reverse complement strand
ACGGCAGTATGGCTTCCAGCCGTGACACGATGTGCGACGTGCGGACGACTTTTTGCAGCTCTTGGTTGGGGAACGTGCGGAACACGGCAGCGCCCATCCAAATGGCGCCCAGCAGTGCCACGGCCGCCAGCAGCGTGCCGCAGTAGCGGTCGATACGGTTAGCCCACCGTGTGTCGCTGACCTTGAATTTCAATACCCAACCCACGTATTCACCCACGCCCATTAGCAGCAATGCGCTGGAAATAGTAAAGGCCAGTGCAATAAACGCCCGCATGTCGGCGGTGTGCGCCAGGTGGATAAATTTGCCCTGTATCCATGCGCCCAAGAACAGGCCGCCGAAGAAACCTGCCGTAGAAAAGAATTGCCGGATGAACCCAACTTCAAACCCGCGAATCACCGCCGCTATCAGGAAGACGACGATACTGATGTCGAGGATGTTCATATATACAAACTATATCATTTCACAGCCCGATATGGGCTGGACTGCATGCAGATTTATGATTGTTTTTGTGACAAGTCCAAGCTTTTGATAGACAGTTTGTCGCGGGCGTGCAGGCTGAGCACTAAGAGGAATAACAAGCCCAAGAATACGATGTACGCGGCGCGGTCGACGATGTTGGCGGCCACGATGGTGCTGGTATCGATGTGGTGCAAGTGCTGGCTGAAGGTCAGGAACGCCTCGCGGATACCGATAGCGCCCGGCGTTAACGAGACGAACAATGCCATGTTAGCGACGCCAGTGTACGCCATGACTTGCCCGATTGATGCCCCGGCCCCGGCGTTGTGCAGCTCCACGCCATAAATAACCGTCTGTACAGCCAGCTGCAACACGGTGGCGGCGAACACCCAGCCCAGGTTCGGGATATTTAACAAGGGTTTGTCGGTCAGCTTGGCGCGGTTTTTATTCTTGTACCAGCGCAGCACTACGAAACTTCCCGCCGAAGCACCAACTATGAGGATGGTCGTCTGCCACCACGGCCGTGTGCCAATGAACATCAGCATGACGCTGATCACCCCGTAGAATGCGTAATACAGCAGCAAGGTGAACATGTACGGTTTAATGCCGAGGTTATGTTTCTTTTTAAGGTAGGCACCGCGGAAAATCGGGCCACTCTGCCCTGGCCCGAAGAAGTTAATCAGGCTGGAATACGCATTAAATAAGAAGTTTTCCTGCAAGCCCATGCGCTTGCCATAGATGTGCAACGAGCCCCGGGTCACGAGCGCGTAGGCGGTAAACCACACGGCATACAATGCCAGCAAGATTACTAGCGTGACCGGCGGCATGTGTTTGATCTGGTCGACGGTCTCTTGGTGCTTTGTTAAATAGTATGCAAAGGCGGCGATGGTAGCAATTAATATAAGGGCAGCAAGGATAGGTTTAAGGTGTTTTTTCATTGCTTTTCAGTATATCACTTGTGTAGTATCGGGTATAGTTTTACCGATAGAGATAGCCACCGTCGCGGCTCAGATGGAGAAACAGTATGGAAACAACTGAAACAAGTGTCATGGCCTTGCACGTGCAGGATGCCTTCAGCCAGCAACAATCTGCGGAACGTGTCATGCGGCTTATTAAGCATCACAAACCGGCTGCCGCGATATTTACCGAGGCCTGGGCTGAGGGTGAAGAAGCCCTGCTGGACGATGTCACGACTGCATTCCATGACATGGGATACCAGGTTGAACGTACTCTGAACGATGATGATGGTGAAGAACCACCGCGCGTAGACCGGCATGGCATGATGGGCATCGTACGCAATCCTCGTCTGACCGAGGGGCAATCGGGCGACGTGCGGCTCGGCACGCGCAACGCATTGGTATTACCACTTGTTGACCGGCGCACCGATACTGAACTGAAATTGTACGGTCTACACCTTGATGATGATAATGAAGCGCGCCGGCTGGCGCAGGCAAAGGAGCTTATCAGGATCACTGATGATGACGAAGCACTACTGATAGGCGGTAAGTTCAACGCCATGTACCGCAGCGACGTTAAGACGAACGTCATACGTACGCTAGGTGTGGCGGCACGTATACTACCGGCAGTCCACCCCCGGGAGGGCGCCGACCCGACAAAGCTGCAGCGATTCGCCAGTTTGTCGGTCCGCTCCGGCGACATGGCGCAAGGTGGCACAATGCGTGCCTTTCAGGCAGCTGATTTTATTGATGCCGATCCGCGCCACCAGCCCACCAAAGGACCGTTTTCGTTAGACCGTTTTGTGTCCCGTGGTCTTGCGCGGCAAGTGCGCCTGTCGCGCTCCAAGCCGTTATTCAAAGACCAGCGCGGGATTTGCGTGGTTCTCTAGCCTCCGTTCAGCGCCCTTTCAGGTAGATATGTATAATGGGACGCAGGTGATACGTACTATTACAGACAAAATAACGGCCTTTTTAGGGTCACGCCGGTTTTTTTATGGCGTGCTGGTCTTTCTGGCCGTAGAGAGTGTGTGGGTGGCAGTATCTGCTCGCTACCCTATGGCCTTTGACGAAGACTTCCATGTGGGAATCATAAAGATATACAGCCACCACTGGCTGCCCTTCTTGGCGGCGCAGCCGGATAATGCCAACCAATTCGGTGGCTTGGCGCGCGACCCATCGTATCTCTATCACTATCTTATGAGTTTCCCGTATCGGCTGGTTGCAGCCATGACCGACAACCAAATGGCGCAGATTATCGTGCTGCGGCTGCTGAATATACCGCTCGTCGTGTGGGCGATGGTGCTGTTTCGCCGTGTATTGCGGCGGGCGGGCACGTCCCAGCCGTTGGCGCAGACGGCAATTGCCCTATTCGTGCTGATACCGATTGTCCCGCTCCTGGCCGGGCAAATTAATTATGATAATCTCTTGTTGCCCTTAGTAGCCTGGATGTGTCTGCTGACATTTGATGTGTATACCGCGGCGCGTGAACGGCGGATTCCGTTGGCGACCTGGGCTTTGCTGGCTGTGGTGTGCTTGCTGACGTCGCTGGTAAAGTACGCCTTCTTGCCGATGGCCGCTGCCATGCTGGCCTTTGTGGCGGTCGGCTTGTGGCGAGGCTTTTACGGCCACGGTAGGGCGTTTTTGGCAGCCTGCCGGCAAGGCTTTGCGGGTACGTCCCTGCGGCTGCGTTGGTTATTAGTGGTGGCGGTCATACTGAGCGCCGGGTTATTTGTGCAGCGGTATGGGGTAAACACCGTGCAATACCACACCCCCATTCCGGCCTGTGACGCCGTGCTCGATGAAACGGCCTGCCGGGCGTATGGGCCGTGGCTCCGCAACTACGAGTTAGAAGCGGCCAAAGCGAACGCTGGCCAAGTGGCTGAAACGCACCCCTCGCCCATTGCCTATACGTGGCAGTGGCTGCAATCGTTGCATTACCGCCTGTTCTTTTCGGTGAACGGGCCATATGACGATTTCCGTAATTTCCCGCCGATGCCGATACCGTCCGCAACGGCAATATTGCTTGCGGTCAGCGGTTTGGTTGCTGTGGTATTGTGCTGCCGCCAGCTGTTTGCCGGCTACCCCCTGATTGCCTTTTTGGCCAGCCTGGCGTTCGTGTATGCGGCCGCCTTATGGTTGGAAGATTATTCGCAATTCGTGGAGACCGGACAGCCGGTAGCTATTAACGGTCGTTACCTGCTGCCAATACTATTGCCATTGGCGGCGGTTTTTGGCCGCGCATTCCATATTGTTTTGGCCCAGCTGCCACGCGTGAAGGTCTACGCTGCTGCAATTGCCTTGGTGCTCTTCTTGCAAGGCGGTGGCGTGTCGTCATTCATTTTGCGCTCAGATGCGCTGTGGTACTGGGAGCAGCCGGGCATCGTCCATATGAACGAAGCCGCCCAACGCGTCCTCAGCCCCCTCATTATCGAAGGCCCCAAGTACTACCAGTAGGTTATTTTTTGTCGAAGCGGGTGTGCTTGATGTGTTCGAGGGTTTCTTCTTCGAGGACGCGGTTGATGCGGATCAGGTCGGCAACGACACCGAGCGTAAAAGCGATGAACGAGGCAATTAGTAGTACACTACCGCCGATTAGCGACTGCAAGTGCCGTGCGCCGTGCGTGCTGTCGGCAATCGTGAAGTACAGGAAGCGCGAGTACGGGATTAGGCCCAGAACCAGCAATGTGACGCCCAAAGTTACGAACAGTGCCAGCGGCCGGTACATCACAAATGCCCGGAGGATAGCAGCGCCAGACTTACGCACGTGCTCCCATTGTGATTTGAACAGCCGTGAGTCACGCGTTTTGGCGTTGGTGATAATCGGCACGCTGACGATGTGCAAGCGCTTATGGGCCGCTTGTATGATGGTCTCCATGGTATAGCTGAAGCTGGTCACGACATTCAACCGGATGATGGACTCGCGCGAGTAGGCGCGGAAGCCGCTGGGGGCGTCTGGGACGTTGCTGCCGGCAGCTTGGTTCAATACCCACGTGCCAAAGCGCTGCAATATTTTTTTCGTTGGCGAGAAGTGCTCGATCGTTTGTACCTGGCGGTTGGCGATAACGATATCGGCCTTGCCTTCAAGGATTGGTTTGACCAAATCGGGGATCGATTTACCGGGGTACTGGTTGTCGCCGTCGGTGTTGACGACAATATCAGCACCCAGTTCGAGCGCCATGGTGACGCCGTCGCGGAAGCTGCGGGCCAAGCCTTGCTTGTAGGCGTGGTGTACGATGTGCCTAACGCCGTACTTTTTAGCGACCTCGACGGTCTTGTCGGTACAGCCGTCATCGATGATAATAACTTCGATACTGCTGATGCCAGGGATTTTCTTTGGCAGGTCTTTAAACACGAGTGGCAGGGTCTGTTCTTCGTTCAGGCACGGGATTTGAATAACTAATTTCACAATTTTCGTCTCTTTCTGCAGTTATTATACCGCATCTAACCTGTTAAACACCTGAAATACCCACTATGTGCAGATGGGCGCAGATAGATAATTGTATGGTACCCTACATTATGATGCACTACATACCGCGCTATCTTGGATTATCTCATACTGCGTCGCCTGCCCGCCGGAGCCAGACCCATGCTGAAAGTGGCTTTACCCTTCTTGAGCTGGTGACGACCATTGTAGTTGCCGGCGCCTTGATTGGCCTCGTATTTTTAGTCGCTCACCCCAAAGACTACGCGCCGCAGCAGCACAACGGTTCGCGCTGGACTGACGTTGCCCAGATTATGCAGGCGATGCGCGCTTATTACGCCGACAACGGTTCCCTGCCTGCCGGCCTGACCGACAAAGCGACGCCTATTGGCAATGCCAAAGATATGCTTAACCTCTGTCCTGCGTTCGTACCGAAATATATGCGTGACGTGCCGCTTGACCCGGTAGACGGCGGCCAATACGCCGTAGATGACTGCCGGGGGACGTCTGCCGAACCAGGCAAATACGTGACCGGCTATACCGTTATGCTGGCGAAAGATGGCACGCTGACCGTTGACGCGCCGTCTGCCGAAAAAGGCCAGGCCGTTCGCATGTCGCAGAAATTTTAGCGTCGTTTTAGCGGCTACCTAGGAAACGCTGTAGTTATCGCCGGGGTTGGTAACGAATAAATCGTGCGGGTGGCTCTCTGTCAGCGACGCTTGGGTGATGCGCATGAATTCTGCCGTTTCCCACAATTCAGGGATAGTGCGGCTGCCTACGTAATACATGCCCGACGTGATGCCGCCAACGATTTGGGCGACTAGGCTTTCGACGGTGCCGGTGCATGGCACCATACCCTCCACGCCTTCGGCGATGAGTACGTCGCTTTTAAAGTCTTTACCGTGGAATTCATCCTCCGAGCTTATGGCTAGGCCACGGCGCATGGCGGCCACTGAGCCCATACCGCGGTATTCTTTGAATATGTACGACTGAGCGTCGTCGTGGACGATACTGCGAAAGCGTGCGGGCACGTCGTCGGCTTTGAATGTGGCGGTCCGGCCAGGTGCTTCGGTGGTGGCGGCAAATAACCGGCCGAACATAACCGCCGATGCGCCGGCAGCCAGCGCCTTTACGACGTCGCCGGAGTACGTAATGCCCCCGTCGGCGATGACCGGTATGTTATGCCGGCTTGCGACTTTGGCCGTGTCCATAATGGCCGTTAGTTGCGGTACCCCCATACCCGAAACAATACGGGTAGTGCATATGGCACCGGGTCCCATGCCAACGCGCAAAGCGTCGGCACCGGCGCTAATCAACGCTTTGGCGCCTTCGCTGGTGGCGACATTACCGGCAATAACATCTACGTCAAAATGCTGCTTTATGTAGGTTACGGTAGTAATGACCTTCAAGGCGTGGCCGTGGGCGGAGTCGACCACGATAACATCGGCACCGGCGTGTACCAGTGCCTCGACCCGTTCTTCAAATCCGGCGCTCGACCCCACGGCGGCACCGACCTGCAGCCCCTCATCTTTTACGCGGCGGACTTCATCAGCTTGCTGGGCAATGCTGAGATTACGGTGGATAATGCCGAACCCGCCCTGCTGTGCAAGCGCAATGGCCAGCTCACTTTCGGTTACGGTGTCCATCGGTGCTGATATGAGTGGTGTCGCTAACCGTATGCGCGGCGTTAGCTGGCAACTAAGGTTAATCTCAGAACGCAAAAACCCCGCGTAGCGGGGTTTGAGCAGTACATCATCAAACGTGAGTGCAATTGTAAGTCTTTCCATACTTTATTGTATGGGGCTTATGCTTGGTTTGTCAAAATTTATACGTTAGTCGTCGAAGTCGTCGTCTTCAACGCGCCGGCCGTCGATTATAATACCGTCACCGGTGATGGAAATATTCCGGCCGCGAAGGTTTCGGCCTTCGGCAGTACGGTCAGGGGTAAATGGGGCTTCGCCTTCAAATGGCCAACCTTTAAAGTTCTCTTCAAAATTACCCCAGTCATTATCTGTGCCGCGACCTCTCGGCGCATCGTGGGCGTTGCTTTGAGGGGCGGAGCCGACTATATCACCATCAAAGACTATGCTATCGGATGTGAGCGTGCCGATATAGAATGTAGCACCGCTACTGGTGGTACCGCGCACATTGTAGATGGTGCGTGTGCCGTCGTCTTCGGGTGCTGGCGGACTCCACGGTTCGCTTGCCTCGTCGGTTTCAGGGGTCCACGGTTCTTGTTCGCCGGCAGCCGGCAACATGCTGCCGTCGTAGTCGCTTTCGGTCATGTTACTGCTCAGATCGTCGATACCATCTTCGCCCGCTACAAAACGCGGTACGTCGTCAAATTCTGCCATGTGTTACCTCTTTCGTTTATTGTTATTATCGTCTCTAAGCTGAGCCAGCAGCCGCCCGAGTGCATTTTCGCCATAGCTATCTTGCATAGCTATCTCTATTGCTTGTTGGCGTAGGCTCGGGGTGTCTAGGTAGACGGCCCCCGGCGCAATATCATCTGCTGCTTCTTGTTCAGGGTCGAACGGATCTTGGTCGTCCTTACCGGCTACGAGATAATCGCCATCAGGCGGCTCGCCGCGTTGGCCTGCCTGGGTTTCGGGCATATCTGTAGGACTGTCGGTGAATGCTGGAGCTTCCGGTCCAGATGGCAGTATTTCGGGCTGCCCTGGCTGTTCATTGTTTGTCATTATGTATTTTCCTTGCGATACGGATACGGCTTTCGCTCGCGGTTAAGCGTCTAGTTTACCGATCCTTACTGGTGGTGTTTAGGCGTTCGGGTTGTCGGGGTTTTCGTCGGGTGTGGTCGTTTCTGGAGCCTCAGCCTGACCGGCCTGGTTGAGCTCAGCTTGCGTTGGACGGTATCTAAGACCGCCGACAAACCTCGTGCGGCTGTCTCTGTTCAGTCTGTAGTATGAGCGGAAGTCGTAAGGGTCATGACTAGTAGGAGCGTCTCTACTGGTCAGGCTCTCCTTAAAAATGCTGTTCGTATATGGCGCTTGATCACTTGGCAGTATACGTGGTTCTGGGCCGATTATTTTGGGCTGTTGCGGTTCAAGTGGTGCCACAGTTTCAAAACGATCATAGAGTGGCGGGGACTCCTCGCGCGGGTAGCGGTCAATAAATATGCCGGGCACTTCGTCGATGATGAGGTAGTTCAAATCTTTTAATGAGTCAGGGCTAAAATCCTCTTCGGTGGGTTGTGTTTCGTCGCCGCTTTCAGCAACAAGGCCTTCGTCGCCGGTATCGAGCGTTGCAGCATCAAATTCACCTGTCTGGTCACTGCCGTCATCGGCAGGAAATTCGGAATAGGGTAGTTGTTCATTCATAGGGGGTAGTGCTCCTTGTTGTTAGCTAGCATTAGGTTTTGGATTATAGTGCAGATACCATGCACGGCGTACGCCGTCGATACCGGTAAATGCTATGGCACGCGGTACGCCATCAACGACTATCGGCTCGGGCCGGCCGCTTGTATCGCCGGTATCGACTACTTCGCCTCTGTATGTCAGCGGCCCAAGATTTTCATCGTCATCCAGGAGGCCCTCATAGTCAAAGGAATATGGTAGTTGGTCACCAGTTTCGGCGAGTAACCCCTCACTGCCCGGATCATCGCTCAGCGACTGTATAACGTCGGCGAGTGATTCACCGAGTTCAGCAACGCGGTCAGACGCTACGCCGGTTTCGCTGATAGCAAAACGTGCAATCTCTGGCGGTTGGGGGCTTTCAGCTGCCATGCTCAGTAGCATATACCTGCCAGTTTGTATAGTCAATGGACCAGTGCTTAGCGGCGTGGCTGATGCACCATGGCACAGTCTTCCACCGAGAAATCAGCAGCGAACTGCTTGTAGCCCAACAAAAGCTCGGGCGTGTGGGCGAGCGCATTCCACTCATCAGGAGATATAAGGTCCGTGTTTGGCACCCACGTGGCGCGGTCGTCCGGGTCTCGCCGGGCAATAGTTATACAAGGGTCGTCACGTACGAGGGTCAGGCCATCGTCTACGAGCACCCCTTCGTAGTGAACTTGCAATATGTCGCCATACATATCCGGCGGCGTTGAGGCGGCGGTTGTCTCGCCGAAAGGGTTAGCCATGAGCGCTAAGCGGTAACTGGTGGCGCTGTCGACGATGCGCGTAGCGGCAGTCCGGCCATCATTCCGGCGGGCAATAACCTGCTCTGCGACACCTGATTGCTGTAATATGGCCGCGGTTTCGGCTCGGGCTTGCACGGTCAGCGGATGCCGCAGGTTTATGAATGACTCCGTGGCTTCGTCGTGCTGTGCCTGGCTGTGTGTACTGAGCTCAGTGTAGTGGTCTTCTAATATAGGTACCTCATACGGCTCAATGTATTCCGGGTAAAAATGCCATGTCTGGTCCGCGGGGTCGTAATGGCCAATATCGGCGGAAAAGGTGCGTGGCGCGCCCGGCTGGCCTGGCTCGAGCGTGTTTCCGTGTGACACTGCTACGACCGCTCTGTTAGCGGTGGCCTCTCCCTCGATATTAAACAGTGTTTGGGGCGCAGCGCCAGTAGCGGGGTCCGGGTTGAGGAGGTCGAATCGCCCTCGTACATTGGCAACCCGCTCGGCGACCTCAGCAGCGTCTATGGTAGCTTGGTCGTCTGTTTCGGCTTGCAGATGGTCGTCGTCAAGGGGGTGGGGCGTGTTATCGGCCGTCTCGCTGGTTTCGGCCATCTCACGTTCAAGATCGGAAAAGAAACTGTCATCACCACCCTCGCGAAAGGGTTCTCTATCCATGGGTAGATAATAAAATATTGTCTGTATATCGTCAAATCGTATCCGTTATTCAGGATACTGGTGCGGTGGCAGCTCTTCGCCTATGACGTCTACGACGGCGCATTTTTGCATTGAAAAATGCGGGTTAACCGCTTTTATACCTTCCAGTATGGCTGGAGCGTGCTGTAGTGCGTTCCATTGCCGGGCAGTTACGTAATCAGTATCAGGTGTCCATTCAGTCTCGCCGTATCCACGATGGCCCACTGGTACGACAAGGGCGGTACGGTAGATTTGCTCGCCGTCGGTGGTTAATACGCCGTCATAATACGCGTTCAGCGTTGCGGCGCCTGGCCGGTGGGCAGCAGCATCTACGCTGGGCTCGGCGTATGATTCGGTTGCGGCGATCGGGCTAATTCCCAGCGTATAGGAGGTACTTTGGTCGATAGTGTGCCGGATGCTGTTCGCCCGTCCACGCACTTCGTCTTGGGTGCGTAAGTGTTCATCGTGGCGGTCAACAATAAGTTCTGCGGTACCGGCGCCCATGAGTCGCGCCATCTCTATGCGCGCCTGGGCGGTCAGCGGGTCGTGTACATTTGGCACCGCTTGCACTTCGCCGTAGCCAAGGGGCCGCCTTTCGAGCAATTCTTGGTGCCGTTGGGCTTCAAGATCGGTGAAGACGCTATCAAGCTCTTGTGCTTCCTCTGGTTCGATAAGCTCCGGGTAGAATACCCATGCGCCTTCTGCCGGGTCGTAATGGCCAAGTGAGGCATTTTGCTCTCCCCAGCCATTCGGTGCATCTGAACGGCTTCTGACGCTGGCAACCGGGCAAACAGTAGCCTCAAGGCTCGTGGTCAGGCTATAGTCACGCGTTTCGCCAGGTGCGGTCTGCGTAAAACCGCCGCCTGTTCGGGCCGAGTAGCGTTCTGCGACAACTGCAGGGTCAACGCCAAAGGGTGGTTGATCACCGGGCTCGGATGTTAAATGATATTCGGTAGCATCGGTAAATTGATTTTCGAGAGCGGCGAGCGGGTCGTTTTCACTTTCTGGACTATCGTGGTGGTTCGTTTCGTCCGGTTCGTGGTCGCCATTGAAGTCTTCTGGGTTGGGGTCGTTTATTTCCATAAGCGTACAGGTTATGCTAACCGGCACGCAATGTCAATTTGTTTCCGGAAAGTCCACCATGGCACAGTGTTGCAATGAAAAATGCGGGTCGTGCATCTTGTAGCCTGCAAGTATTCCGGGGGCGTTGCGCAGTACTTCCCAGTGGCGTGGTGTGACGACGTTTGTACGCGGTTGCCACACGCTTTCGGCTTCCGGGCGGCGAGCAAGTTCAACGACGAGGTTCTCACGCCACACGCCATCTGCTGTACGTACCACGGCACCGTCATAACGGGCGATCAGCCTGGCCGCAGGATAAGGCCCTTGTGCTGCCATGCCGGCGCGTTCGTACGCCTCAGGTGTGTGGGATTGGATTATACAGAGCGAGTATGTCGTATGGCCGTCGACGCTGTAAGAATTGGGATTTGTCCCGAAAGGATTATGCCGTTCGGCGTCGGTGGCACGGTCTAGTACGATTTCGGCAATACCGTCCTCGCGCATCATAGCGGCGGTTTCTATGCGGGCCTGTACCGTTAACGGGTGTCTGAGGGTAGCCAAGGGAATGCTCGCGTTCGCAGTACTCGGTGTTGTGTTGCCGCCCTCTACATTTTCGGTACTGCTTGCCATGTCTTCAAAGACGGTTTGCAACTCTTCTACTTCATCATCATGTACGAGTTCAGGGTATAACTTCCATTCGCCCTGTGCCGGGTCGTAGTGCCCGACTGGTGTCGTCCGGTATGTCGCACCAAGCACCTCGTTATTTGCCGGGTCACGGGTCACGGTCTCCACAATAAGATTGGCAGTAAGACTTGCTCCGTTACTCGGCTCACCCATTACATTCAGCGAAAAATTTTGCTTGTCATTCGGAGCGGTTTCACGATCGCGTACTAACAGTAATCCAGAGGCAAGGCCGTATCGTAAGGCTAGCTCTTTCGGGTCAACGCCAAACGGTTGCTGGTCGCCAGTTTCGGCAACAATATGCTCAGATTCCTCATTGGTGGTGTCGTTTTCCCACGATGACAGGTCATATACGCCGCTGTCATGCGGCTCGATAGCACCGTCGGGGTCTTGTTCGCCTGAAAAATCATTATTGTCGGGCGGCCCGCCGCCGATATTTTCCATAGTTATCAGGCTATGTTAACGGAGCAATGTTGTCAACTTTTCATGCCGCTCATCGGGGGGAAAATGCGCCATTGCGCAGTGCCGCAATGAAAATTGTGGCTGCTGTGCTTTCAGCCCCTCCAAGAACGCCGGCGCTTCCGATAAGACCATCCATTGCATAGGTGAAATAAGCTTTAAGCGTGGCGCCCACCGCGGGTTACCTTCCCGCCGCTCGGCCAGGCAGAGCGTACTGCTCATGCGTACGACGCTGCCATCGAGCCCGGTGACCCGTACGCCGTCGTAGCGGACCATAAGCCGTGAAGGCGGCAGCGGGTCGGCTAAGGCAATGGCAACGGGGTCGAATAATTCAGGGTCAACCTGGTCAATATACAAGTAGCACGTCGTGTATTTATCGGAAAGCAGTGCTGGTCCGTCTGTAGCTGCTTGGCTATTGCGGATATGCCAGCTGTTAAAAGCATGATCATAGCTGTTCGGGCCGAGCCGGCCGAGCAAGCTTCGGCTGAGTAGTTCGGCAGTTTCTATGCGGGCGTGCGTCGTGAGCGGATGGTGGACATTTGCGGATATTTCGTATGGCGTATAATCGACGCCGGCGCGGGCATTGCGCAGCATGGGGTCTTCCTGTGCTTCGACGTCTGATAGGACGGCTTGTAATTCTGACACTTCTTCAGGCTTGACGAATTCCGGGTATAATAGCCACTCGCCTCTTGCCGGGTCGTAGTGTCCGATTTCGGCATTATGGTGTGTTGTTCGGGCGTAGGCCGTGTCGTCGGATGGCGACATTAATTGCGTTACGACAATAGCCTTCGGCACGGCGCCTTCTTCCTGATCTAAAACGGTAAACGAGAATACTTGCGGCGGTCCGTGACGGGCAATGGTGGTAAGGAATGGCAATTTGGCTTTGTCGTATACGCGTTCTGCTATGGTTTTTGGGTCAACACACATCGCCGGCTGGTCGCCCGCTTCGGCAGTTAGGTATGCATCGTCGTTTTCTGTTGTTTCGGCAAACAAGCCTTCGAGATCTATACCATTTGGCTCGGGCTCGTCCCCACCGCCAATGTTTTCATCAAAGAAATTATTACCCTCACCCGGCCCATCGTTTGTTTCCATACGTATACAGGCTAAGCAGTTTTCAGGGTGCTGTCAATTATCATTCCCATTCAATAGTACCGGGCGGTTTTGAGGTGATGTCGTAGACGACGCGGTTGATGCCCTGTACCTCGCTGATGATGCGGCTGGAGATGCGCGCCAGCAGGTCATGCGGTAATTTTGCCCAATCGGCGGTCATGCCATCCACGCTGCTCACGGCCCGTACGGCACACACTTGTTCGTAGGTACGGCCATCGCCCATAACGCCCACGGATTTTATGGGAAGGAGTACGGCAAAGAACTGCCACACCTCTT
>Ga0247778_1001187_pt1 | contig 13211 bp, 10 predicted proteins | sample UWRJL049202B5_FD_179939 | JGI IMG/M metagenome (GOLD analysis project Ga0247778, IMG submission 179939) | Plant litter microbial communities from Arlington Agricultural Research Station in Wisconsin, United States - UWRJ-L049-202B-5 | ecosystem: Environmental > Terrestrial > Plant litter >... | reverse complement strand
AGGTTTTGGTGGCCTCCGGCTGGCAAGACAGCTCAACGGCACCGGTTACGAAGTGTACCTGATCGACAAACATAACTATCACCAGTTCCAGCCCCTGATGTACCAGGTCGCCACCGCGAGACTGGAACCATCCAGCATCTCCTTCCCCCTGCGAAAAGTCTTCCAGTATTCAAAAAACATCAACATCCGCATCGCCCAGGTAACCAGGGTCGATACCGCTGCCAGGATCGTCTCCACCACCATCGGGGATCTGTCCTATGACCGACTGGTCATCGCCCTGGGATGCACGACCAACTATTTCGGCAACGAACGCATTCGCAGCCACTCCTTCCCCATGAAATCCGTCCCACAGGCCATGGCCCTGCGCAACAGGATACTGAAGACCTTTGAAGATACCATCGTCGCCGGCCCCGACGAACTGCAGTCCCTGCTGAACTTCGTCATCGTAGGCGGCGGCCCTACCGGGGTCGAACTGGCCGGCGCCATGGCCGAGATGAAAAAAAATATCCTCCCCAAAGATTACCCCGACGTCGACTTCTCCCGCTTTACCATCTATTTGTTAGAAGGCTCCCCCCATACCCTCAACGCCATGAGCGAAGCCTCCAAAATCAAATCCCAGCAATACCTGCAGTCCTTAGGCGTGATCGTAAAGACGGGAACGGTCGTAGAAGACTACGACGGCAGCACGGTCCGGCTGAAAGGAGGGGAGAGCATCTCCGCCAGGAACCTCATCTGGGCCGCAGGCGTAACGGGCGTTACATTGGAAGGCATCCCGGCAACCAGCATGGTCCGCGGCAATCGCCTCAAAACCGACCGCTACGGACAGGTGGAAGGATTGGATGGGGTCTACGCCGTAGGCGACCTCGCCTATATGCCTACCCCCAAATATCCTAACGGCCACCCCCAACTGGCCAACGTGGCCATCGCCCAGGCCAGCGCCATCGCCCGTAACTTTAAAAGAGAATTGAAGGGACAACCCCCCATACCATTCGAATACAGCAACAAAGGCTCCATGGCCACCGTGGGTAAGCGAAAGGCCGTAGTCGACCTTCCCGGCTTCAGCTTCCAGGGCCTCTTCGCCTGGCTGACCTGGATGTTCGTTCACCTCATGCTGATCCTGAACGTAAAGAACCGGCTCTTCATCTTTCTCAACTGGATGATGAGCTACTTTGCCAACGATTCCACCCTCCGGCTGATGCTCAAGGCGGATACCGACGGCTAAGTCCCCATATTCCCGATCATCGTAATTGAGTCCCCACTTTATCAAAACCATGGCCCCAGTACAATTTTTCCTTATTTTTGTCCGGATCAATCCTTAACTATGGCCGAAATCATCGTAGAATTACAGCGCGTCAATATTTACCAGGGCGATAACCTGATCCTGCAGGATGTAAATATCACAGTCAACAAAGGCGAATTCGTATACCTGGTAGGCAAAACCGGCGCCGGTAAGTCGAGCCTGCTCAAGACGCTTTACGGTGACCTGGCTCTTAAAGAAGGAGAGGGACAGGTGGCCGGATTCAACCTACGCGAAATGGATTGGAAAAAAGTACCCTACCTCCGCCGGTCCCTGGGGGTGGTATTTCAGGACTTTCAACTTCTGACCGACAGGAATGTAAATGAGAACCTCAAATTCGTACTCCAGGCGACAGGATGGAAAGACCTCCATCTCATGAACGAAAAGATCGCCGACGTACTCGATAAAGTGGGATTGAAATCAAAAGGATTCAAAATGCCCTTCGAAATGAGCGGGGGAGAACAACAGCGCGTGGACATCGCCCGCGCCCTCCTCAATTCGCCCAAGCTGATCCTTGCAGACGAACCGACCGGTAACCTCGACCCGGAAACTGCAGATGAGATCATGCAACTGCTCTTCCAGATCTCCCGCGACTACAGCACCACGATCATCATGGCCACCCATGACTACCGGGTCATCAACAAATACCCGGCCCGTATGCTGAAAACAGAAAGGGGAAAGGTGATCGACAACGCCACCATTTCCATGGATTGAAGGGTCATGGGCGTTTTTTCACCAGATCAATTTTATCAATTTCTTCGCGTTCTCCTCATTATTATAGCTGCCCATCAATACCTCCTTCCTCGTGCTGATCTCCCGGTCCGTAAAAGGCACAGTAAACAGCTCCCCGATCATCGACTGTATGCTATTCGTGCAATCGGCCACATGACAGGCCGACTCCAGCCCCGTCCCACAGACCGCGTCCTTATTCACGACAACGTGTCTTCCATTGAACAATGCATTCAACAACTTCATCTTGATCCCCGTGCAATTGAACGAAGGCAGGATATTGATCTGCGCTTTGCTGATCAAATCCTGTATCTCTTCTTCAGACGGATCGGCGATCAGGCAGGCATGCGGATGCTGATAGATCAGCTTGCTCAGTCGTTCCCCGGGCGCCTTTCCTGCAATGATCAGGGGCATCTCCAATGAATTGAACACCTTCTTCAGCAGCCATTCCACGGCCATCTCATTTTCGGGCACCGACAAATTCCCATGATACAGGCAGAAGCAGCCAGTGCCCTCCTTGCTCAACACTTCCTGAAACGGCAGAAAGACCGGCAGCAGATGGACATCCTCCGCACCAAACTCCTCCCGGTATTGGCGACTGTCCTTTTCCGTGATAGCCAGGACCCGCGCCTTGCCCGCGATCTTTTTTTCATAGGATCGCAGGAGATTACTCTCATGCAGGTAATACAATTTCTTCAACAGGGACCGCTCGCAATGATATAACTGATAATAATATTGGTACTCCACATTATGCAGCCGCAGTGAGATCCTGCGATCTTTGAATCTTTCGTCGTTCAGCAGGTAAGAACAATGGACACCCTCCAGCAGGATAGGGTAGTCGTCGAGTAAAAGGTCTTCCAACAACTGACCGTTGGAACGGCTGCAAACGATATAGGGCAGCTTATGCGAGAATCCTTTGTGCCCTTCCTTGCGGGCATAATACTTCACCTCCACACAGTATTCATTCAACGCAGCCTGCTGTCCCCTCCCGTACTCAAAGCAATGCAGGTGGATCTTTACCCCCTTGGCATGCAGGGCCCTGAGCTTATGAAAAAGATCAAAAACGCCCCCATAATCCACAGGATAAGGCACATCCAGGCAAACTATATGTAAATGCATATCTTCCACAACCTATTAACTGTTTTCCCGCGTAACTTGTTCGAATATTTCTAACACCACCTGCCCCTCCCGCTCCCAATTCAGCTCGTCCCGGACCCTCCCCGAGTTCCTTCCCCAAACCTTCAGCCGCTCCTCATCCCGGAAAACCTCCTCGATCCGGCCGGCAATATGCCGCGGTTCGTGGCTGTCTATAAAGGCGCCCACTCTATATGAGTCCACTATCTTCTCCAGCTCCACCAACCGGCTCACCAGGACCGGCACCCCGCTGTGCAAATAATCGAAGATCTTATTGGGCAGACCGTAAATGTGGTTGATATTCGTCGGTTTGTCCAGCGACAACCCCAGGTCGGCCTCCCGGGTAATGGACCGCAAGACCTCAAAAGGCACCTTTGGCAGGATCGTGATCCGATCCGACAGAGCCAGATCCGCCACCATTTTCTCGATCACATGAAAAATATCCCCACCGCCAATGATCACCAGGTGGAACCGGTCCGGATTGAGGTATTCCATCGCCATGACCAACTCTTCCACCCCCCGCTCCGGGTTGATGCCCGCCCCCTGAAAAAGGAGGAAATGCTTGCCTTTCGGCAGCCGGTTCGCAATATCGGCCGGTAGCGGGGCGTCCATACCCGCAAATTCCCGGTAAGGGACATTCCGCACAGTGCGCAGGGCCTTCCCGTAATCTTTCCGGTATAACTCGCAAAAGGAGTCGCAAATTGTGTAGATGTAGCGCAGACGCGGAAAGATCAGCCGCTCGATCCGCGTCCACACCCGAATGACCCTCGTCCGCCCCTGCAGCTCCGGCATTCCTAAAAAATATTCGTGGGTATCATAAACGATGGGTTTGCGCCGGATCCGGGCGGCAAGCCACACGGCGGGCATCACATCCAGATCATTGCCGAGAAAGACGTCCCCGCGCGAGAACAGCAGGCGGAAGAACAGCCGGATGTTGAACTCGGCGTAGAAGAGAGCCTTCTTCTGGAACAGCATATTGATCCGCCGCGCGTGATAAATTCTCGGCTGCAGCGGCATACTTTTTTTGCGTCGGGCGCCCGTCAGCGACACGACATACCCCGCCCCGGCCAGCGTGAGGCAAACCTTGTGGACCCGCTGATCGGTCACCAGATCCGAGATCACTGAAACTATTATACGCTTGGCCCTGGTCATAATAATATTCTTTTTTTATGGGCGTGCCCCCGGCCGCAGGCTTCGCGCAGGCCGAACGGTCGCGCTCTCCGCAGTGCATGGCACTTAGCTGCGATCGCTCACGCGTCCCTCACCACTCACTACTCACTATTCTCTCACTTATCCTTTCCCCCGCCTTCCCATCCCCAAAAATCCCAGGCTCAAAGTCTTTGCCCCCCTTATCCAATCTTTCAAACTTCATAACAATATCCTCCGTATCCGCATCCGCCCGCAGCGAAGGCCCATGCTGCAGGATCTCCGGCCAAAAGGGAGTCTCCATAATGACCAGCGAAGGCTTGCGGAAGAAAAAGGATTCTCTTGACAAACCCCCGCTGTCCGTGATCACATATCGGCAGGATTGCACCAGCGCCAGCATATCAAAATAACCCAGGGCAGGCACCACCCTGAAATTTCCGGGTAATCGGTGCTGCGCTATCATGACAGCCGTCTTCGGGTGCATCGGGAACACCACCGGCATCCGGTCATCAATTACTTCCAGCGCGCGCAGGATCCGTCCCAACACAACAGGGTCGTCGCTATTCTCCGCCCGGTGTATCGTCGCCAGGACAAAAGGTGTTTTTTCGTCCCGAAATATCTCCCTCACCAACGTCGAGGCCGCCAGCGCCCGGTCCTTAAACCGCAGGGCCGCATCCAGCATCAGATCCCCCGAATTACAGACCCGGTCTTTATGTGCCCCCTCTTTTAATAAATTATCCAAACCCAGCGAAGTACAGGTGAAATTCAGGGTCGCCATCCGGTCACTCAAATATCTGTTGGATTCCTCCGGCATATTTTCCTGCCCTGTCCGGATCCCCGCCTCCACATGGATCAATGGAATCCCCCTTTTCTTTGCCGCAAGTGCACCCGAAAGAGTCGTATTCGTATCGCCATAGACGATCACCCCGTCCGGTTTCTCCAACGCCAAAACCATGTCCAGGTCGATCAGCATCCGGCCGATCATCTCCCCATGGGGCAGCGTATTGATATGCAACTGGTGATCGGGTGGGGGGATGCCAAATTCCCTGAAAAAAATGGAGGACATATTATCATGGAAATGCTGACCGGTATGAACGATCAGGGATTCAGACCCGCCCCGGGCCGCCAGCGCCCCCTGTAATAAGGAAAGCTTGATAAATTGCGGCCGGTTGCCTACGATATGGGCTAGTTTCATGGCGTCAGACTTTTGTTCGCCTGCCGGGAGGCCTCGTATAACTGTATGAACAGGGGCGTATAATGGATTAAATAGAACATAAAATCGGGCCAATATTAACCAATCTAAAGAAGATATTCATAATTTTTCCCCTATTTTTGGGCTTATTCTGAATTTTAGTTTAATTTTGCGGTCCTAAATCGCGCAGAATATTAATTTGGATGTTTTTTTAAAAAATTAGAGATGCCTTATTTGACAAAAGAGAAGAAAGCGAGTTTCTTTACAGACTTTGGTGGAAAAGCCGCCAATACCGGTTCCATCGAGGGACAGATTGCCTTGTTGACAGAACGGATCAACAGTATTTCCCAACACTTGCAAGCCAACAAAAAAGATTTCTCCACCCATCGCGGCCTCATGCAATTAGTGGGTAAAAGAAAGCGCTTGCTGACCTACCTGAGCAAGCAGAACCTCCAGGGTTACCGTCAACTGATCGAAAAACTCGGACTCAGAAAATAAATCATTATGTATACGAACACAATTCCCAACTGACACCACGGTTGGGAATCGTTTTTTTACACGTGAAGGTTTTACCCCCGATTTTACTCATTTTTTAACATAGAATTACGGTTCGACACGCCGTTCCCTCCCCAGTGGGCCGCAATTCAACAAAGACGAACAGCTATATGCTTTCACAACCCATTAGTGTAACATTTGACATAGGCGGAGGCCGGATGGTCTCCATCGAAACTGGTAAGCTCGCCCGTCAGGCAGATGGCGCCGTTACCGTTCGCCAGGGCAATTGTATTATCCTGGCCACCGTGGTCGCCAATAAAGAACCCAAAGAAGGCCAGGACTTTTTCCCCCTGTCCGTAGATTACCAGGAAAAATTTGCATCCGCCGGCCGTATCCCCGGATCCTTTTTCAAACGCGAGGCCAGGCTGAACGATTATGAGATCCTCACCAGCCGTCTCATCGACCGCGCCCTGCGCCCCCTCTTCCCAGAGGACTATCTTTGTGAAGTTCAGGTCCTGGTCACCCTCGTATCCAGCGATTATGAAGTAATGCCCGATGCACTGGCCTGTCTGGCAGCCTCCGCAGCCCTGGCCGTTTCGGATATTCCCATTAAGGAAATCATCAGCGAAGTAAGGATCGGCCGCGTCGACGGCAAACTGCTGGTCAACCCCAGCCGCACCGAACTGGAAACCGCCGATATGGAATTCATCATCGCCGCAACCGATAAGAACCTTATGATGGTCGAAGGCAAGGCCGCCGAATGTGGCGAAGAAGACCTGGTCAAGGCCCTGGAAATAGCCCACGACGCCATCCGCATCCAGATCAGGGCGCAAAATGAACTCCGCGCCAAAAAAGGAGTCACCGCCAAACGCGACTACAAAAAGCCCGAGCAGAACGAAGAACTGAACCAGAAAGTGATCGCCTACGCCAAGGATAAAGTATACGCGATCTCAAAGAGCGCCAGCAGCAAACATGACCGCAGCGATGCCTACAGTAAACTGAAAGACGAAATGATCGTCGCCCTCCTTGGAGAAGCCCCCACGGACGCCGACAAGAAATTCGTAAAAAAATACTACGAAGACCTGAAATGGGAAGTCGTACGCAACATGATCGTGGACGACCGCACTCGCCTGGACGGCCGTAAATTAGATGAGGTCCGCCCCCTGGCCATGGAGATCGATCCCCTGCCAACCCCCCACGGCTCCGCCCTCTTCACCAGGGGCGAAACGCAGTCCCTCACCACCGTCACCCTGGGTACCCCCCTGGATGAGGTCCTGGTCGAGAGCGCCGCGAAATCCTACGATTCGAAATTTTTCTTACATTATAATTTCCCACCCTTCAGCACCGGCGAAGTAAAGATGATGCGCGGCCAGAGCCGTCGCGAAGTCGGACATGGCAACCTGGCTATGCGCTCGCTGAAGCAACTGATGCCAGGTAGCGAATACCCCTACACCGTGCGTGTGGTAAGCGATATCCTGGAATCAAATGGCTCATCATCGATGGCAACGGTTTGTGCCGGCAGCCTCGCGCTGATGGACGCAGGCGTACCCTTCCCCAAACACGTCAGCGGAGTGGCCATGGGCCTCATCACCCGCACCAGCGATGGAAAATATGGTATCCTCACCGACATCCTCGGCGACGAGGACCACCTGGGCGATATGGATTTTAAAGTTACCGGCACCCGCGACGGCATCTGCGGCGTCCAGATGGACATCAAGGTCGACGGCCTCAGCATGGACACCATGCGCGAAGCGCTTGAGCAGGCCCGTAAAGGACGACTGCATATTCTTGACGCCATGTACGAATGCGTACCCGCCGCCCGCGCCGAGGTCAAGCCGCATGCCCCGAGAATGGAAAAGCTGTTTATCGACAAGGAATTCATAGGCGCGGTGATCGGACCACAAGGGAAGATCATCCAGGAGATCCAGAGAGAGACCGGAACAACCATCAATTTAGAAGAAGTCGGCAACTTCGGAGAGGTCAGCATCTTCAGCCCCGCCAAAGAGGGATTGGACAAGGCCGTATCGTGGATCAAAGGTATCGTCGCCCAACCGGAAGTCGGCTCGGTTTACGAGGCGAAAGTCAAATCCGTTATGCCATACGGAGCCTTCGTCGAATTCATCCCGGGCAAGCAGGGATTGCTGCACATCTCAGAAGTCTCACACAAGAGACTCGAAACGATGGAGGGCGTCCTGAAAGAAGGCGATATGGTAAAGGTCAAGCTCATTGGCCTCGACCAGAAAACCGGTAAGTTCAAATTGAGCCGCAAGGTCCTCATGCCAAAACCAGAAGGCGCCGGAAGAAACGACCAATAATCAAAATCTCTTATACAAAGGTCTGCAGCCACCGCGCGTTGCAGACCTTTTTCATTTTACCCACTACTCACCACTGACCACTCACTACTCACCATGATCTACTTACAAGTCTCCATCCCCATCTCCGATCCCGATATCCAGGAGATCCTCATCGCCGGCCTGAGCGAAAGAGGCTACGAAGGCTTCGAGGAAAAACCCGAAAGCCTCCAGGCCTATATACCCGAAGAAAAGTTCAGCCAGCCCGAACTGTCAGCGATCCTGGCGTCCTGGCAACTCACCTATTCCAGCACCCGGATCGAAGAAAAGAACTGGAACGAGGAATGGGAAAAGAATTTCCACCCGGTAGTGGTAGAGGAATTCTGTGCCATCCGCGCCTCCTTTCACGACCCCCTCCCCGGCGTAGCCCACGAACTGATAATCACCCCGAAAATGAGCTTCGGCACCGGGCACCATGCGACCACATGGATGATGATTCAGGCCATGCAGCACGTCCAATTTCAAGACCGCCGCATCCTCGATTTCGGCACCGGCACCGGCGTCCTGGCCATCCTGGCCGACCGCCTCGGCGCCGCCTCCGTCCTGGCCGTCGACAACGACGACTGGAGCATCTACAACGCCCTGGAAAATGTCGCTAATAACCAGGCCGGCACAGTATTGGTACAAAAAATGGACACCATGCCCACCATGGAAAAATTTGACACGATCCTGGCAAATGTTAACCGCCATGTTATTTTGACGGAGCTCCCCGCAATGGGGCAACAATTGAATAAAGGAGGCGTTATATTACTGAGTGGCCTCTTGCTCGAGGATTTAGAAGATATTGAAAAAGAGGCACTTAAATTAAAATTACCAATATCCCAACGGATAACCAGAGTAGGCTGGATTTGTCTCAAATTAACAAAAGAAGACAACTAAGGTTCTGACACCGCGAGGGATTGCAGTCTTTTTTAAGTATATTTGTTATCCAACTTTAACTCAAGCCATCGATGAAGGAGGTTCTGCTTATACTTTTAGCATACCTGGTCGGCTCTGTCCCCACAGCTATATGGGTCAGCCGGTCCTTTTTCGGGATCGACATCCGCGAATACGGCAGCGGTAACGCCGGCGCCACCAATACATTTCGGGTTTTAGGCTCACGCTGGGGCAGTTTTGTCATGGCCGCCGATGTCATAAAAGGCATCCTGGCCACCGGACTCTATATCCTGGTGCCCTATTACCTCCACGACGAGGCTGAACGAACGAATTTCATGGTAGGACTTGGCCTGGCCGCCGTAGTAGGCCATATCTTCCCCATCTGGGCCGAATTCCGGGGGGGTAAGGGTGTTGCTACCCTTTTCGGGATGATCATCGCCATACAGCCTCTGGCGGCCGTATGCTGCGTGGCGGTCTTTTTGCTGGTTTTATACCTGACCCGCTTCGTATCCCTCAGCTCGATCCTGGCCAGCGTCGCCTTTGCCGTCTTTATCCTCTACATATTCGACGCAAAAGAGACCCTTTACCGGGGATTCGCCATAGCCGTAGCCCTTATGGTCGTACTTACCCACCAAAAGAACATCACCCGCCTGCTAAGGGGCAGCGAGAATAAAGTGCCCATCCTTAAATACCGTGACCGGCGCCGCATGCGCAGACATGACGAGGGGGAAGACCATCAACCCCAAGCTAATAATTAACCCTTTTTGACGGATTTTTTTTAATTTTGCAGTCCCGCATATAGATGCACGCTGATTTTTATCACAACTGAGAAAATAAAAAATTCAGGAGATGCTCCCAACTTTACTGGAAAAATTGCAATACAAGGACGAAAAGAACATTTTGATCCAGGGCCTTCCGTCCTCCATCGAGAAGCAGTTTGCCAAGCTGGCATTTGCCAAGAATCTCACGCCGCTGTTGAAAAACAAAAAAATAGATTTCGCCCTGCTCTTCGCCGTCAACGAACAACAGCTGCGCGGTATCATTTGCGAAGTGATGCCGGCCCTGCATCCCAATGCGACTTTCTGGGTAGCCTATCCGAAAATAGGATCCAAGATCGTCACCACCCTCAACAGGGACCGCAGCTGGGAATGCATTACCGGCGGCGGCTACTATGTCATCCGCCAGGTCGCCCTGGATGGCGTATGGACCGCGATGCGCTTTAAAAAAGCAGAACCCGCTCTCATCCTGGAAAGGACCGCCATCCGGGAGGCCGTCATGGAAGAAGCCGGCGTCGACGTGGGCGGCAGGGTAGTGGACCCGCCAGCCGATTTTGTAAAACATCTCCGCCGCAGCAAGGTCGCCTCGCATTTCTTCGAAGAACTGTCCTTCACCAATAAAAAGGAATATGTAGTCTGGATCACCAGCGCCAAAAAAGAAGAGACCCGTTCCCGACGCCTGGAACTGGCCATCGACAAACTGGTCGCCGGAAAAAAGAATCCCGCTGCTAAATAACACCCTAAGGATCATCTCAGGGTATCTGGGTATTTTTAAACATAAATTATACCGCAGGATTCCTAACGCTTATCTTTATATGTCCTCTAAACTCGATTCTAAGCGTATACAATTACCTCGTATACACAGCCCGGCCGTATGATCACAGAGGACTTGCTTACTTACTTACCTACTACCAAAAAGAGCCCTCATTTCTTTACAGTAACGATATGCGTTTAAGTCAACCCCCATGGCAGTCTTTAGCAAGCAAAGTCTTATAACGGAGCTTTTGGATAGGACCGAACTTGTAAAGGCCGGCACTCAACCTTTCCTCCGCCTGACAAACGAACAATTGAACTTTAGGCCCGCGCCCGGCAAATGGAGTATTGCAGAAATATTCGGTCATCTGAATCTTTCTCACAATATGTATATCCGCAGCATCCTTTCCCGTATCACCATGGCGCCCGACGTCAAGGCCGAACACTATCGCAGCGGCTGGATAGGCGACTGGATCTACGACAGGATCATGCCCAGACCGGACGGCACGGTTTTCAAGCTGCGGGCGCCCAAGGCGCTCCACCCACCCAACGACCAGCATGACGGCAAAGAGGTACTTCACGGGTTCCTGCAGCAATGCGACGCCCTGGACGATATCCTCCGGCATGTATACACCAAGGACCTCCAACGCATAAAAATACCCTTCTCCTTTATAAAATTGGTAAATCTGAGATTAGGGGACAATCTCCGCTACCTGGTCGCGCACAGTGAAAGACACCTGCTGCAGGCACACCGCATTATGATCGTCCTGCCGGCCTGACCGCCTTTCATTTGATAATAACCGTCCCCAGGTCCTTCGTCAGCTGCATTTCCAGCTGCTTCAAATGCATATGGGTCTCCAGCAACACCATCTGCTCCTCCGAACTATGGGGCTTGGCCAGATCCTCCTGGTTCTCCTCCATCATCCGCTTGATCTTGCGCAGTTTCAGGTACCCGACCGTGGACAGGGCATCCTCTTTATACAGATCGTCCCGTGTAAGAATCTTTCCTTCAAAATGATCCTTCCAATTATGGCTGATCTCCAGGTTGAGATCCATAATGGATACAGCCAGCGTACTCAATTGCTGGTCCTCGTGATAGAGAAAGTTCTTACTGGTCGGCTCCAGGCCTTCCTCATACCAGCTCTTATAGGTATCCAGGATCTTCACCAGGTGCTTATTATCCAGCAGCTCGTAAAAGTCAGAAGATTCCCTGAAAATATAATCCGCTACGGAACTGTTGTCATCCCAGGACCGAAGCCCGAAGTCCAATAATATTCGCACCATCCCCCGCTCATACTGCTCATGCTTGAACAGCAGTTTCATGGAGTCATCGTCCTCCGGCCTGAATTCCGCCGGGAAGCCGTCGGAACCCATGGACACAGCCTCACCGCCACCCCCGTCAGTCTCGAAACCCCAACCCGTACCCCCGCCGGATGATCTGCCTCCAGCGCCATTCCCGGCTGCGGCAGCCTTGTTCTCCTGCTTGGTTACCCTTTCCCTGATGAACTTATTGACAAGGGCATGAAGACCCGTTTCCTCTATCCTCAGCAGCTCGGCACATTGCCGGATATAATCCTGCTGCTTCGTAAAATCCTCCGTCTTATTTATTTTGGCAATTGTCTCGGCAACCTGGTTGACCACCCCGGCCTTCTTACCCGAATCCCCCGCCGCATCCTTCAGGGCCACCTCCACCTGGAAAAGAATAAAGTCCTTTTTGTTAGCAGCGATGAAATCCCGAAAGGCGGCCGCCCCCAGCTTCCGCACATAACTGTCGGGATCCTCCTTGTCAGGGATCAGCACGAGCTTGACATCCAGGCTTTCTTCCAGCGCCATATCCAGCCCCCTCAGCGCAGCCTTGACACCGGCGCCGTCCCCGTCATAAATGATCGTAAGGTGATTTGTATATTTTTTGATCAACCGCAGCTGATCGATGGTAAGAGAAGTACCGCCGCTGGCCACCACATTTTCGATCCCCGCCTGGTGCAGGGAAACGACATCCGTATACCCTTCCACTAACAAACACTCGTCCTGCTTGTCGATCGCCTGCCGGGCCATATAAGATCCATACAGGATCTTACTCTTGACATAGATCTCATTTTCCGGTGTATTGATGTATTTGGGAGCCCGGTCATTCGACTTGATGATACGGGCGCCAAACCCGATCGTCTTCCCGCTCTGATTGTGTACGGGAAAGATGATCCGGCCCCGGTAATTATCCATCACCCGCTCGTCCCGGATGATCACCAGGCCGCTCTTTTGCAGGTATTCAGGATTATATTGCGCCGCCAGGGCCGTCTTGGAAAATGCATCCCAGGAGTCGGGACTATAACCAATTTGAAATTTCCGGATGATCTCTTCACTAAATCCCCTTTCCTTCAGATAACTCAGACCGATATCCTGCCCCTCCTCGGAATTGAAGAGGACACCCGTGAAGAATTTTTGCGCAAATCCATTGATGATGA
>Ga0247778_1001186_pt1 | contig 13241 bp, 8 predicted proteins | sample UWRJL049202B5_FD_179939 | JGI IMG/M metagenome (GOLD analysis project Ga0247778, IMG submission 179939) | Plant litter microbial communities from Arlington Agricultural Research Station in Wisconsin, United States - UWRJ-L049-202B-5 | ecosystem: Environmental > Terrestrial > Plant litter >... | reverse complement strand
TTTATTAATTAATTAATATAATTTTATAAAATATAAAAAATAAATTATTTAATATAATATATATTAATAAAAATATTTCCAAAAAATCTTATTTTATTTTATTTTATATATATATATATTTTGATTATTTTTTAATTATATTTTAATTAAAAAAATTTTTGTATAATAATTAAAAATAATTTAAAATTGATTTATATATAAAAAAAAATCAATAAATTATTATTATTATTATTTAAATTCCCGAATTATTTACTAGATCCTAAGTCCATTATGGCAGAAAAATCAGTCTATAAGTGGAAGATTTGGTATCAAATTGCACAAAATTTATCCTTAAAATATTCTTTCATAAAATATTTTTATATATTTTGATTATTAATATAATAAAAAAAATTCGGTTTTGAATAAATTATATATTTTATTTAATTTTATATTAATAAATTTAGAAAAAAATTATTATAATTAAATAATAGGAAAAATAGTTAATTATAATTATTTTATAATATATTAACGAATTAAAATTATATTTTTATTAATATAAAAAATATTATTAATTTAAAAATTATATAATAGTATTTAAAATAATAATAAAAAAAATTATATTTTTGCAAAAATAAATAAAAATTAATAATTATAATTATTATATATAAATAATAAAAAATAAAAAATTATTCAAAAAATTAATAATATTAAAAAAATTTAAATTAATCAATATTTTAAATATAATTTATAAATAAATAAATAATAAAAAAATAAAAAAATAATAATTTATTAATAATATAAAAAATAAAAAATATATATAAATAAAAATTATTAAAAAAATATAAAAAATATAATTTAAATATAAAAAATAAAATTTTCAATATTTATTTAAAAATAAAAAATAAATTAATTTAAATTATATATAAATTAAATTTAAATTTTGATATAATTTCAAATAAAATTGGAATAAATTATATAAAAAAAGAGATTAGATATTATATAATTATTATATTAAATATAATAAAAATAAAATTAAACTTCAATATGGCGGCTGACGCCAAGACTGCCGTAATTTGAACAGGGGTTATGTGTGGTCAGATAGGTGGATATTATATAAAAACATCAAAGTATGTCCGGTCAGAATAATGATTAAATGAAGGTGTCTTGCTTATATTACTATCGAACTACATATCTATTTGTAATAATCATTAAATTTATATATATTAGTATATATTAATATTTTTAAAAAATTAAAACTTTTATATACGGCGGGATTTTATTAGCCAAAAACTTGGTCCGTGTGCTCGTCTATATAGAACCTCTATATACACTCAATGTTGGACGGAATAAAGGATGGGCAAATCTCAGAATGATTGGTTTAGGCAGAGGAACGTACGGGAAAGGCAAGACTAGGTAGAGACTAAGCTGGGCAATTGAATACACTGAGCTTATAAGCTCGCCGATGGGATAGCGGGCCTATCGCTCGCTCTGATTTCTTGAGAACTTCTATTGGTACTATATGATCAAGTTTAGAAACGGTCGTGGTCAGTCAGCTAATGGCCGTAACCTTCGTGGCCTAATTCTTTACTTTATCGTCGCGATCCCCATGCTTATATGCCAAATCCGAATCGTCGATACCTTCGTGCGTTGACGTGATGTACTTCTTAAATGCTGCCGACATTGAGACAACTTGACTGAGATGTCTCTCCTTGACCTCTGGAATAATGTCCTCATCACAAGATTCCCTCGCTTTAGCTGTATTGGAGTCGAAAACAGCAAGAGCAACAGCCGTTTGGAAAGCTGCCATTTTCAAATTAACTTCAAACGTATACAAGCACGGCAAACCTACCGTTGCGGATCTCGCGCCCATTCCATTGGAGCTTCTTAACTTCATCATTCTTCTTGACGTACTGCTTTGCCTCGTATTCGTAGCGAATTTCTGGGCCCCCATTCTTGTGATCTTCCTTGAGTTTGCGAAAAAGATCCTCCCATATTTGTTCCCGCGCTTTATCATCGAGCCGCTCATAGCCTATCGATACGTGTATGCGAGACATGAATGCTTCATCAAATTTGCCCACGCGGTTGGTGGTCAGAAACAATATGCCTTGAAAGTAGTCTAAAGCTCGCAAGAAGACTGCAGCGAGGGGCTTTTGTTAGCAGAATATTTTTGCACCCAATGCGAATGATCTTACTAGATACTATACTGTTGCGTCTGAGATCGCTGACCGAGCGCCGCTCGAGGTAAACATCGGCCTCGTCGAGCAACACAATGGCATCCCAGTTAGTAGCGTCCTCGAAGAATCGGAGCAGATTTTTTTCGAGCTCGATAGGCTCGTGGCCCAGATCGGCTGCAGTGATACTGAGCAGTGGTCTTTTTGTATATTCCGCGACAGACTCTTGAGTTTTGTCAGTATTTTCCTTGCATGATTAGATCAATGTCTATACCAGCTGTAAGTGTCTTCCCAGTTCCAGGGGGTCCATGCAAGAGAAAGATTTGGCCTTCGCCCTTTCCGTGGATGAAGTCGGCGCTGAAGAGCTCACCCTGACCGTTGTCCGCGTACGTCTTGACAATTGCTTTAATCGTGTTTTTGTTTTCTTCTGGTCGCATGACAAGTCGATCGATAGCATTCTCTACAATCCTGGGATCGACCAGGCTGCTAACATCAAGGAGGTCTAGAGAATAGGTCATATCATCAGGGTGCTTGTGCTTCGCATAAACTAGGTGTTGGACGAACTTACCGTAGGTACGGTCCTTTAAAATAAATCCATACATGTGTGACATACACAGCATGTACTGATGGCTCGAAAGCTCCTTAGTCACCTTTGGATCAATATTGTCATAGTCACTGAATGTAGCAGAGACATATTTCTGCTCCACAGTAGCAAAATCTGTGCATCGGCTGCATTCGCAACGAGGACCCCGGGCTCTCTCCCCAAGATGTGGCCGCTCAATGCCCAGGTTCCATTCGGACATTCCCGTGAACTCTTTCCGGTCCCAAGGGTGAGATTCGTGCTCGACCACCACTCGGGCTCGGTTATACTGGAAAGGCGTTTAGCACGGCAATCAAGTTGCTATATCAATAAGGGTAAGAAGAACACCGGCTCACCATCTTCCATCCTGGCTTCAACCCTAAGCCAGTGTACTCTAAGAACGCAGGCCCTCTGGCAAATTGAAAGACACTCATCCCACGTTCAATAAGTTGTTTACGCCTCGCACCGTGGTCTACGTCGTCTTGGAATCTGACTGGGAATACGGGCAGCGAAGTTATATCTCTTTCATTGTCAAACACCTGTATAAAAATGGGTTTGGTCATTCGTTTGAGAACTTTTCCATCGTATATCAGATTCCACAAAACAACGTGGTAGCTTTGAGCGCTGATAGACCTCTCTCTTCGAGATGGATTGTCGACGACGCCACCAGACACCGACTCAACTACGTACGCATTTAGCTGGCCATTTTCTTCGACGTAGACATCAGACCCAGGCTTCATCAGCAGCCATAATCCGGCGAATGTTGTTGTGGGTACTTTCTTTTCCCAATTGGCTTCTATCGTTTTGATCTGAACATAAGGTTCTTTTTCAAGGTGTTCCAGTAAAAGGTCGATATGACGATCGCATTCCGCGTTGTACTCTACTGTGTGGTTCGCTCGCGGTCCAGTAGCCTCATCCTTGTAGTTGGATAGCTCCTGTTTGTGGTAGAACAGGTCCTCAAAGGGATGCGTAAACTCCCCACCCTTGAGCTCATCGGTTGCGTCACCAGAGGGCGCTTTAGATGAATATTTAATGATGGACCGCAGCACATTGAGCAGGAACGGGGAGCGGATGTGTAAGATCTTCTTGCCAACGACATCGGCTGTATCTAGTTTCGGCGCGCGCTTTGAGTTTTGCTTGTCCTTCGTATGGGTGCTACCTTCTGGAAGCGTCACCGATAACTTCTCTTCAAGCACAGACAGCTGTTTTGCGTCGCTATCCGAAGTCTCCAGTACCACGGGATCGTCGTAAGTCGTGCTATAGTAGAACTCACCGTCGCCTCTCCAGTTTTGCTTGTAGTAGACGACCGTATAACTGACCTTTGTAACATACTCAGTCTCGACTTGTTCCTCATTTTCCCCAGATTTACGTTCGGCTGCATTCGAGTTATCTTCGTCTGCATTCGAGTTATCTTCGTCTGCAATGGGACTGGAAATGAAACGGACAGTGAGATCGTCGACTTCCCACTTTTGGCCCTCGAGACCAACCAACATGTCCCAGTACTGACGAGGAATTATGGCTTCCGGGTATATGGTATATAGCTCGTAGTGTCCTTGATCAATCTTTCTTTTCGATTCTTCGTCGTCTCCAAAGGAGGACCTGATAAGGGTTTCCACATCCTACGACAAGTTAGCGACCGTGGGTGCAAGTACGGCAACGCACCTTCCATGTCTGACAAGGAGAGCAAGGTAGTAAGAAGGCTTTTCCTTCGCTGTGCCTCAAAGTAAAGAACCTTTGATTGATGGCCGGCAGTCTTTCGCTGGGCATTTCTTCCTTGGCTGGCATTTCCTCGTCCTCTTTTCCCAAGCTATTGCTCACAGCCGTGAGGGACTCGGCCACAGACGGCCTGGAAACTTCCACGATAGGAACACCAAGCTCGGGTTTAGGTTCAACATCTCGCAGATCTCCGTTCGTCAACCCATCCCGATCGGGATGAACATCCTTCTGCGGCAGACTATTACTTCCAGAAGTTGGTAGAAATTCCGTCGCAGAGGCAGCGTACTCCCCGCTCGACGGTACCGAATTTTCGGCGGTGAGTTTGTTCGTTTCGTGCTCAACGGTCATGGTGAACAATTGAAAAGACAATGAAATAATGGAAGTGTGTGAACGAAGACCCGCGGTGTTTGGCAGTTCTGTCAACCAAGCAAATCACTTGACCGAGCCAAAAGGTAAGTTATTGCGAGGCTCTGGAGATATAAGCAGCAAGGACCCGCGGAGCCTCTTTGAAACCCCCCAAATACAGTATCACGCTGCTGCAGATTTCCATAAGCCTCCTTTTTTCAAAGCTTTCCTTAGCCACTGCCAGTCCAACACACCGTCTCTCTGGACCAATGAGAGACCCCTCCTCAGTTCAGCGTTGTCTGAAAGGGGAGGTATCTGCCACGTATGTGCCGCATGGTTCTATGAGTAATTAACCTGATTGGTGAGCAGACTTCAGGGTGCCTCCAAGCTGAGCTGTCAGATATTATTTGGGGCCAAAAATAACCGTGCGATCAGTGGTGGGGCTCCATCCATCGGCAAATACTCTTTTTTGGGACAACTCAACATCACTCGGCCAACTCATTGGCTAGCTTGGCCGGACAACTCAGCAGGGCTGCCCTCCTCTTGACGCCCGACTTGCATAGAGGCGTTCAGCTGCGCTGTCGATACACATTACTAACGCATAACAAATTCCTCGGGTAGAGCCTCCTGCCGTGCGACTTTGAGAAGAACGCACAAAAAGCGGGAACATTTTCCAATCTCAGACTGCTGCTCCACTGCGCTGCTTGACCCAATATGACAGCTCCGGATCAGCTGCATGATGTTCTCCAGGCCGAGAGGATTGAGGGTCGACTCATTATTCGCCGCTTTACAGACCAGCTAACGGGGACAGACGAGCTAGTAAGGTCAACAAAAGCGGCGCAGGCAGAGATAGAAGATGAAGAGGAGACGGAAGATCAGAGACGGCTGAAGCTTCTGTATGAAGCGAATACTAGCACTTCGTGAAGCGATACTCTAATCTTTTTGAAGGCAACATCTAACACAATCAGGCCGCAAGACTTTGACATTACGGAAATCGCAAGGACCGCCTTGCAGGAGAGGATCAATAAGTTCAATGAAGACTCGAAACCGGCAGCTCTTCAACGCATCGGAATCTCAATCAAGTCGACCAAGGCAAAGGCAATCGAAGTTCTAGAGGGTTCGGTACAAAGTGATTTCAACGAACTTAAAGCATCTGTCGATAATTTGGAGGAGAAATGGAAGGAAAACCACGGACCAGCAAGTTGAGCTCCGAATGCTGGTATCAACCGATTTGACGCTTATCATCTAGGTATATCATGCTTTCAAGAAAGTGTGTGGTACTCTTGATAGCCACAAGAGCATTTTTGCAATATTTCCTTCTCAAAACAATTACGCATCGGCGTTATGTGGAGGCCTTTCTTGCCTTATGAAGGTGAACAATCTAGATACTCAAATTTCCTAGAAAAGATGGCTGATCAAACAAGGCAGCGAAGAATCATACCGAGATCGCTGAAACGCTGTCCAGATCCATCGCCAGCATTTCAGACAAAGTCACGACATGCTCTAGCCTTATCTTCATTATTAAGACACAGACGCTGAGAAAAAAGCTTGCACACATATACGCACGGATGTTCCAGTTTTACCAAGAAACTATAGAGTGGTACTTGCACTCGAAGCTCTCCAGAGTATTCCGCAGCTTCAACGAGAATCTGAAGCAGGGGTTTGACAGTGCAATGCAAGAAATTGAGGACTGCATAGCCGAATTGTATCGTGAGGCTGAGGTCAGCCGCACCGCAATGCTTGCCATGCTCTACGGCAATGTTTCGAGCATGAAGACTGAGTTGCGCCGCATGCGGGCAAACTACGCAGCTCAGGACAGCTTAGCTGGGCATCGAATGGCTATCCTAATGGATGCCAGCTGGATGGACAGCAAATTCCTAAAGCAAAACCTTGAATTTGCACAATCCAGCCGCCTAGGAATCGAGCCTGCTTCCCGTGTCCAAGACGCAACCACCGCTGGCATGACGCGCACGCAAGCCCGTACATACAGCTCCGTTCTTGAGGCTTTCGTCATAGGCGACGAAGGGCCTGGTTTATTTGGAGTAAACCATTTCTGGCTCGCTGAGGACGAGGTAATACACAAGCTTCGCATGTGGATGATCGAAGTCGTGACGCCACGCGTGCTGTGGATATCTAGCCCATATGACACAAGCGGGACGACGAGCGCCCGTGCAGCATCACTAGCAACAGTGGCAGCTGCGTGGCAGGCTGAGACGCCGCTAATCTCGCATTTCTGCCAGCGACCTCAGCTTGACAAATTGCGGGCGGGAATGAGCATCGAGCAGGTTGGGTTAGTGGGGATGGTTTACAGCTTGATTTGCCAGCTGCTACAGTTTAGCGACGAGGAGAACGAGTTAGATGTTGGGGAAGAAAGATTTGCAGCATTGAATGGGACAAGTGATTCATGGAATGCGAGTCTTGAGGTCCTTCGGGCATTGCTGGACCGAACGCATGTGTTGTTGTACTGCGTGATCGATGGACTAAACGATCTTGAGTTGAGCAATGGGAGCGAGTGGTGCGGGCAGTTTTTGAATGTCTTGCTCACACGGCAGCGACGAGAGGGTCCTATGTTTAACATCCTCCTCACGACAACGGGGCAGTCCCGGGTGCTGCCGTCGTGTGTGAAGTTGGAAGATAGGCATTTTACGACAAAGCGGGCTAGGGAAGTGGCGAGGGTTGGGAGGAGAATTGACTTGCATCCTTTGGGTCAGGGAGGGCCGGTAAGTTAGAGACCTTCGTTATGGACCGTGGATGGTTAAACATGCCAAGTAATTGATGTTGGCGATGATATAAAGGAGGGATGGAGTGAAATATTACGAAACGTGTTGCGAACACATGCAGCCATGACACTGAGGCTCGACAGTACGTGTTGAAACATCTAGCTTCAACCCCTTTGTGTATATATAGCTGGGCTTTGCCCAGCCTCAGCTCACAACAATTTATGCTCTTACACACCTTCTCAACAGTACGTACTACACAGAGAAGTCATTGGTGGAGATCACGGTGAGATAGGTCACGTGATGGATCGAAGGACCTCGGGATAAGATCCAAAGATCCTGAGAATAAAGGTTCTATATAAAGCTAGGGTTATATTTTATTTAATTTATATTAATAAATCCAAGAAAATATTGTTTTAATCGAGTAATAGAAAAAATATTCAGTATTAAAGACAAGGGATGGCTAGGAAAGACGAGGGGTCAATTTTGCGATTAAATTATGGAGATATATAAATGGTGCAAGTTGGACAGCCTTATATTTGCTGATATATATAAGAAAGACTAATCAAGCCCCCAGCACTCCTATTTGCTAACAAATTCGAAAATTGATACAATAGATGATTAGAAGTTGGTAGATAAATGTATACACGCCATAATATGACTTGAAGCAGGACACTAGAATAGAGAATATTGAGGTTGTGTTATTCAAAGATTTATATAAGGCTCCACTAATAGTACTGAAATATACCCTGTACTCTAGCCAAAAACATATCATTTTACAAATAATGGACAGAAATGCAGAATTTTATTGATTTAAGCGGAATAAGAATATGTATAAGCGAGTACAAATTGTTTGGGCCATTTATTATATACTGAGTTTGAGATAATTCGCAACTTTGATAACCTCACAGGCGCCACATATGCAATCACTCTCTTACAATATGCAACAAATTTTTTCTAATATATTGATAAAAGGCATAGATTATTTAATCAAATCCCGGGATAAAATTCCTAGGACATTGCAGCTTTTGGGAAAACATAATTCCTAGAAATTTTTTAGAAACTATATTTTTTTAAATAATTTTTTATAAAATCTAATACACCAACGGCGGGGCGCCGAATTTTGTTCTATTCCCAACACCGGCGTTCGTCAAGTATTAGCGAAACAAATGTATCAATATTAAAAAACTAATTTCTGCTCCATTCCTAATGTCGGTGTTTATCAAATGTTAATAAAATAGATGCGCCGGCGTCAGGAAGCCAAATTTTGCATTATCCTTGTCCCAAACACCAATGTTTCTCAAGCTCTAGTATAATGGATATGCCAGCATTAGAGAACCGAATCTTGCCCATTCCTAACACCAGCGCCTTGAGACCCAATTCGGCCCCTCAGCATGATCTCCCAGACGGGTAAACCTGGAAATCATACAAAATGCAGTGCAACGAACCCCTGTGAATAAGCTTATTTCGGAACTATTTTTAGATTCCGAATACTATAATTGCGACTACATCGGTTTGATATAATGCATCTTGATGTAATTGTGTCTAAAATAGGATATTTTCACATACTACAAGATCGTATATATGTTTTATTTATATTTCAAACCGAAGTAATTCGAATTGTATTATTATAATTCGGATTGTTTTGGTTTAAAATATACGAGTTCAATTTAGTAGAATTTAGAGCAAGTTGAAAATTTATATTGAAAACTAAATTACTCCGGCCAATAATATAAAAATCCAGGGTATTTTTATAATCTATATTATATTAATTCCAGTGATCTCCCAAGAAATTTCTCCTAATGTGAGGTTTACAGGAGAAAGATTCTGGCGGATTATAATTCTAGGAGCCCGGTTATTGTAGGAATTTCCTCCCGATTAATAATGGCAAACAATTATTAGATATGACCTTAATTTGCGTAGCAAGGGGAATTATATGCATAATGTTTTGGTCTTGAGAAAAAAGTCTCGAGAGAAATTTCTTAAGAGATCATGAGTCATATGAAAAATCACTTAAGAAAGTATAATTTTTAAAAAAAATTTCGTAGGAGTTATGTTTTCTTAAGAACTGTAATATCTCAAAAATCTTATCTCAAGATCTGTGATTTTTTAAGATATTTCTCTCAAGATTTTTTTTTTCAGATTTTATAACTTTTATGAGAATATAGTTCTGAAAATAATTATCTTGCGACAATATAATGCTTGAAACACTAGGAATCTTGGGAGAATTCTCTGAGGATATCTACGATCTTGAGAGTATTATCTTCATATAGTAGAGTTCGAAATCGGCTTCAGTTCGGAAAACTAAATGAATTTTATTTTTCGACCCGCATTTTATGCGCACTAACCCTATATGGCTACCCGTCTCCGGACCTGCATTACTCCAGATGTCACGCAGGATTTTGCCTGGAATTAGCCGATGTCGGCAGAGGCGCCTCAATAGTGCCTATGATGTACTGTACTGTAGCCCTACCTTTAGTTTGATTTCCATAAAGTTTCCCTCCCTGTAACTTACATCTTTACTATAACCTCAGGCGTGGAAAGTGACAAATGAGGGTTGACGTGAGCTGGCCTTGAGCTCTTTAGGCTCCTAGATGCCTCTAAAGCACCTTAATGGGGGGGGTGAGGCATCCAAATACGGAGTATATGTCACTATTAAATAAAGAGAAGTGCAAATTCTTTCAATGTACTGTACTCCTTTCCCTACTCTCCACGCATACGACGCTGCCTTGTATAAGATCTTAGTATCGAAGCTTTTATCAAATGGAACTGGCAAATCCAGAGCAAGGCATTGATATATTTTTGGAATAGTGTATTAATATAGTTGCTAGAAAGAAGAACAGTTCTAGGGGGCATTTTAGACATGTAAGGTTGATTATTGAAGAGCGATAAGCTTGGCATGTGGTAACAGAACAGTTTTTAAATTCAAAAATCCATGATATAAGTACCGTTACACGGTTATACCAAAATTTTGGTATAAAGGTACATGTGGTTGGTTTTACTCGGTTTCTGTACCGCTCGATTCCCCATACGGCACATTTACAATAAGAACTAGAGAGAGTCTAGTCTAGAATGAAACCGGGTTCATCCCCTTCTTTCCGCATAAATAAGATACTGCATCTAAATTAAGCGAATCTCTTCAAGTCGCGGATATAGCTGAAACAATTCCCCATCCATAATACCCTGTACATAAGCTTCGCCAATAAATTGGAAGCAAGGGCTATCAGAAACCTTTCGGAGAACGAACGGGACAGCAGCACCTTTGCAGATACATATTATGTCCGAGGGTTGTATACAGTCTGGTCCTAAACCTAGAGAGCCATCAGACGAAATGAAGAATCTTCGATTTCCTTTAACTGTAACAAGAAGGGCACGGTATTTATAATACTCTGCTGTTTCCTTTACAGGCAGGAATATTTGGTCTCCTTCGCTCACTGAATTCGCTTGGAGATGGCGGACGGCACGATACGAATTGTACATGAACATTCCGGCTTTCATGTGCAGACGATCTTTTCCTTCCTTAAAACCATATTGACTATTAGCAATAGGGACTCGCCATACTGGATCTGTCATATCTTTAACGGGCACAACGTTGTTTGCGGTGTATCCAGAAAGCTGATCAAGATCGGCTAACAGATCGAAGGCTGCTACAGTCTCTTCCGGAAGCGAACCCCAGCTTTGGCCGATATTTGTAATCGTTCCTACGCGGACCCCGGGTAAGGAGAGCACGTGTGCCCCATCGTGAGTATCGTAGATGTTTAAGGAACTCGGCAAGGCTGTCTCGTCGCCTGATGATGAGAATGGTTCGTGTCGGACAAAAGAAGATATTCCCGAATGAATCGCCATGGACCAGTCAGGAACCCAGCTAGGTAGGCCCGTTTGCTTCTTTGGGAACTGACAATAGCCCAAAATATCAAGATCTCCCTTCTTTTCAAGGTATACCTTTGCACAGTCAATGTATACCTGCTGACACGTCTTCGTGTAATCTAAAGATATCCCTAGCTCTTCGGCATCACTGCATATTCCAAGCAAGGCGAAGATATAGTCTTTGGGATCTATAGCTCGGAAGGAGTTGCCACTCCTAGAAGTTGAAGTTATTGTGCTCAAGAGGTCCTTTAGCGGCTTCCATAATGATATTTTCGCATGAACGAGTACTGCTGCGGGATCCATGCTCATTTGATTTAAGAGTTGCTCCGTAGTTGGGCCCACTTTCCAGTCCCGATCGCGACTTGGATGCAGCATGTATATAAGTAACATGTATGCGCAACACATGATCCCCGCAGGTATTCCCGAGTTCCCACACAGAAACAGAACATCAGGTAGAGATGCCTCTTGTAGGATCCAGATCCTTTGCCAGAACGGTCTATCAAACAAGGATACAATCGATTCTATTCGGATTATGGCCTCACCATGATGGTCAACGAAAGCCTGCGGCAGCCCATTGAATATGTCCCGCATCCGAAAATCCGAATCCAAAGGGTCGAAGTCAACAATACCACTCTCTTGGACAGCCTTATGCACATGAGCTCCTAGTAGGTAGAGATCCTGTATAGCGGAGTCGCTGTCGGCATTAGACGGACCTAACCACGCTATGACCATAGATGCTTGTTTGAAGGTTTCGCCCATTTGTTGTATCTGTATCGTCTTCTCATAATCATCCTCCTGATCAATGCAGATAGCATCCACCCACAAGACTAGAACATGTTGTTTATGCCGCATTTGTTCAAGAGCGACCGCGAGGTTTTCTCGAATATGAAAAACTTTGTTGTTTATCAAAATTGGTCTGGTGGGTGTCGCGTCACCCCAAGTGTAGGATAATGCAGTGTAAGGAGGGCTTGTTTTGCGAGGGACATGGATAATCATGCAGCTGATAAAGTTTTGGTGTACTGACGCTGTGTGGCATTCCGGCAACAATAAGAGTAATCGAATTTGGTCGCTGGGAGTATCCAGTGGCGAGATGTGGAAGGCGGGACTTGGATAATCGAGGTACGCGAAAGCCAGGTCAATCTCCAAGGGATCATAATAACTCCGGGGCACCCAAGATGTGGACCAATCGACCGTTACTCCCTTTGGTAATATACGCAGGGAATATGGATACCAGGATGGCAGGTCGCGAGCAAGTGGTTCTTCGTTAGAGAACTTGACGTAGTCCCCTTCCTCAGTCATAGTGGCTCTTGACATTATCACATGAACGAAGCGTTCAAGGCCGCATGAAGCTGATGTAAGGGGGGTTGGTCGTCGTAGTAGTACTATGACTGTCTGTTAGTGCGGTTACCTTGTCTGCAAGGGTTAGTGCACACACTCCTAAACTGTGCACGATGCAGGGATATGTGCAGCTAGCTTGATTGATACTAGTGTATTCAGAAATATGGCTGGGCTTAAAATCGATAAGTGTCTGGAGAATATAATCGTGGAGGATGCAATCAGAGCCAGATTGCTGGAATGTTCTGTAAAACTCTATTGCCAATCCTCAGGCAGAAGTTCAGCTTTTTCTCTCACGTGAAGCAACGGATTGCTTGATTATATCATACACCACGTGATGCAGCCGAAACAGTGCCGATTTCCGGCCACGATCCTCAGGCAGAAGTCCTCACATCACGTGAAAAAGTGAGAATAATCAGATAGAAGCATAAGTCGAGGGGGGGGGGGGGGGGGGCCCCCCCCCCCCAAACCAAAAACCTTTTTTTTTATAAAAAAAAAAAAAAAAAAAAACCGCGGCGCGGGTAACAACCC
>Ga0247778_1001185_pt1 | contig 13261 bp, 16 predicted proteins | sample UWRJL049202B5_FD_179939 | JGI IMG/M metagenome (GOLD analysis project Ga0247778, IMG submission 179939) | Plant litter microbial communities from Arlington Agricultural Research Station in Wisconsin, United States - UWRJ-L049-202B-5 | ecosystem: Environmental > Terrestrial > Plant litter >... | reverse complement strand
GAGATATGTTAGAACGCTCTACAGCTCCGATCTTTTGTTTGAGCTCGCAACTATACGAAGTAGTGATGAAGACCAGGTGTCTAGTGTGGTTGTTGCAATAGCTTATTCTGTCCGATCGTACCAATACATGTGGCATGCGAATGACGACCGGCATAAAAAACGGCAGCTGCCTCTGATATGTCGAGGTTGAATGGGGCGAGATGGCCGAAGCATGCAAGTCGCTGCTGTACAGGTCCTTCTGCTTGGGCGACTACCGACTCTATCTCGTCTGGTGGGACGGGCAAGTACTCGTCTGTGGGCAACTTGTCTGGCTAGGGATATGCACAAGTAGAAAGTCGCATTGGCTGAAGGCGTCAACGACCCTCCTCGAAAATATCGTGGCGGCGTCGAGGTACCTTGGACTGTTTAGTGAATATGAGGTGCCCACGCAGAGTTCAAGATCTGCGATCCCGTCGAAGGAAGAAAAGAAGAAGAGGGATAACAAGGAAAAGAGAAATGAGTGAGCTGCACAAGTATCAGCCAATACCGAATTTAATTTCAGTTACTCTGTCCAGTAAGTGAGATTTGTGAATGTCCTACATGAAACGAGAATTTTTGTTGGAATATTCACTTACTACCAAAATACTTATCATTATCCTTTGAACAGTGAACACTCACGGGGATTGCATGAAATGGGACATTTAAAATATTCCACTCATTTCTGAAATTTGTAAATTGCAAATGTCTCACAGGAAATGGGACACCCAAAACTCAAAGTTGTAAATCCTCTCTCTTTCTGCTCAGCTCCCAATGTCTCACAACAAATGGGACGTTTAAAAAATCGTTAATACTATCCAATCATATCCTATCCTTCCAAATGCAACCCAAACTTTTACACCCAAATCCTCACCTCCAAAATCAACACCAACCATACTTCTCATTCGCAACCCACTCAATATTATCCGCATCTCCCTTGCCCTCCCCATACCACATCAAACTAGCAATACTATCTCCCTCCCTCTCAACCTCCTTATATTCCAACCCAGTTCTCTTCAGCAACCTCTTAACATCATCACCAACATTCCAAATCGACACGCCTCCAACAGGCCATTCTTTCGCCTCCGATTGCGCAATCTCTAACACACTCTTCAGCTTCTGCGCATTCTCATCGGTATCTTGCCCATCCTCCGTAACGAGGCGTAAAACGTATAGCGTATTTCCAGATTTGGGATCAGACACAGGACCGTAGAAGACCCGCGCGAAAATGATCCAGATTCTTGATCCTGGAGCGCCGGCCGAGATTGCACCGTGCATTGTTGGTGGGGTTCTTTGGGGGAATAGCTTGCTGCACATGAAGTTCTCGCGGAGATGGTGCCATGTCATTGTTAGGTGGTCTGGGATGATAGCTACCGCGGGCTTGTGGGTTGATTTTGCCCGCTTTTCGACTTCTGTGCGTAGGTAGCTTTCGTCTTGAGCGCACAGCTCCTTGAGATCTTCAGAGTAGAGCAATTTGGCTCCTTCTGGCTTGTGGCCGTTTACACCGTTTGTTGCGGGCAAAGCTGCAGCAGGTATGGAGATGTGTGAGCTAGCGAATGGCAGCCAGCCCAGTCCTGCGTAGTATTTCTTTCCAATATCCGAGTAGAGAATTGAGAAGTGTGTCTCTCCTGCTTCTTTCTGCCATGTATTGAGGATGGGACCGAGAAGCGTGAGCATGCGAGAGGCATAACCGCGTCCTCTGTATTGCGGTGGAGAGAACACGCTTCCAATTCCATGTGTGATTCCCTCCTTCAGTTCTCCACCTGGTAGACAGACCAGAGTTCGTCGACGGAGGGATTCGCATGCTGAGTAGATGGGACGGGCATCTGGAGGGAGGGAGGAGTCTGTCAAGATCCAGTCTGGGATTGGAGTCAGCGTCTCCCTTAAAATTTCAAAGGATGATTATCAAATGGATTTTACGTACGAGTTACCCCGCCATCTCTCGTGGGTGGAATGTTTGCCAGGTGAGCCTCGCGCTCTAGATACTCCTCTTTGGAGAGGGCACTTCCCCAGTTACTCGCGGTCTGGGTCCATGTCTTGACCTTCTCTGCTGTGGTGGGGTGAACGAGAACGAGGGAGGGAGCGGACGCGGCGGGGAGATCTGTGGAGTTTGCCATTGCGGGTCATTCGTTTTGAGTTTTGATAGACCCTTTCCTTTCGATTGCTCGAGGTCTGTTGTCTCTGTGTATGTATGTCTTGGTGTCGTCTATTAAATCTAGAGCAGTCTACACCGCAAAGGAATTGAATTCTAAATATGAAAGCGGGCTGCAGAACCAACACTCCAGAGACAAAGAAAGATAAAGAAAGATAAGGAATAAGGAAGGAATTGATTCCGGCCTAGGGTCAGCAGATACTAGGAGATGTCATACTTCTCACGACGCCCCAACTTGTGACACGCCCCGCGGCCAGGATGCTGTCCATCAAAGGGCGTCGAGAGGTGGAGAGACGTTTCAATTGAGTAAACGGCGAGTCAAAGTGGATCTCACGAGCATCCGGGCGAGCATAAGAAGGACGATGGTTCCGTCTGCTTTTTCTGCGTTGGGTAGGTGCAAGCAGTAGCAAGAGAGAGAATACCGGTACGGCGTAGGGCCCTAGATAGTAAAGCCGCAGATAGCCTGCCAGGTTCACCAGGTTCAACGTTGGTGGGGGAAAGTGCAGGGATGACCCGATGACAGGGATGGACAGAACCCCGGCCCCGGCCCCGGCCCCGGGCCCAGATCGGGTTCCGTGAGATGCAACCTCAGGCATCCAATGAAGCAAGGCAAGGCAAGCTGCAGGTGGAGAGCTAGCGGAAGGATTTGGCGGGGCGGAGCGGGGTTGTATTGATTTATGCAGGGATTATTCGATTGTCCAATCATCCGATTTTATACCGAGCTATTTCCATTTTCCATTTTCCATTTCCCCCCATTCAATATGGATTGTAATTTTGGATCTGCTGCATTTCGGGGACTTTCTTGGATCAGCCCTATGGCCCCTATGGGGATTTTCCTGCAGCTGCCTTCGGGTAAATCGCGGTTACCCCGCGATAAGGACGATAGGACGATAGGACGATAAGAGCTCGCACTCGCGAAGTTGCTCTACAGTAGAACGTGACCTGTCGACAACCAGTCAATATTTGGAACCTCATTCACGCCGTCCCTCCGCCGTCAACCTCCTGAGAGCCTTGCACCAAAAGTTGGATATCAACTTCGCGGGATGACATCAGCCCACCAAGCGTACCGATGATGAAGGTAAGTAAGAATTTCTTCCTGCGTATCTTCCTTCTCCAATACCCTACCTGCAATCCCCAGCTTCGAAGCTTCGAATTGCACCCACTCGTCGTTGTTCACCTGTTGGTTTCTGGCCGCACCTGGATACCCCTCCTCCCTTCGGACTCATCATATTCACCACTCGCTCTTTCCCCATTTAAAGCCACCCGCTGAAGCTCATCATGTCTAGCGTAACTCTTCCTGGACATAATCCCCAAAGAGCGGACGAGCCATCACCTTCTCCACTGCCTTTTCAACCGCCTAACTTTGTGAGACCCGCGCACATCCTGGCTATCAGGCAGAGAGTGCCAAACTTCTCCCCCTTGAAGGCCAAGAAAAAAAGCAGGAAGACCCGCACTCCTTTACGCAACAACGCCAGGGCCGGACCGAGCAAGGAAATGAATGTTATCGATCTCACATCCGACAGCGAAGCCGACCATAATTCTGAGCCCGACCTTTCTGCAGAGGAGGATATGTACGATGATGTTCCTAGGCCTCTCGCACAGAGGCAACGAGCAAACCAAATGGTCCCGCAAGTCAACGGCCGCAACGTTCCCCAAGCAGCTCCCCAGCAGCCTCCCGCCCCGGAACCAGCAAACCAGTTCGGTGGTGGCCAAGATCTCTGGGGAGACTTTATCCTAGACGACGGCTTTGACGACGAGAACTTCGCCCGTGCATTAGCAAATGGTGTCCCCCAGGGTGCACAACCCTACAATGACCAGCCTGTTGTCGACCTTGAACGGGAAACACTATTACAACAGCCAGGACCTCATAACGAGTCCAAGGATGGATGTGTTGCTAATGTTCTGGTCGTGTTTCCTGACATATGCTCTGAACATGTCTCAGAGCTGTTCGACAAAGTTGCTCAATCCCCGGAACGACTTGTGGCTCATATCTTGGACAAAGTGGAAAAGGGTTCACCTTATCCCAAAGCCAAGGATAAACAAAAAAATCGAAAGCGAAAGAGGGAAATTGACGACGACGAAGCTGCTGAACTCAAATACGGCGCTGTTGATCGAGCAGGCACCACTGATGCAAACATCTGCCTATACATGTAAGTCGTGGGTTCTTTCAATTCACCATAACCATGAGCATTACAAGTCACGCGAAATGTCCATCACTCAATTTGCTTCAGCATTTTGACTTAAGATTTCTTTCACATAATTTTCACCAGAAGCGCTTTCTGATAGTTCCTAGAAAATCCATTTTACAAGTCGAATTTCCAGATACGCCAGTAAACTTCATTTTGGCTACCCTTTCTCAGTCTAAATATCGGCTGTACCACGCCTACCGAGTCCTTGAAGAAGCTCATAGAACGTTCAGCCAGGAGAATCCTCCGTATAACAAAATCAAGACCGCAAGAAAAATGCAGCCCGAATTTCAGGACGCCACAGTTCAAGCTTTTATAGCTAATAAAAATTCAGACCCATCTCGGGTAGAGATACTTCGAGAACTTTGTGCAGCGAGGAGGATGAGGCGAAAAGCGGAAGAAAAACGAAAGTTGGAGCGTCAGGCAGAGCTTGAAGAAGAATTTAATGAGGCGAGAGCGAGAGCAGATGGTACAATGTCCGAATGCGGCTGTTGCTTTGGCGACTATCCAATGAACAGAATGGTACATTGTAATGGGGACATACTGCATTGGTTTTGCAAAACTTGCGCGAAGCAGACTGCAGATACCGAGATTGGTAACTCCAGATATGAGCTGCATTGCATGTCAATGGATGGTTGCGAAGGAGGCTTTGCCATGGATCAGAGGTTAGTTTCCGCTTACCCATTGGCGTTGGATGTTTGCTGACCAAAAAGATCTATATTCTTGGATGCTAAAACAACAATTGCCCTCGAAAGAAACGAGCAAGAAGCAGTGTTGCGTATGGCTGGCATTGAAAACCTAGCGAGTTGCCCTTTCTGTCCGTACGCCGCTGAATACCCACCGGTTGAAGTCAATAAAGAATTCCGATGCGAGGCACCTGACTGCGGGAAAGTAAGTTGTCGACTGTGCAAACTCGAGTCGCATATCCCTAAAAGCTGCGATGAATTCGCCAAAGAGAACGGCCTTTCGATCCGCCGCCAGATTGAGGAGGCAATGTCCGCAGCTTTGATCAGAAAGTGCAACAAATGTGGAACTCCATTCGTGAAGGAGGAAGGCTGCAATAAGATGACCTGCACTCTTAATAGATGTGGTAACGTACAATGTTACGTTTGCTCCAAATCTTGCGCCTACGATCACTTTGATGATTCAAGTCGAGGCGGCAAGAAAGGGAATTGCCCACTATTCGAGAGTGTTATTGAGCGACACGACGCGGAGGTCAAGAGAGCGGAGGAGGAGGCTCTCAATAAGATTCGAGCTGAGCATCCCGAATATACTGAGGAAGACTTAAAGATCAAGATGTCGGAAAATGTCTTGAAGGATGATGAAAGGCGAAAAGCCAACGATCCAAGGGCTCCAGGTGGTATATTGAATCAATTGGCACAAGAACGAGTGCGAGCTGGGCTGGCGGCGGTGCAACAGGTACAAGATCAGGCGAGAATACGTGTTGGTCAGTAGACATCGTCTCAGTCAGGAACTATCTACCCAGTCATGTCAATCGTCCTTTTTCCTTATTCGGATTTTTCTTAGCTACGGTGACCAGAAGTATCTTAGTGGGGTTTCAAATAATCTTATCTTACGTTCTATAAGCTAATGTTTGTCCAGCGGAAATGCAACGAAATGTGGCCGCGAATGGTCTCAGAAACAATGTAATTCAGAACCAGTTTATTCAAGATCCGCCACAGCAGGTTCCTCGCCATGGCGGTGTAGCAATAGACCGGAATCCTGTGGCTCACAATTTGGCAGGTAAGTTGTCTTTGGGCACTAGATTCTCTCACCAAGGGCTCTCGTTCTGGGATGATCAAGTCCCTTTCATGCTTTCCCTTGTTCACGAGCTAATAGCCCTTTCAATCAGTTCCTGCGAACAACTGGTTTGATAATGATGCAATGTTCCTTGGGCTCTGGGATGATATGCAAGGCATTGACAATATGTATGTCCCGCAGCAACCACCTCCTCAGCCTCCTCAGCCGCCTCGGCCACAGCCACAGCGTCAACCCCAAGCCTTCGATTTCCAACACATCTGGGACGGTGGTTTCGATGACCCTTTGCAATTCTTTAATGAGCCCCGTCAACCCAGAATGCCTCAAGCCGCGCAGAATGTTCAGGCACCGCCGAATAATAATGCGCAACCTGCTGCTGCTGCTGCTGCTCAATTACCAGCAAGACCGAGAGTCGCACGTCCACCACCTGGCTTAGGCAGAGTACGTACTCCACCAAAGAACAAAGCCCCAGAAGCACCAGCTGAGCTTAAGCATCCAGGTGGTGCGCAAGTAAGCAGCCTTCTTCAAAGATGCACGAGCCGGATGCAAGGCGATCGGGATCAGCGTCAGCAAAGAAGATTTCAGTTTCAAGCATCCCAAGATACGAAACACCCTTTACCTCAAAACCCGCAACCTTTTCAAGGCCGGGCAAGGTCCGCAGCGTTAGTGCAAGGCATGCAGGTACTGGCGGCATCACAACAGCAGCTACAACAACGGTAAGGAAGATCCCAGCTGCTCCCGCTATAAAATATCCGCAGGCAATATATTCCAATGAGTCTGCTCAATTGTTAGAGGCCTGTTACTAATTATCCCATCTAGAATCGAGGCACCAAATGCACTGGCAAGAGACCACAACATACATATGAATGTGCCCAGAGCACAACATCTTGGTTTTCAGAATTTCCAACACCGAGCCGTAGGAGTCGCGCCTAACAATATGGAGGTGGAGCGTGCAAGACTCGATCAAGTAGGTCTAGCCAAGGCAGCGATGGGTTATCGAGACTGACTTTTCTAGCTGGCTCAGCGGGTGCTTAACAACAGACAACTCGTTGAAAGAATCTTTCAAGCGCCACTGGCCGCCAACGAAGCAAATGTACAGGCACCGGGCGTCAATCCTGAACTTCTTCATCAGCAGAGATTTATGAATCTAGAGCCTTTAATTCCACAACGAGGTGCAGTAGACAGGGCTGCACAGGATCCATTCTTTGAAGGAAAGGTAGTCCCGCGGGGACCGAGAGCTGTGAGTCAAGAGCCTGAGGATGAGAGACTTCCGTACTGGAAAGATTTTGCTGGAAGACCGTGATAAAAGGCGGATTGGGCTTTGCATTACAGGAGTTCGATAGCGTTATTTGCTTAGGCTGGATTGATGATACCCCCATAACTCATACCCCGTGTCAGTACTGTGATACACCATTAGGGCAGCTTCTGAGATGTTAATGATCATGAAAACTTAATGCAGCTTCTGATAGCTCCTGATGGGCGCTCTTGATTATGATTTAAATTATTGTTTTACTACAAAAGCTTCGAAAGTCCAATGTCCCATCTCCTGTGAGACATTTACCAATCGAATGAGAGGTATTGGCTTCTGCAGCAGGTCGTATCTCTACCGTCACTTCCGCTCCGTTAATCTAGCTACCTATACAAAGATAGCATCTCATCTTTGGTCGACCTCCGGTAAGCCTTCCTTCCATACTTCTTCTCACGCCTAGCATCCGAGCCGCCACACTTTCATCGAGAGGAGTATTTCAACTTCCTCGTAGAGTAATCCTTCGGCCCTCAATCGAATAATAGCCAGAGCACTTCAACATCTGCACGTATATAAAATACCATATCTCATCACCTGCCCCCTCACCCCTCACCACCCTCCAACTTCGCCCTCCCCTCCTCAATCCACGTCTCGAGCACAAAATCTCCCGCCTCAACCAACCTAACAGGCGTACTCCTCACACCCCCCAAATTCTTCCCCATCTTCCCACTCCCAGCTTCCCCATTCTCCTCCTGCGACCCTCCGCTTCCATCTCCCCTCAACATCTGCAATCCAGGCTCACTAGGCACCCAAGCCTGCGGATGTCCAATCGGCGCCTCCTTGCCCTCCTTAACCTCCACCACCAAACTCCACGTACAGTTCCCCGGCAAATCCCTCAATTTCCCCGCAGCAACCTGTAGCTTCTTCAACGTACCCCGCAGCTGTTCCTCGACATCCACCATCCCCCTCCCGTCTTCAAATTCCGTATATTTCTCCCTCTCATCCACCACCGGGAAGCGCGAGATATCGAAAATATACCGCTCCAAAACTTCGCCCTGGGAAGAGAAAATTACGAAGATGATGCGGGAGAGGGAGGAGGAGAGTAGGAGGGGGTTGAGGTGGCTGATGGAGGAGAGGATGTAGGCGCAGACGGCTGGGTGTCGGGATTGCGAGACCGGCAGGTTGTAGGCGCGTGTTGTGAGGAAGCTGGTTGGTGGGTAGAGGGACCGGAGGGAGAGGAGGTTGTGGAGGGTTACGGTGAGGAAGTCGGTTAGGGTGCGTGTGAGGGAGAGGGAAGTATTGAGGATTGGAGGGGCGGGTGGGGGTGGGGGTGCTGATGCCATTGTTTCTGTTTTAGCATTCGTTGTTCTGATGGCGGTTTAAGGAAGAAGGAGGAAGAAGAGGTTGTGCGAAGAAGACATTTTCATGTATCGTGGTGTTGAGCTTTCATCTGAAAAAGGTGGTGGTGAATAGGTTGTCGAAGTCAGCGGTGACGAATGAAATCACATCGCGTCCAAGAAATTTTGACGCGACTCTCGCCGAAGCACAACCTCGAAAGCACTCTCACCACCATCCCAGAACCACAAAAGCTACAACCCCCTCTCCCCCCACGAAAACCCTACCCCCGAATTGCGAACACTCCCCCCTCTCCCTCGCAATAGCGGATTCCCAATCCACCCCGCACGCCCGCAATAATGGCGACAACCATGGAAGACCAACTCCTGCAACTCCTCTCCGACACACACCTCCCCGCCGAAGCGCCCCGCAAACAAGCAGAGCTGCACCTGCAACAAGCACACTCCAACCCTGCCTTCCCCGGCTCGCTGTCAGCTATCGCATCACATGCCTCTGTGTCGCCTGAGATCCGCCAGAGTGCGCTGTTGGTGCTGAGGACCTTTGTGGAGAAGAATTGGAGCGGGCAGAGCGAGGAGGGACCTGCGGTGCCAATTCAGGAGGGCGTGAAGGAGCAGTTGAGGGTACAGATGTTGGAGTTGGCTACGAGTGGTGATGCGGATAGGAAGATTAAGAGTGCGGCTAGGTAGGTTACTGTTCATACGAATTTGGGAATAAGATTGTGGCTTCAGTACTAATAGGGGGGCAATATTACAGTTACGTCGTGAGCAAGATCGCCAACGTCGATTTCCCAGACCAGTGGCCCAATCTGCTGCCTGCGCTGCTACATCTCATCCCGAATGCCACGGACGCGCAGTTACATGGCGCGCTAAAGGTGTTGGCTGATCTTGTGGAGGACTCGCTGAGCGAAGACCAGTTCTTCTCTGTTGCGCGCGATATTGTCAATGTGGTGTACGATGTGGCGGTCAATGAGAGCAGGAAGTCGACGCTGCGCGCCCTCGCGGTTTCGGTGTTCAGAGGCACGTTTGATATTATGGATATGGTGAAGGACGAACATGGACCTGAGGTTAAGGGCTTTGCGGACGAGGTTATCAAGGCTTGGAGTCCGTTCTTTATGGGTGTTTTGAAGAAACCGCTACCGCCTAAACCGAATGGAGATGATGAGGGCTATGAGAGTGGGAAGAATGAGGGTCCGGATACTTGGCGGGGCATCATTGCGCTGAAATTGCAGGTTGTTAAGACTTTGGTCAAGATCCGACAAGTTTTCCCGCAATTATTGCTCCCTCAGAGCCCTACGCTTTTCAGTGCCACTTGGGAGGAATTATCGTTGCTCAAGGACTCGTACAAGGATATGTACATCGACAATGATGAGCAAGGCCGACTGGAGGACGCTGATGGATTACCATACACTTTGGACTTTTTGGTTCTAGAAGAGATGGACTTTTTGCAAATGTGCTTACGAGCACCCCCGGTTCAAAAGGAACTCGAGACAGCAATCCAACAACATGCTGGGGTTTCGGCAACTCCTTGGGTTATGGATGTCATGAAGTTGGCAATTGGCTATGCACAAATCCCCAAAGAGGAGGAAGACCTCTGGGATATTGATGTCAACCTATTTTTAGCGGAAGAGACTTCCGTCACGGCCAACTATACAGCTCGGACAGCATGCGGCGACTTGCTCATCAAGTTGGGCGAGTGGCTTCACCAAGGTGCCCTTGAAGGATTGCTAGCATACACCCAGCAACTTTTTGCCATGGAAGATGCTACATGGAGAACACGAGAAGCTTCATTATTCTTGCTCACTCAACTCTTGACCGACTTCTTAGACATGAGCAAGGAAGTTGCTCCAGAAGTTGCGACTGCCTTCCTAGGACTTATCGACTATGCCATCAACCGAGCCGACGAGCCACTTCTCAGAGCACGCGGCTACCTCGTTTCTGGACTGCTTGTTCAGTGCTTGCCTGATGTCGCTCTCAGCTTACTTGACCGCACCATTGCGAGCGTCAACAACGATTCAGCCGATGTCGTCAAAGTTGCTTGCATCAAGACCTTGCAGGGTTTCATGAAGGCACACACGGTACCTGCAGATCGCCAACTTACAATCATTAACGCGATATCAGAATTCCTGTACGCCAAGGACCTGACGGACCTGGAAGATGCGGATGACCTCTTGGTTACTTTGGTCGAGACACTGCGGGATGCTATTGAGCTTGACACACGGATTGCGATTGCTCCTGATAACGGCGCTCTCGACCTCCTTTTTGTGCTCGCTAAGCATGGCGCGTCAAATTTCCAGCTGACTATGCTGGTTAGCGAGTCATTTGAGAACATCGTTGGTGCGTTAGCTGCCAGCAGTGAAGCGTACACTGCTCTCTGTGCGAAGGTGCTGCCTTCATTAACCGGAGCTTTCGATGTTGGTAATATGACTGGGGATGACCCTCTGGTCGAGGTACGTTCTCAGTCTAAAACGTTTTGTATTCGTGCTAACACATGTAGCTCGCGACTGAATTACTCACTGTCCTGACGGAGAAAGGTTCTGAACCTCTTCCACCAGGATACGTCGCGCACGCATTACCAAAGCTCAACCGCCTATTGATGGCAACTACCGAAGGCGGCGTTTTGCGACCTGGTGTGGAAGCCATCAAATACATGCTGATGCACGACCATCAACAAGTGTTCGCTTGGCAAGATGAAGCAAACCGATCCGGTCTGGAAGTCTGCCTAGTCATTATTGACAAGCTGCTCGGCCCTAACATTGAAGACAACGCTGCTTCAGAAGTTGGGGGTTTGGCCGCTGAGCTTGTCGAGAAAGCGGGCCAAGAACGGCTGGGACCGTATTTAGAGCAGCTGTTACGGGCTGTCGCATCACGACTTGCGAGTGCCGAAGCCGCCCCATTTATCCAGTCCTTGATTTTAGTCTTCGCTCGACTTTCACTCGTTGGGGCCCAAGATGTTGTGGAATTCCTGACGAGAGTTGAAATTAATGGCCAGAGCGGCTTGCAAGTGGTTTTGAGCAAATGGTTGGAGCACTCTATCAATTTTGCCGGCTATGATGAGATTCGACAAAAGTAAGCCCTTGACCTTTTTTTACCAGTGACTTTGCTAACAGCACTCAGTGTCATTGCCCTTTCCAAACTTTACAGCCTGAACGATCAACGGGTCAACCAAACAATGGTCAAAGGTGATCTGATAATCCCCACTAGTGATAGAATCATGACCAGATCACAAGCTAAACTAAGTAAGCTGCCCACCCAGGATGGTCGTCCCAAGTTGTACTGACAACATCAGACCCAGACCAGTTCACCGTCATCCCAGCGCCCCTGAAAATCGTCAAGGTTCTCATCCAAGAACTCGAATCAGCGTCCGGATTACACAGCGCATCCAACGCCGCCGCCGCAGCCATGGCCGAATTCGCCGACGAGGAAGGTGAAAATGACGACTGGGAAGACGTCCCTAGCACACTTGATCTGGGCCTCGGGAGCACCAAAGCTGACCTCATGGCCTTCGGTGACGGCTCAGCAAATTTCATGCGCCAGAAAGACGATGAGACGCAAGCCTACTTGAGCGAGTTCTTCGTCAAAGCCGGTACTGAGAACATTGCCGGTTTCAACGAGCTTTACGCCGCTCTATCAGAAGAAGAGAAGCGGAAATTGAACGAGCTGGCCCAGCAAACCCAACAAACGCAGCAACAGTAGATAGTACATCTTTTCTCAGAAATTTTGGGTGGATAATTCGACTAATTTGCGCATAAAATATCCGTACATAGTGAGCGCGGAGGATGTTTTGTAGATTTGCTTTTTTTTTTTCTCGTTCACAATTCTCTCGTTTCTTATGGCATAGCGAATGTGCTCTATTCCCCCCTTATTTTACGTCCATTTTTTTCTTCTTGACGGCCGATTTTTGGAATGGGTTGATGATGGGATGGGGGTTTTGAGGGTATTCATCGTCGCAAGAGCTGCGTGGTGGATTGATATTCTATAAGAAAGAGAATGAATTGAATGCGAAAAGCTACATATATTTGAAGATTTTCTTGGCGTATCAGGTGATTCGCCTCGAGTTCAGCTGCTGCGTGACTCACGACCATGAGCTCTGACACATTCGTTTGAATTATTTCTTTGCTCTAAACCTTTGCAAATTTCGACCCAAGAGCTTATTGCCTCACAAAATTCACACAATAAACACAGCTTCAAAATGACCCCCCACCAAATCCCCCAACCCGTCCTCAACCTCCTCACACAAACCACCTCCCAACCCCGCCTCGCCCTCCTAACCTGCGGTCTCTCTGGCTCCGGAAAATCCACCCTAGCCCGCTCCCTAGTATCCCAATACCCAAACTTCACCCGCTTCTCCATCGACGCCACAGTACTCTCTCTCCACGGTCGCTACGGTATCGACTACCTTCCTTCCCTCTTACCACAATACCAAGAAGAAGCAGAGGAGAAGATTAAAGAAGAATTGGGGGCGTTGTTGAGGGAGGGGGAGAGGGATGTGGTGCTTGATATGGCGTTTTACTCGAAGGAGACGAGGGAGGAGTATAGGGGGTTGATTGAG
>Ga0247778_1001184_pt1 | contig 13269 bp, 13 predicted proteins | sample UWRJL049202B5_FD_179939 | JGI IMG/M metagenome (GOLD analysis project Ga0247778, IMG submission 179939) | Plant litter microbial communities from Arlington Agricultural Research Station in Wisconsin, United States - UWRJ-L049-202B-5 | ecosystem: Environmental > Terrestrial > Plant litter >... | reverse complement strand
AGGCAGGTTCCGCTCGTTCGGCTCCGCTACGCTCCGCCTCACTTCGCTCCACCTGCCTGGGGGTTTATCCCCCTAATACAGTTAATTACTACATTTACACAAAGAACTTTATACTACCTCAAACTCTGCCACGTCTCTCCCTTTTAGCGCCTATTAATTCGGCAATTAATTTTGTCAATCTAATTTCTGACTTACAAACAACTACATTAACATTACTCGATGCCGCTCTTAAAACACTATTTGAAACTCACTGTACAGATCTACAGGCAAACAGGATTACTACATCCGGAAGTTGGCTAAAGACTGGCTTCAATTATTTGGAAAGTAAAAGGGAGAATGAACAAGATGGTGAGATTTTGCATTGCCCTTTTTGTAAACAAAAAATAGATGAGAGTTCAGATATTCTCAGAGCATACACACTCAATTTTAACGATGAATTTAATGCCTTAGTTCAAAGGTTACAATCGCATTTAACGATATTGGAAAGATTTAATTTGGATAGCACAATCAATGGGCTAAATGCCGCGAACCAATCAAATACTGAACGAAGTACTTCTTGGAAAGTGCATTTGCCAGCCTCTGTTCAAAATCCAACATATAACGTCATCTCTGATGAGAATGCTCTGAAGCATGAATTACAATCATTAATTACTGTTGTACAACAAAAATTACATAACCCGTCAGCTCCCGTAAGTATAACAGAGGCCAATAGTTTAAACACATCACTTCAAGCTGTAAACAAAAATATTGCTACTTATAACTTGACTGTAACAACGTATAATGCAAGTATTGCAACGTTTTTGTCAACTATTCAGACTACAGCTCAAGCGCAAGGTGAAGTAAATAAACTTAATAGAATTAAGAAAAGATTTGAACCGGCTATTGCTGCAATCTGCACAAATATTTCAACTGAAAGAGTTGCATTAAGAGGGCTCGAGGCAACCTACACTCGATTAATGGCACAACAACAAGCCGCAGCGACAACATTTTTTACTACTTATAAGGATCGAATAAATCATTATTTGGGAAATGTATTTAGAACCCCATTTAAAATCGTTAGTGTTACTCATGTTCCTCCACAAGGGAGGGCAATGCAAAGTAAAATCGACTACAGGCTTACAATGGATGGCAGCCCTATTTCATTTGATCCGGCACATTTAACCAGTGCTAAGGATTGCTTAAGCGAAGGGGATAAAAGTACGCTTGCCTTGGCCTTTTTTATGGCAAAATTGGATATTGATCCAGGAACATCAAATAAAATAATAATCTTTGATGATCCTCTTTCAAGTTTTGATAGCAATAGAAGATTATATACCGTTCAACTTGTTACTGATCTGTTACCAAGAATAAAACAGCTCGTTGTTTTAAGCCATAATGAACACTTCCTTCACGATATTTCTAAAAATGTGGCTCCAAGTGATAAAACTATTCTTAGAATTGCAGAAAATTACTTAACACGTACTGCTTTCATAGAACCGCTTACTCTTGAAACGCTGGTTGAAAATGATTATTTTAAACACGTTAAAGAATTGGAGAATTTTTTGACCAATCCGGATATAAATAAAAAAGATATAGTATTAGGATGGATGAGAAATGTCCTGGAAGCTCACATCCGCTTCAAATTTTACAGACAGGTTAGTCATTTACCACCTAACGAAAGGACCTTTGGCAAATTAATAACGGCCTTGATCGGCCCTCCAGCGGTTATTTTCAGAGATGATGCAAATAGGACAGATATATTAAATAAATTGCGACTAATCGCGGGAGTTTCTAATAAACCACATCATGGCGAACCCCTACCCGATTACAGCACTTTAGGTGTTAATCCCAGTACAATTAATGTTACTCAATTAGCCCATTTAGTTCAAGACACATTAGATTTTATCGATAAACAGTTATAATGTATCATATTCAAAATTACGCAAGGGATTCAGTTAACCAATCAATAAGATAATAGATATTAAATATGATTAAGACAAATCAGGAGCGTAATTTTCGATATCAAAAAAAATTTACCGATTTATTTTTTATCTTTGTGTGGAAGACGACAAATCGAATTAGGATAAGTAAAACAATGAGAATAAAACGTATTTCGTGTAGTTGTTCAGCTTCAACATTTTTAACCATCTGACAATCAAAATATTCCGGAGACGGTTCATATCCCTCCCTCTCCGCAAACAAACACAACGCCCCGCATTCGCGGGGCATTTTTGTGCTCGAAGGCGTGGCGAGCTCGCTCGCCTAAGCAAGAGGGAACAAAAATGAAAGGCACCAAGGGTGCCGGCGTTGTGTTTGTTTTAGCCCCACCTTCAGGGATCAGCGCAGCTAATCCCTCCCTCTCCGCAGATTGATTTTTCAAATCGTATTAAGGGCTCGTAAGTTTGACGGGCCCTTTTGAATTTTTCCACTACAATTTGATCTAAAGAAATTCAAAAATTAGGTGCACAATTCGGTGCACCGGATTTCGTCTCAATTTTGGTGCACCGAATTTTTCGGAAAGCCAGTCAGACAAAGGATTTCAGCAGATCGAACTTTTGATGACGGATGCAACAAAATTCGTAAACACACAAAAGCAGTGGAAAATGGAAAATCACATCAGCGTCCTCTTTTACGCCAGAAAGTCTAAAAAGTCCCGCAAGGGCCTTGCTCCCCTCTACATTCGCATTACCGTCAACGGCCAGCGTTTGGAGCATAGCATTCAACGTTACGTCGAAGCGTCCCATTGGTCGGCAGCAGCCGGACGGATGAAAGGAAACAACGAACAGGCCCGACAAATCAATCTTTATCTGGACACACTAAACAGCAAGGTCCTCCGATTAGAGCGTGAAATGGTTTTGGACGGGGTTGCCGTCAACTTTGACAGTTTTCGGGAAAAATGGCTTGGTGTCAAGGAAGCACCCCGAATGCTCGTAGACATCTTTCAGCAGCATAATGACCAAATGGCCGCTTTGATCAAGGCGGGAAAGGATTATTGTCCCGCTACGCTCGAAAGGTATAATACCTCCCGGGACCATACCCGGGCATTTCTTCAGTGGAAATATGGTCTTACCGATATTGACATTAAACGGCTGAATTATGAATTTGCAAGCGATTTGGAATTTTGGTTGAAAACTCAGCGGAATTGCTCCCATAACACGACCATGAAATATATCAGCAACCTGAAGAAAATCATAAATAGCTGCATCCGGAAGGGTTGGCTGACAAAAGACCCCTTTATCGGTTTTAAGATGACCAAGCAGGAAATTGAAAAGGAAGCGCTAACCTCGCTCGAACTGGAAAAGATCGATTCGAAAACTTTCCCGACCGATCGGCTCAATTATGTTAAAGACATTTTTCTATTCAGTTGCTATACCGGCCTGGCCTATGCAGATGTTAAGAAATTGAAGAGGTCAGAGATCGCACCCGGCATTGATGGGAATTTCTGGATTTTCACCAACCGACAGAAAACAGACACCCAATCCCGGATTCCCCTACTTCAGCCCGCCCTCGCGATTATTGAAAAATACAAGGACTACCCTACTTGTTGCGATTCCGGTTATGTGTTGCCTGTTTTGAGCAATCAGAAGATGAACGCCTATTTGAAGGAAATTGCCGACTTGTGTGGGATTCGGAAGAATCTGACTTTCCATATCGCCCGCCATACTTTTGCAACCACTGTCACTTTAAGCAATGGGGTGCCGATTGAGTCGGTCAGTAAGATGTTAGGGCATCGGAACCTGAAGACGACCCAGCACTATGCGAAGGTGCTGGATAGGAAAATTAGTGAGGACATGGGGATTTTACGAAAAAAGTTGAGTTAGCTCACCGATCGAACATTACGTCGGCGCTTAGCCAAGCGTCAATCTTAGCAAGAACCTCGGGTGAAATCATTGGGCCAACGTTTTCTTCATCAACGGTATTACCCTGCCCTTGTTGAAATGTTACAACAAAAGAACCATCTTTAGGAAGGTATGTGAGATATATCATTGGCTTAACAAGCCGTAAATTAAATTCCCTTTCTGTGGACATACCCAGAGATTCATGGCTATTGCTTGGATAATATTTTTCAAAGAAACCCGCTTCGTCCAACTTTGGAAATAGCGCTATCATCGACTCTTGTTGGAAATGGTATTTTGTTACCAACTCCTTATAGAATTCAATATTCTCGGCCCATAATTCCGCTCTGCTCATATCGGTTGGCATAGGAAAAATGCTTTAAGAGGTCAATAATATAGTAAATATTTCATAGGCAGCCCAGCCTCCTTCTAAATAGGTTTGAGATAAGGCTTGACCTTTTTACAATAGGTGATAAAGCCGGGCAGCTCAATAACTTCATGGGCCCGGGAAAATCCACAATTCTCCATGGTTATCCTGAGATAGTTAACAAAAGTTGTTTCATGCTCTTCGTAGAGAAAAAGACTATCTACCTGAGGCTTTGCCGTAAGTTCAACACTGTACGGCGGCCCACCACTGATATTGTCCTTGTGATAGTAGTCTGCCGATACCGGAAGCCCTATGGGCTCATCATCCAGTTCGATTTGCTTTGCCTCAGCCAGGAGGTCAGTGATCGGACTGATCTGAATTGGGTCAGCGCCCTCCCAGGGGATCTTGTCATTAGCGTCATAGTCCCAGGAAAAATTGCAGGAACCAACTATTTTGTAAAATATCTTCAACGACAATGGGATATACCCGAATGTCCTTACCGCTCTTTCTAATCTACGAATGCGAAGCTGGGTTCCCCATCGGGGCTTGAGAAGGGGGAATTCGAAATCATGCCGGGGAGTTTCTTAAAACAATACTTCTCGTCAACCAAGGCGACATAGATCACGTCCAGGTTATAGGCTACCCTGTTCATGGTTTCTGTTAAGACGGCCTTGACCTCTGGGAGATTATTCCTCTCAAAAGCATTTTGACCCATGCGCTCAATTTCCTCATAAACCTGAACGGTATCGCCCTGAAGATATCTTTCTAATAAGTTCATTTCCGTGCCTATAATATTAAGGTGTATAGTTGGTAAGATAATGCTTATTGGGCAACCTGAAAAAGAAGGCCGATTGCAGAAAAATCTTTCCGTATCTGTTCCACATACTGATAAGACGGCTTCACCCTGTGCTAAATTGCGATAAAAAGTATGGTCCGACTACTATATATCACAGAAGAACAACAAAAGCCTTCCGGCTCCCAGTTGGTGACGCTGGCTGACCTGGAGAAATTCCGGGTTACCCTGATGATGGATATTAAATTAATGCTGGAAGGGAGCTTGGGGAAGCCCACCAAACGCTGGCTGAAATCCTATGAAGTCAGAAAATTGCTCAATATTTCATACGGAACGCTTCAGACCCTCCGAAATAATGGCAAACTACCTTATACCAGGATTGGGGGCCTTATATATTATGATGCAGTTGAAATAGACCAAATTCTGACTGATCAAAAAAAAGCTTCCTAAACGAGGTTCCCCGGGGGGTCTCCCAAAGGCTAGTTCCCGGATATTTTTGCGGATTGCTTTTTTTGCAAGTTGCGAATTTGAGTGCGCCTTGGACGCGCACAGCAAGATGTATAGTTGTAGACAAATTCGGGGGGCATTAGCTAAATCTTCCAGAAACATTAAATAATTTAATAATGTGACGAAAGAAGTTACCAGAACACAAGGAGCTAAAACACGTGGTTAGCACGCGGGTGGAAACTGAAAAATATCAGGAGTTGAAAAATATCTTAAGCTATCCACCGCATTATGGAATGAGTGATTTGGTAAGGAGAATAATAGAGAATCGCCGAATCAAAATCTTCATAAGCGATCCTGCACTTGACCCGGTTCTTGAAGAACTCAGAGAGATTCGGGGAAAGATCAGACAAACTGGCATAATCATCAACCAACACACCAAGAGCTTTAATTCTCATTCCACTTTGCCTCAAAAGGAGTTTTATGCAAAATTGGCTTTTATCCAATATGCATCCCTGAATAAACAATTCGATCGTCTGCTAGAAATCGTAGGAGCCTTGGCAAATCGGTGGTTGGCGGAGAACTCCAAGGAAACGGTCAAATAGCCATTAAATTCAGGCGCAATTGGTAACCCGCTTTGAATTCGGGGCGCAGTGCGTCCCGAATTCAAAACCCCGCCCGGCACAACCTATGCAGCCGCAGCCGGGCGGCGGGAGAATATAACCCGGCTTTCAGTCCGGCTTTGGCCCTTCGCAGGGGTATATCATTGCCCAAGCACCGTCCCCTGATCGGCCCCTCCCAAGGCATGATCTTAGCACAATACTCAAATTCAGAAAAAAGCAATAATATATCCCCCGCGAAGCTGTTTCCCCCCTTATCTCATTCATCAAGCTTTGGCGAGAAAAAATCTAACACCCTATCTTTCTTTAGGTCTATTTTTTATCATACCCCCAATATGGTAGGTTTCCCTTACATCGATCAGGTGAGCCGCTTCGATTAGCTTTGTCATGTGCAAATAAATGGACAGGCAATCGATAAAAACCCCGGCTTCAAAGATGCTGTCCTTACCTAAAGCGTATTCCAGTATGTCGCACAATTCCTTTTTCCATGATGGCAAGTCCATAAATCTGAAAAATCGCTTAAAAACCACATAGGGGTTTTTGTATTCTTTCAATGACAAGGCTCGGGGAAGGAAGTCCCAATCGGTGCTATCCTTGTCCCAACCGCGATAAAGATTAGGATTGAATAATTCATAATTCGGGATTTCGAGCGGACTTTTCTTTTTTGCCTGATTTATCAGATAAGCCGCATTAATGAGGGATTCAAATAATTTCATATGGAAAAGCAAATCTCCCGGAGTATCCTTTTTGTATATTTTTTCCGAATTGGCGGCAAATAGCAGGTCTTTAATGATTTTTCGATTCGAGTTTAAATCGGCTGCCGAAAAAAATTCGGCGATGACTTGGTAAGGATCGGTTATTTCCTCCTTGTACCAAATGGAGCTTCCAATATAGTCAGGTTCCTGTTTCATATAAAATGGTTTAAATTACGGCTGGTTGGTTTCGTACGGGAGAGTAAAATGAATGCCGGGGAAGGCCGTAGTAATCCGGCCACCCGTGTCAGTAAGGACAGTGATATGCGTGGTGGGTATGTTATTCCGGTCGTGGCCGATAACCTTGTTTACATTGACCGTCCTCCTAAAATCGAGGGAACCCGCAATGGGAATCCCCGGTTCTGCTGATATGTCGCGCAAATAGGAAAGGATTTCCGGGATAGGGATAGTGAATTTACTGGTGTCCGGGTGTCTGGGTATCTTATGGTAATGCCTTTCCAGGATATGGGCAAGAGCGGATATGTTAATATAGTAGGTCTTACGGAAAAGCCGTTTCCTGTTCTTCATAGGAACTTGCATGACGCCCCCCATGACCATTTCACTTAGCCAGTCTTGTGTATCGCTGAGTAAAAAGATAAGCCGTATCCAGGCTTCTTCATCAAAAGGTGGGTAATTCTGAAGGTGTTCGGTTGGTTCCATGTCGCAAGGATTTTATAAGTGTAAACAAGGAAGCAAGTAACATCATAAGTTAATCATATTCAATTCATTGGATTACTATTTTACCAAAGAGATGGAATAATTTATCGGTATTTTATGCCAAAGGATGACTATATTAGCACTCAAAGAAAAAGATTAAATTTGCGATATGACACCAACAGATATGCCTAAAGTACATGAAGGACGAAACGTTAAACGGTTCCGGGAAATGCTGGGAATTAAACAAGAGGTGTTAGCTGCCGATCTGGGCCAAGACTGGACGCAAAAAAAGTTTCCCTTTTGGAGCAAAAAGAGACCATTGAATCGGAAATTTTGGATCAGGTAGCAAAAATTATGAAGGTGTCGCCCGAAGCTATCAGGAGTTTTAGCGAAGAAGCGGCTAACCACTTCTTCAATACTTTTAACGATCAGAGTGGATTCAATTACCAGTGTACTTTCAATCCGCTCGATAAAGTGGTCGAACTATACGAGCGGTTACTTGCCAGTGAAAGAGAAAAGGTTGTAATTCTGGAAAAATTTGCTGGTGAAAAGAAAAAGTAAGTACCATACCTAAAAATTGTGAATTATGATACACACTATAGTAACGCCTCTTAAACAAAGCATATCTTTTGATATTCCTAAAGATTATGTAGGAAAACAAATAGAAGTGATTGCTTTTGCCAGAGGTGAAGGTTCTACTAAAGACCAACCCGCCAAGAAAAATGTAACATTTAGCGCCTTGTCCATTGATACAAGGGGTTATAAATTCAACCGGGACGAAGCCAATGAACGATAACGTTTTCCTGGATAGTAATATCTTGGTATATTCCTATTCCAATTCAGAGATGCAAAAGCAGGAAATTGCCCGCCAGTTGATTGCTGAAAACCATTCTCTTATCAGCACGCAGGTCTTACAAGAGTTATGCAATATTGTTACCCGAAAATTCAAATTCAGCTATGAACAGGCGGCTACGGCCATTAAGGAAAGCTGTCAAAACAATAGCCTCCACATCAATACAGAAGATACCGTTTTACAGGCTTGCCAAGTGGCCGGACGCTACGGTTTTTCCTTTTTTGATAGCCTAATTGTTGCGGCTGCGCTGGAAAGTGGCTGCACCGTCCTTTATTCCGAAGATATGCAAGATGGACAAGTTATCGATGGGAAACTAACGGTCAAAAATCCTTTTAGATAAGGTTTTATATCGACAATAGCCCGATCGGCTCCCAAATATATGGACCAAAAGTAGTGCCTCCGACCAATCCCAAAAATATATTTAATTTTATAATTATATAAATAGGGTTAAAAGACCCTTGTTTATATTTAAAAAAGTCCATACATAGCAGCCGAAGAAACAAATATGTGAATCTTAAGCTGAAATAGATGGGATACTTTGCAGTTAATTATAATTCTATCCGCTACCCAATAGCAGAAAATGATCAACCCGGCCTTCGAAAGGCTCAGGTTGGTGCAATACACAGCATATCTAGCCACTTCACTGTCAGTAGGCAACCAGGAATTGTAATTATGCCAACAGGCACAGGTAAGACTGCCGTTTTAATGATGTGTCCCTTCGTTCTTAAGGCTAATCGGGTATTAGTTATCACCCCCAGTAAGTTAGTGCGAAATCAAATTGCGGTTGGATTTTCTGAACTTCAACCTCTGCGAAACCTCGGTGTCCTCAGCAATCAAGCATCTGGAATAAGAGTAAAGGAATTGACAAGCGAAATTCGTTCGATGAATATGTGGGCTGAACTAAGCAACTACCAGGTTGTTATAAGTACGCCAAAGTGTATAAGCCCCGGCATTGAAGGAATTCAACCTTCGGATCCCAATTTTTTTGACCTAATCCTCATAGACGAAGCCCATCATTCTCCGGCAAGCTCCTGGATTGACATTATAAACCATTATACGAGTGCGTCAATTGTTCTTTTCACGGCCACGCCATTTCGAAGAGACAAGAAAGAAATTCCAGGCAAAATCATATACAACTATCCTATCTCCCTTGCCTATGAGGAGGGGATTTTTGGAAAGACGAAATTTATCCCTGTTGATGCACCTGAGGGGGATGATATTGCAATTGCGAGAGAATGCGAACGCGTTTTCAGGGCGGAACCGGAAGGAACCGTTCATTATATTATGGTAAGAACCGATTCCAAGTCCAGAGCCACCGCTCTTGCGGAAATTTACAGGAATAATACGAGGCTTCGTTTGAGTCTAGTCCACAGTGGCCTCTCAGCCAGGACGGTAGAAAATACCTTGACTAATCTACGAAACGGAAATATTGATGGAATTATATGTGTCGACATGCTTGGCGAAGGCTTTGATTTCCCAAATCTAAAAACAGCCGCAATTCATTCTCCTCATAAATCACTTGCGGCAACGCTCCAATTCATCGGTAGATTCACCAGAACAAATGCAGGTAATATAACATATGCGAAATTTATTGCTATACCGTCAGAAATAGAGATCGAAAGAAAGTTCCTCTATCGTACAAATTCCATCTGGCGAGAATTGATAATTGACTTGTCACAAACTAGGATTGATGAGGAAGTTGCATCAAGGGATTTGACCGATGGATTCCAGGTTAATGAAGATGATACAGCCGAAGAATTTCAAGACCTTTCGCTAAGCAGCATTGAGCCATCTTACCATGCTAAAATATACTCAATAAGCCGGGGAACATATCAGTGCGAACGGGTGATAGATTTCTCTGAGCATAACCTAACTATAGCACATCGGGAGGATAACGTCGACGAAAATGTTTCTGTACTCATTTTGCAAGATATAAATTTTCCGAAGTGGTCAAAAAGCAATTCTCTGGAAAATATCGCAAATCATTTAATTATTGTTTATTACGATACAGAATCCAACCTGCTATTTATAAATTCAACAACTAAAAAAAGCGTTGAGTTTTACGAATTCATACTAAACGCATTCTTCGAAGATGGCTCAGGATCAATTCTATCCGATAGGGAGCTCAACAGCGTCTTAGCAAACATAAATGAAGCTGAATTTTTCAATATTGGCATGAGGAACCGAAGCCACTATGGCGCAAACGAAAGCTATCGAATCGTTACTGGACCAACCGCTCACCTATCAATAGATCGACGAGATGCCGACAATTTTCACCGGGGGCATTTATTCGGAAAAGGGATCGAGAACGGATCAAATGTAACGATAGGACTAAGCAGTTCATCAAAAGTTTGGAGCCAGAAAAATGGAAATCTGTTTAATTTCGTCAGATGGTCAAAAGCCATTGCTCAAAAAATAAATGAAGGACTAGATGGCCGAACCAATACCCCTGTGGATGATTTACCAACTTCCATCGATTTAGATGTCCTCCCCAATAAGTCAGTTGTATCTGTAAACTGGCATGAATCGGCATACAAGAATTTTACCAAAGTGACATACGAAAATGGTGGCGTACTGCAATCCTTTGAGTTAACAGACATTCAACTAATATTCAACTATGACGACTCAGACGACGAACATTATAGAATTCAGCTTCTATGTGATCATTTTTCGTTACCAATATTCTTCTCATTCAACTACGACAATTATTTTACGTCCGAAAATGAAACACTATCCAATCAAATAACTGTTTACAAAGCAGACACCGAGAAAGGATTGGGTATAATCGAGTATATAAACAGCTATCCGTTGATCTTTTATTATGACGATTTTTCACTAATCTATAATGGGTATCAATATCTTGACGCACCAAGAGAGTTACCTCAATTTCCAGTTGAATACTTGGATGATTCGGTTGCATGGAATACCAACAATGTAGAGATTGACAATGAATGCACCGGACCACGCTCAATACATGATTACTTCAAGAGAAGGCTGGCAGAATCGAGACTTCCTTTTGCCTATTACGATCATGGGTCCGGCGAAATATCCGATTTTATCACGGCGGAACTAACCACAGAGGAAATTCTCATCAAACTATATCACTGCAAGAGCTCGTCTTCCCCTAATCCGGGGAATAGGGTCAATGATATATATGAGGTAATCGGTCAAGGCATAAAATGCCTCAATTATACCAATTATTCTCGCCTCATACAAAAACTAGAGCGAAGGCAACGAGGCAAGACGCTCACGGGTCAATGCAGTGACAATGTTTCCCTGTTGCAGCAACTAATTTCAAACAATCGAGGAATGAAAGTGTCTTTTCAAATTACACTTGTCCAACCAGGCATAACAAAACTGGGTGTGGAGGTCAGAATTCTCGCCCTGTTAGCGGCTGCAAATTCATCAATTATTAGTACGAATAACTGTAAAAATCTATCCGTAATATGTTCAATCTAAATTTGCCAGGATCTAAATGGGCTAAAATACCTTTGACAATCTCAACGACATTCCGTTTCTTTAGCCTGCTTAATTATTTTCCATTTTTTTAAACCATTCAAACAACCCGATATTCACTTAAGAACCCTATTAATTATGAAAAATTGCATAACAATTGAAGGCAAAACTTTAGAACCAGAATTAGACGATGATAAAATTGCTGATGAATCCGCACTACTTGCATTCTTTAAGGACGAGGAAAAAATACCACTAAGTAAACTTGCAAAATACTACCTCAACGAAAACTTGAATTTTCTGTGCGGTTCGGGCACTTCTGTTTCCATAGGAGGTAAGACCATAAATAAGGACGAAAACCCTTTTGAACCGATTTTGGCGGAACTTCAAGAAATACAGGACCCAAAGGATTACGCAAAGCAACTTATAAAATTCCTCACATCTGACGATCTGCTGGAAAAAAAATTTGACAAAATAAACCAAGAGTATTTATACTACTTAAATAATAAAGAAGACACCGATACTGCCACGATCATTAAGGGATATTTAGATCAAGCGCTAAAAATATTTGTCGAAAAGTACGTTCCCTTTCCTTCCGAATATGTAAAGGAAAAATTAGGCATTCATGAACTATTTATAAACAAAATAATTAGCAGAAAGGAAACCCTCAGTAGGCCAAGAATATTCACCCCTAATTACGATCTCGCGTTTGAAAATGCGTGTGAAAAAATTGGCGTAAGTTATAATAACGGTTTTCGAGGCGTTCACATGAGAAAATTTGACCCCGACACATTCCACAACGAAACATACATAAAGCAGGATTCGGGGGAAAAAGGTAAGCGAATTGCGACCTATCTAAACATTTATAAACTTCATGGAAGTATATCCTGGCAATATGCTGAAAGCATAAACGACTTATACAATCTTAAAGAAATTCAAGTATCCGACTCCTCTGAGAAAACCGGATTTTCATTTGATTCACTGATGATTTATCCAATTCAAACAAAAAAAGCGTATTCGCTTGATTTACCTTACAGCGAATTATTCAGAAATTTCTCTAAGTGCCTCACTGAAACCCAAAACACACTTGTTATCATCGGATACTCCTTCCTAGATGAACACATAAATGATATAATCAGGACAGGTTTATATAATCCGAACTTAACCCTGATCGTTCATTCTTACAGTTTAATAAACGATGATACCCCGCTATTCTTAAAATCACTAAAAAACCGGAGCGTTAGTGACAATAGAATAATTATTTTCGAGGGAGCACTGGTAGGTAATTTTACAAACATAGTAAAGCATCTCATTCCTTTAAATTCCTTTATCTCACCAAAGGAAACTCTAATTGAAACACTAAAAGAACTTGCTAAATAAAGAACAATGTCATTTAAAATAGGCGCAGTCTACCGAATTACAAATAGACATTTAGAAATAATCCACGATAAGGATGTTTTCTCGAAACCTGTATCATCAGGAAGCGGGCTCCACATTGTCGGATTATTAAATAGC
>Ga0247778_1001182_pt1 | contig 13282 bp, 8 predicted proteins | sample UWRJL049202B5_FD_179939 | JGI IMG/M metagenome (GOLD analysis project Ga0247778, IMG submission 179939) | Plant litter microbial communities from Arlington Agricultural Research Station in Wisconsin, United States - UWRJ-L049-202B-5 | ecosystem: Environmental > Terrestrial > Plant litter >... | reverse complement strand
AGCTGTATCCAGTGGTCGCTGAGCTCGACGATCCGGTACGCGTATTGGTTCCTGGTGATATTGCCATAGTCGGGGCTGATGATCTGAAAAGTGACGGGAGCGCCTTTCAGACGGATGGTAGCGCCGGAGAGGCTCAGCGAATTGATGCTGCGTTGCTGACCGGACGGATCCTGGAATGTAATTTTGCCCACATAGACCGGGATATCCTGCTGTGACCGGTACGCTCTGTTGGGAACAATGCTGGTGAATCCATCCAGGCCACCCAGGAAGAGGGTATTTCCGATCTTGCAGGCTGAGCGCTCGTCGAAGGCGTCGGATTGGAGACCGTCGGCCGAATAATAACGGCTGGTGACGCCGGACCTCAAGTTAAAACGGGTGAGTCCGCGGTTGGAGGAGATCCATGCCACGGAATCGTTCTCCGGGAGAATATTGTACTGAGCATTGGAACTGAAGCCGTCCTTTTCGGTAAAGGCGATACAGGAATCCCCGGTTAGGTCATAGCGCATGAGCCCCGAGCCGTAGGTGGTGATCCAGAGGTATTTTCCATCGTCGTAGAGATCGAAAAAGAAATTTGGGGGGACTGCACTGCCGCGGATGCCGGGCAGATAGTTTTGAAAACTGTCCAGCAAGGGGTCATACCGGGTGATGCTCCTGTTGCTCAATAGCCAGACATTTCCTTTGCGATCCATTTTTAGATTATGGAAGTTGTCTTCATAGGGCCCATTTTTGAGGTGCGTGCTCTTGAACTGTTGCAACACATGATGCCTGACATCCCATTTGAAAAGCCCTTCGTCCTCCATACTGCCCAGGAGGATGATCGAATCGTTATACCGGATGATCGTGCTGAAATAATGAAACTGTGCCGGCTCCAGTTCTTTGAAGACGGCAGATGCTCTTATAAACTTGTATTGCGTTCCTTTTTGGGTGACGTAGAGCAATTCCTGGTTGGTGGAGGCCAGCATACCATGCCCGTCGATGCGTATCATGGATTCCGTCTCGCCATATGGATCGTTCTTCAGCAGCTGTTCCGTCAGATAGCTGCGGATATTGACTTTGAAGAGTCCATTGGCCGCGCAGGTGTAAATGATGCTGTCGTTATCCGGGTAAACGGTATTGACGTTGCCCATGGTGCTCAGACCTCCCGTTTTGGCGGTGTAGGCCTGGAATGTATAAGGAGTGTTGATCAACTGGTTAAGGCCCTTGGTAGTGCTGATCCAGATATTGCAGAACTTGTCTTTGAAGAGCGCATTGACATGGTTGTCCAGGAGCGTGTTGTAGAAGAAGTTGGAATGCGTCAGTGTCTCGGCGGGTCCCTTTTCGCTGACGACGGCAATGCCCTCTTCCGTACCGATCCAATAGCGTCCCTGGTCATCCCGGATCATGGCCTTCACCGTCATACCGGTATATCTTTGCAGCGCGGGCGGCATGTTAGGGTCTGGCAGGTATTTTTTTCCATCAAAGATGAGGTGTTTCAACCCCTTATTTGTACAGGCATAGATACTCGCCGGGCTGTCGTTGTAGATGCCGTAGACGAGGAATATCTGGTCTTCGGGAATCGAGAAGGCTCTCTTGCTGATCGCACTGATCACCTCCCGGGTCGCCGTATTGTAGATGATGATCCCATCGTTTTCAGCGCATACCCACATATTGTGCAGCGAGTCCTGCGTTATGAAACAGATGTTCAGGTCATGCGTCTCGTTGAAAGGATCGGAGGTCATGGTGGTCCAATCCTGTCTTTCGGGGTTGTAGATATTCAGGCCGTAGTAGGTACCGATCCAAAGGTCCTTCTGGGCGGAGAAGGCCAGGGACCTGATCCAGTTGGTCAATAGCCCCTTTGTTTTGTCTTTTCGTTCCTGGAGGCGTCTTTGGATCGCGAAGTTTTCCGGATCCAATGCATCTATGCCGCCCAGCGCGGTGGCTATCCAGAGCAAACCTTTTTCATCCCGGGCGACATCGGTCACGTAGTTTTCACTGAGCGCCGTGTTTTTAAGAGGATCTTTTTTAATGGCGATGAATTGCCGGCCGTCAAACCTGTTGATGCCCTCCTGGGTGCATACCCAGATAAAACCATACCTGTCCTGGACGATCTTGCCGGCGTTGTAGGAGCTCAGGGAATTGCCGAATGAATAGGTGCGGAACTGAAAGTTTTGGGACAAGCCGACTGTTGCAAAGAATGTCATGCATACTGACAGCCATAGTGTCCTGAAATAGCGATGGGAGGCTGATCTAGGCATAAGGTTTATCAAAAATAAAAGGGCTGACGTTTTGTAATCCAGTCCTAATATAATTAAATTGTTTCATATATTTAAATCCTTCAATCCCCCTTATTTATGAGTCCCCAATTAAAAGCAGCATGGACGGTGATGATTTACATGGATGTAAAGCCGCCAGGTTTTGAAGCCAGCCTGAAAATCTCCCTGGACGAAATGGGTGTTACCGGCAGCAGTGACAGCATTAATATAATGGTCTTATTGGGACGCAATACCCCCAAAGAGCCGCTGCCACCGGTGCCCATATTCGACAAACCTTCCGTATACCGGGTTGAAAAGGGGGGAGAGATATTGATAACCACGCCGCCCTTATTGGAGATCGCTAACAATAACCTGGGCGATCCGGAGGTACTGATTCAATTCCTTAGGTTTTGTAAGGATAATTTTTCTGCCAGCAGGTATATGCTGTTATTTTGGGATCATGGGACCGGTTCCGGTATAGAGGCAGGTACGTCGGAGGTGACTCAGATTGTCAGCCAGGTTTTCAGGATGATGGATCCTGCTGAAGGATCGATCGTGAATGTTCAGGCCGCGTTCATGGATACGTTGAGATCCACGGCGGTCCGTCAGGACAGGATCGTCAGTAATTTGTTTTATCTGGCGCCTGTCAAGGCAACGGTAGACAAGCAGGTGGAGGATGAGGAGGATTTCTTGTATGTGACGGAGGTCCGGGATGCCATCAAGGTTGTTTTCCCCTTGCCGGAGATGATAGACATTGTCGCCTTTGATGCCTGCTGGTTACAGATGTTCGAGAATGGATATACGCTCAGGGATTGCTGCCGGTATATGGTAGCCAGCGAAAATCTTATTTCAGCGGATGGTATGGGTTATATGGGTTTTTTCCAACAGCTGGCCGCAAGACCATTGGCAGATACTGCTACGGTAGGAGCGATGCTGATCAATGCCAGCTACATCAAAGAGGAAGAGTATGAGAAATTCACCATGAGTTGTCTCGATCTCAGCAAAACGGAATCCATTGCCGGGATCATCGACGAATTGGCGGAGCTACTCATCAGCCGGCTGCATGTCGATGATTTTCTTTCCATGGTGCACAATGCGCGCTTCTTATGCTTGTCCTTTTTTGATGAAGAGGATCCGTCCGATTACGATCTGCAGGTGGTGGATCTTATTTATTTTACCCGGCAGTTGGTGGCTCAGATAAAATATAACACCAAGGATGCGGAAATTCCTGCGAATCTGCAGGCATTTTATGAGGATATTAAGGCGGTGTGCAAGAAGCTGGCGATGGCCTGTACCATGGAATATATATTGTCCAGGCAGATCGGCAGCGCCATGGCGGAGCAGAAGGACAGCGACAAAAGATGGGGGGCACATGGTTTCACGATATTTTTCCCCGAGGACAAGCACAAATTGGCTGACTATGCCGAGGGTTTTTACAGTGCGTCGGGGACGGTAGCGGCGATGCCATTCGCAGATGAGCACCGGTGGAAGGCATTTCTGCTGGATTATCTCGCCCGTATCTAGCAAAGGATTATTACACCGTGACTATTTTTCTGCGGATGGCTTCCAGGGCCATGCCGACGCGACTGCGTACCTGCATCTTTTCAAATACTGATTCCCGGTACCCATCGATGGTCCGTTCCGACAAGAACATCTTCACGGCGATCTGCCGGTAGGTGAGGTCACTGCAGGCCAGGGTGATAAATTCAATTTCCCTTTTGCTGAGGGCATTGGCCTCCATTTTTTTTCCTTCAATGATCAGCCTGCGGAAATTGACGTTGAAGGCATCTCCGTTGTAAAATCCTTTCGAGTGGATCTCGAGTAATGCCTTTTCCAATTCCTGCGGATGGATATCTTTCAGCAGGTATGCACAGCATCCGGCCCTGAACATGTTGATAACGGTCGTGTCGTCGTCTTTCTGGGATAATGCGGCCAGCTTTATTGCCGGATATTCTTTCGATATTTCCCGCGCGGTATCGATTCCGTTCCTGCCGGGCATCTCGACATCGATCAGCAGGATATCGGGCAGTTCGGTTGCCAGCGATAGTCTTTTGAGTGCGTCGTCGCCATTGTGTGCTTCCAGGATGGTCTCGAATGGCCCATATTGGTTGATCAGCAGGGTCATAGATCCTACGAACAATGCTTTGTCATCGACGATCCCAACGGTAATCAACATGCAGAACCTGGTTTTGGTAAAAGTAAAATAGTTTATCATGTCATAGCCTGCCGCGCATTGATAAGCGCCGTTGCTACCTTCTGTATATCCCGGAAGCAAGGGGCGCCTGCCAGTGAATAGAGCAATGGGCTAGTCCTCTGAATGGCCAGATCAGTGATATGCGGAATGAATACCCCTGGCCGAAAGTACGACCCGTTACAGGTGCCCAGACCGGGAAAAACACCCATTCTTTTGTTCGAAATAAAAAACATAGGAGGTGTTTTCACCCATGCCGTTAACCAACGTGGCTACCCCTTAATAAGATGAATAGCTGTTGGCAGGATAGTTGCCCCAAAAAGGGTGTTTTTCCCGTTGTTCGGATGACGGTAGTACATTACATTGGGCTCCAAAAGATTCGAAAACGCCTTTTTTACATTAAAGCCCTGGCCCCAATGAACTCCATAATGTTCGACAAAGATTGCAAAAAGCCAGGTGGTGAAGAAACACTTACAGTGGCAGACTTCACCGATCTGAAGGAGGTGAAGGACTGCCTTGCCGATCTGGAAGCATATTTCAAAAAAAGAGGGGGAATGGTTGTCTCCGACGTAATCGATAGCGATGGGAATCAGTACGTCAATCTTGTTCAAAAGGGTGGCGGCGTACTCGGCGTCGCACTGGTGGGATATACCTATGTTTTGGAAAAGATGAAGATCCGATTCCTGAGACTGGCGGGTACGAGCGCAGGTGCGATCAATACAGCGCTAATGGCGGTGATCAAGGAGCGAAAGGATGAAAAGTCGGAAGAGGTCATTAAGGCTATTTGCGGTTTGGATTTTTTTGAACTGGTGGATGGTCACCCGGTGGCCAGATGGCTGATCAAAAATTTTATTACCCATAAAGACTTTCAGACCCAGGCAAAAAGGGTTGTATCATTGATCGTGGGCATACTGGCACTACTAATTGTTGGTGATATAGCGCTATTGGGGCTGCGGAATCATTATTCCTGGTTATCTATCGCAACCAAGGCCGCCTTTGTCCTGACCGGAGTCTACATACTATTGTTGGGCAGCCTGATCGCGTTTGTTTTATCGTTATTAAAAAGGCTGAAGAATTCTGGATTTGGCATCAACCCGGGAGACTTTTTTTATGATTGGTTAAAATGTCAAATGGAGAAGAATGGGGTGCACTCTGTTGCCGAGCTGCGGAAAAAGGCGGCGCAACGACCGGAAGGATTACGACTTCGGCCGGGAAACCCTGAATCCATAGACGATCTGGACATTGACGTCACTTTTATTACTTCCGAGCTGGTCACAAAAAATAAGATAGAGTTCCCCAAGATGTATGAACTTTTTCGGTTACCGACGGACGAAAAACAAATTCATCCTGCGGCCTTTGTTCGGGCGTCGATGTCTATCCCGGTTTTCTTTGAGTCGTATTATATTGATAACATTGATTGCCTGTCTGACCAGATCAAGAAGAATTGGTATGATACTTTTGGTGAAAAGAATCCGCCCCAAAAGGCGCGATTCGTAGATGGCGGGATACTCTCAAATTTTCCGATTAATATTTTCTTTAACAAGAACGTGGATTATCCTCGCATGCCTTCGTTCGGCATTGATCTGGATGATACAAAGCCTTCCGAAAAGGTAAGTGATGCTTCGGCATGGTCATTCCCAGGTTTCGCCGGAAGACTTTTCAATACAGTTCGATTTTATTATGACAAGGATTTTCAGATAAAGAATCGGGTACTGCAAAAAGGGGTGGGTACCATTGAGCTTGCGGATTATAGTTGGTTGAATTTTTTCCTGACTGGTAGAGAGAAGCAGGACATGTTTATTCGTGGCGCTTTGGCAGCGGCAGAATTTTTGAAGCATTTTGAATGGGAAGCATTTAAAACAGAACGTTTTGCAATGCAGCAAGAGATATCTAAAAAACCTAAAACTACGGCATCAAAATGACTATCGATATTTGGACCTGGTTTTGTATAAGTTTCGGCGTCATGCTATTGGCAACGCTGATCATGACTGAACAGGGTAGAAAGTTCCGGACAAATGATGGGACTACACGTAAATTCGGCATCCTTGATCTGGAATTTGCGGCCAATCCGAAAGAGATCGTCACCTTGATTGAAGGCATTTACAAACTCCCGGCCGTAGATGCCAGGCGGGTGGTTGCGGCATTGAAAGGGCAGCTCCGGGTGGATTTTATCTATATGCCTGCGACCTATGGCGCCATCTTCCTTTTGTGCATGGAGACTTCGGCAAAACTCTCCTCGCAAGTGGGCAAAGATGCTTTTTTATGGGCGGCCTGGGCGCAAGCCTTGTGCTGGCTTTGTGATATTGGGGAGAATATATATTTGTTGAACAAGATCGGTCCGAAGGTGGATCCTCCTTCGAAAACAGGCTTCCTCATCTATGTCATCAACGAATGGATAAAATGGGGAATCGCGAGCTTGGGGGCGATCGGATCACTTGCTTGCATGCTGTATTTTTGGTTGTCGGGAGAATTCTCCACCCATTCCCTGGTCTATCTTATAATTGTTGTGGTCGAGCTGATCATATTCTTTTTGTTGGGAAATGTGCTGGCAAAAAGGGAAGACAAAAAAGATCCGGAAAATCCCACGGTCGCATCTTACACAAATGATACACCACTGGCAAGCAATTGAGGGGCGAATTTATTTCAATTTTTTAACCCGCATATCCCTGAAGCGCACGACATCTCCGTGACCCAGGAAACCAAGATGACCTGTAGTCCGCAAGAGTCCGGGATGTTCATTATGATCGAGGGTTCCATTCTTCACTGCTTCTTTTATATCCCCATCCAGGATCACTGTTCCGTTGAGCACTACTTTTATCTTATTTCCCCTGGCTATGATCTCTTCCTCGTTCCATTCCCCTGTCGGCAGCAGGAAGCCTCTCTTCGCCGGAATGACCCCATATACAGAGCCATGGTACTGGTAGGTGTGCAGGTCTTTGTATTTTGGCGCCTCATTGTCGAGGACCTGTATCTCCATTCCCACATAGGCCGCATCGCCTTCCAGCGGGGCACGGATGCCGATGCCATTGTTTGCTCCGGGCGTCAATTGAAATTTAAACCGGTAGATAAAATTGGAAAATTCTTCTATGGTATAGAGGTTTCCTCCGCCACCAATGGCAGGGTTCACTTCGACGGCACCGTCTTTGACCTGGTAACCTGTGGTATTCCCAGTCCATTGATGTAAGTCAAGGCCGTTGAACAAAGATATAAATCCTTCCTTTTTTTCCGCCTCGCTCAATACAGCCGGCTCGTCCGAAGGGAGTTCGCGCAAATAAAGATTTCTATAGGCAACATAAGTGCCGTGTGCCTGCAATTCAATTTGCTCTTTGGGAAAGATCGGGATACTGTGATCCCAGTAATTTTCAAGAATAACATTATCCGTAACCAGGATGCCATTCAGCCAGACCGTCACTTTTTCCTTTTTCATGATGATATGAAACCGATTCCATTCGCCGATCTTATTATCTGCCACCACCAATGGCCTGCTCTCATTTTTTTGGTTGTTGTATAACCCTCCCGATCCGACCTGTGCGCCGACATCTCTTCTGCTGGTGTCCCAGATCTGCACCTGAGGACTGCCTCTCAGATAAATCCCTGCGTCTCCTTTTTCGGTAATTTTCCAATCGACATACATTTCAATATCGCCGTATTTTTTTTCCGTCGCTAAATTTTCGCCATGACCTGTGAAGACCAGCAGGCCGTCTTTTGCGATCCACTCTCCTTTCATTTTTTCATTGGCTACTTTTTGAGCGGCAATGAGCGTGGTGTCGGTCATCTTTGCTCTTGTGATCGGGTTACCCACGAGCGCGTGCCAGCCTTTGAGATCTATTCCATCGAATAAGCTCACAAAACCATGGTCATATGGCATTTTCAAAAGGCATGCGTTCAATTTTGGCGTCAAAAAGGCGCTGTCTTCTCCTTTGATCAGGGGTAAGGCTGTTTCGAGCGCTTCGCGAACAATGGGTCCCCTGATTGTTTCGTCCGACAAGGCTAAACGGGCTGCTATCAGCGCCGCCTCTTTGTTCACGTCTGAATCTTTCAGTGATTTGCTCACGAGCATAAAGCTGCTGAAGCCAGGAATGAGTGCGGCTTTTGCCAGTATTCTCCTTTTCCCGATGGGGTTTTGGGCGCGCATCATTTCGTCCTCTAACAGCAATAATTGTCTTTCTCCGTTAATGGCGGACGGCGGCGGCGGGTTAAGAACGGGCAGGATGGGCAAACTCGAGTTTTGCCGGTCGATAGTCGCCTTGTCCGTAAGGAGATTCAATTGTGATTGGATGAAGATCTTTGCATATTCCGATCTGGGAACAGCCGCGTATTTTTTTATCAACCCGACTGCCTGGCCTCTTCTTACAGCGTCTAAAGTTGCGGCGTTAACATATGCACTCAAAAGGTCTGTGATTTGCACTTTTAGAGAATCGTTGTCCAGCAATCTAAAAACCCATTTCCATTCAGATTTACCCCAGGTGTTTACCGTGGTCAGCGCGCTATCCCCTTCCGGGCGATGCTGGTATGGAAATGACCGGATGGTCTCGATGACCTTATCCTGGTGTTTCTGTGCATTTCCCTTATTGGCAAGAAAAACGGTGACGAGGACGAAAAAAGAAAGGGGTAAATAGCGTTTCATGATAGTCATTTTGAGGGTTGCGCGTTCAGGGCAAACTAAATATGCCATGGGCCGCGCATTGGCGGGTTGATCAAATAATTGGCTTCAGTGTCATCGATAAAAAGTTGATTTACCGGATCAAATTTCAATGGCCTTCCCAGCTGCAGGGCAACCTTTCCCATGTTGATAATGGTGCAGGATCTGAACCCATTCAGCTCATTCAGCGCAAAGGGCATCCTGTATTTGACTGAGTCCAGGAAGTTAGTGACCTGCGGCTCGGGGTCCGGCATCAGCGCCAATTTTTCTTTCAGGTTGGGAATGTCGGATCTGAATCCCGCATACAAATTGCCATTTGGTCCGGCGATATATGCAGCTGCGGGATCTTTTGCCTCGCCGTCTAAAATGATCTTGCAGCCATCTTCATATGTAAAGGTGACCTTTCTGAATGTGCCCACTGCATCCCAGTTTTGTTGTTCGGCATCCGGTTCGACCAGGATGGGACTGGTGTGGTCTTTTCCCAGGAAATATTGGATGGGATCGATATAATGTTGACCCATATCCCCCAGGCCGCCGCCATCGTAATCCCAGTAGCCTCTGAAGGTCTGGTGGACGCGGTGCGGGTTATAGGGCTTGAAGGGTGCAGGGCCAAGCCATCTTTCATAGTCCAGCTCAGGCGGTACGGGTAACGTTTCCAGCCTCGTCTTTCCTGTCCAGTAGAATTTCCAGTCAAAGCCGGTGGTCTTGCTCACCGTAACGGTGAGGGGCCATCCCAGCAAACCGGAGTCTACCAATTTTTTTATGGGCCTGACCGTCGTATTCATTCCGTAGAAGTTGCCTTCAAACCTGAACCAGGTATTCAGCCTAAACATGCGTTTGTTTTGCCGGATGGCCTCTACTACCCGTTTGCCTTCACCAATGGTTTTTGTCATTGGCTTCTCGCACCAGATATCTTTGCCTGCGTTTGCTGCGTCAATGGCGATCAGTCCATGCCAGTGCGGGGGGGTGGCTATGTGAACAATATCGACTTCCGGCAGGGCGATCAACTCACGATGGTCATGAAATGTTTTTACGCCGCCTCCGATCGAGCTGGCAACCTCAGTGAGGTGATTCTTATCGACATCGCAGATGGCGACGACTCTGGTACCGGCATAGGGTATATGTCCCCGGCCCATGCCGCCCACGCCGATGATGCCCTTGGTTAGCTGGTCGCTTGGCGCCAGGAAGCCCCTGCCTAATACATGCCTGGGAACGATGAAAAAGCCTGCACCGATAGCGGCAGCGTTCTTCAGGAAACGGCGCCGGGTTTTATTTTCCGATGAATGCATGAGATTTTGTTATTGACCTGCAATAGAAGCTGTTGCAGGTCAATTTAGAAAGAAAAGATGATATTTGGATATTTATATCCCGCGCTGCTGTCTTTTTTGAGCGCGATGGTGAATGTCTTGCTGTCGGCGCTGACGAAAGCTACGTTCAACAATATCCAACTATCAGAACAAATCATTAAAACATGGACTATTGTATTTCATTCCCTTTAAACTCTTTTACAGACGTCGCGGAAGCCTTTGAGTTTATTTACCCCTTCCTCCGGGTGCCTGTCGGGTACGTAATGGCTAACCGGTCCTTTCCTGACGGGATGTGCTATCAGCCGAATTCTCCGTAAATGGGTCTAAATTCTGCGTATCGACGTCAGAACCTGGCGAGAGTCCCTTTTTTCGGTTGCGATTTGTACCCGGTTTTCAGATTTTCCGGCGCATCCCAACTTATGCCCCGTCACCAATGGCCTGCGCTTGAATATACGCCAGCGTGTAAGGATCTTCGTAAAAAATCTAATATACTATCTGTTTATATAAAACGATGACTTGTAATTAGTTATAGTTTAAGGTTGGCCCCTTTTCGTGTTCAGGTTTTTAATAATTTGCCAAAATATAAAAATTTAGGCAATTTATTTAATTTAATAATTTGCCATTTTGTGATACTTTTGGTATATAATTAAAATGAATGCAGAAATTTGTAGAACAGGAGTTGAAGCTAATATTTAAAGACCAGGCATCTTTCACGAAGGAAGATCTCGAGCGATTCTTTAGGCAATATGAACCGCAGCTCAATGAACATACATTTTACTCAAGGATACGTTCCCTTATGACGAAAAATGTTATCACCCAGTTGAATAAAAATACCTATACACTTTCTGCAAAGAAAGCATTCAAACCGGATATAGACACAGAGCTGGGTGAACTAGGGCTACTCGCCATCGATTTTCTGCAGGAGGAGCCTTATTGCATTTGGGATAGTAGCTGGCTCAACCATTTTTCGCGTCACCAGGCTATGAAGAATTTTCATGTGATCGAAACAGGCAAAGCAGAATTATTATCGCTCTTTTATTTTCTCAAAGACAAAGGAAAAGAAAGTGCATTCCTGGACCCTGGCCAGGAGACATTATCCCTCTATGTGCGGGAAAATGAAATGCCTATTGTACTAAAACCGCTGATTAGCCGGTCGCCAGTCGTAAAACAAGCTTACCATTCAGAAAAGCTGGCCGTCCCGTTGTTGGAGAAAATACTGGTAGATATATATACTGATGTGTTCATCTTTAACTATATACAAGGTGCAGAATTGGAAAGGATCTTTGAAACAGCCATTCGCAGATACGCCGTCAATTTTACCACTCTTTTTTCCTATGCACGAAGAAGGAACAAAGAAGAACAGTTGAAAGCATATCTCAAAAATAATTTTTCACATCTTCTAAATTCCATCATCCTATGATCAAGGCACATTGTTTTGAAAAGCGATGGATCGATGCTTTTAAAGCACAGGAAAAATATCGCCGGCTTAACCCTCCTGTTCTTGAAAAGATGATTAATGCCCTTTACTTATTGCAACTGCTGAAAAAAAGCGATTGCCAATTCGTCTTTAAAGGCGGCACCAGTCTTGTGCTGATTTTGGAAACGGCCAGAAGATTTTCGGTGGATGTCGATATTATAACTCGTCATTCCAAGGAGGAAATCGAAGCCTGCTTACAAAAGATCGTAGCTATATCCAATTTTACCAGTTGGCGCCTGGATGAACACCGGAGCTACCAAGAGGGCGTTCCCAAAGCGCATTATGAATTGGAATATCCTTCCAATATTAATAAGGATGCCAGTTATATTCAATTGGATATTCTATTCGAAGATCCGCATTATCCTAAAATTCAGGAAAAAAAAATTGTCAGCCCATGGATAGAAACGGAAGAGGTCATTATGGTAACCACCCCTACCGTAGAATCGATTGTGGGAGATAAACTGACAGCCTTTGCACCCAGCACAACCGGCATCCCGTTTGGAAAGGACAAGGAGACCGAGATCATCAAACAGCTTTTTGACATCGGCCATCTCTTTGGCGAAGCTAAGGACATGGAAGAAATTTATTTAAGTTTTCACGCCTTTGTTGTTCAGGAAATACGTTATAGAGGATTGCATATAAAATCCGAGAATGTATTGTGGGACATTATAGAAACAAGTAAACTGATAGCCGTTGGTGCAAGAATAAAGCCTGCAGATCAGCCAGCAAGAAATAACTATGAATTGCTCCTCAAAGGTATTAGGGCTTTCGATGGTTTTTTGATAGAAGGACATTTTCGCCTCGATGATGCAATACTTGCAGGTGCAAAAGCAAGCTACTTGGCAGCCAGCATATTATCAGGGAAAAAAGGAGGTTTGGAGAAGTATGCAGAGCAAAGTATTGCAAACCTGGACATAACCAATATTCAGTGGAATATCTTGAATAAGCTTAAACGAATGTCTGAAGCATACTACTATTGGCATAAAACGTTAGCACTACTTAATCTGGTTAACCAACTTGCACCTGCCCAGCCCCACAAATAAAGTTAAAAAAGAGGAATACCTCCGGCATGCTAGCGCTAGGCCTCCGGTGATCGATCCCGCACCGCATTACCCAAATGACTCACGCCCGGCTGGCGCTGGTCTTGTTTTGTTTCCTCGTCCGCTTTGGCGAATACATTCACCACGCTGCCGAAAAAGCAAAACTCCGGCGCGGAGCTCCAGGATTTGTTGTTGCTCCAGCATGGATTTTAGGCCTTTTGCCGAGGCGCTATTAAGAACCCATATAATTGTAAGGAAATTTGCAAAAAACCTTACAAAATGCCCGCAGACACTCTGACACGAGCTATGGTTGACTGGGTAAAAGAGGCTAAAACATGGTTGCTATCGGCCTATAGAAATTTCATAGCTAAGCGTAATTTCTATAGGCCGATAG
>Ga0247778_1001181_pt1 | contig 13284 bp, 11 predicted proteins | sample UWRJL049202B5_FD_179939 | JGI IMG/M metagenome (GOLD analysis project Ga0247778, IMG submission 179939) | Plant litter microbial communities from Arlington Agricultural Research Station in Wisconsin, United States - UWRJ-L049-202B-5 | ecosystem: Environmental > Terrestrial > Plant litter >... | reverse complement strand
CTGCATGGAATCGGATTTCCAGCAGTGTATGCCATTGCCTGACTGGAGCTCATTGTCTGCATCTGAGCGAAGTGAATTTCCCGTGATGATACAATTGGACGAGCCCTGGCTGTAGATACCAAAAAACGTATGATCCAGGATATTTGACCGGATCGTTACGTGCCGTGCATTATAGATCTTTATACCTGCTACATCGTGCCAGCCGGAGACGCCGGAATATTGAAAATGGAATCCTTCGATGGTGACGTGATCCGCGTTGACGGCAATGATCTCATATTTCCTTTCACCGTCCAATACCGGCCAGGAAATGCCTTTGAGACAGACAGGCTGGCGGATGACCAGGCCTTTTTCTTTGTATACTCCTTTTTCGACCAGGATGGTATCCCCCGGGGCCGCCAGGTCCAGGGTTTTTTGTATGGAAGGCCGGGGGCCTGCCGGGTTTACATGCCAGGTTGTTGCGGATGCCATCCAGGGCAGGGACAGCAATAGTATTATCTGTACAAATCTTTCCATGAGACCAATTGACCTTGCAGGTCTTTTTTGTATTTGTTCATGCTGTCAAGGCTTGCAAATGCGGCTATGTCCCCATTCATAGGGCTATGTAAGACCGGGCTTTTCAGCAGGTAGCAGGATTGCTGTCCGAGCAACTGCCCATTGCCTGAGAAATCGGCAAAATATATTCCGGCGATATCCTTCTTTGGGATCCGGCCCGACCGGATGAAATCCAGCAGGCAATGTATATCGTCAAATTTGTAGGCCTTCCCTTTTTCTGTGAGTATTTCGAAACCGAATCTTCTGTCTGTGATCGTCATTTTACAGTTATCGCAATTGTCCTGTCCGTAATGAATGGGGCTGGGGCCGGAGCTGCAACCCGTCAGTGAGGTCAGGATCAGCAACAATGCCGCCAGCGCAGGTACGGGGGAATGATGGGCCTTGTAATTTCTGCGTTTGCGTATTTCCAGGAAACCGGCCAATACGAGGAGGCCTCCGGCTGCTGCGAAGATCCATCCTCCCTTGTCGGGTATGGAGTATGCGCTGAAATTCAGCAATTGTTTGTACCCGATCAGCGGCGGTTGATAGGCCATTCCCGGTACTTTGATGGGTGCGCTCTCGTCCAGATTGTGTCCATAATTATACTCCCACCTGTAAAAATCGACCATGGAAATCACGGCGATCAGCAGGAAGAGGGATATCCAGCCATAGAACAGTCTGCGCCTGTTGACCAGGGCAACCAGCAGCCCGATAGAGATCAGGCCCCCTATGATATAGGGAAGGGCTATAAATTCAACGAAATCACGGGTATGCAGGGTGCGCATGCCGATATAATGGTTCAGTCCGTTAACGATATCGACATCTCCTCCTATCCTATCGGCATAGATCTTCAATACCAGTCCTTCGGGGTATTGAGGTGCTGACAATTCGATCCTCCATATAGGCAGAAAAAGCACGAAGATCATGGCCATGGAGGCGATACATGTGATCAGTCTTGCCGTTCCGGACATTTTACTGTTCATGGTGTGTCATTTTGAAGAAGGGGCGAGGGTAGTATCCGCATCTTTCCTGTTGGTGCCATAAAGGATGGGGACACTGCTGCCGGCGGCCGATACCCTGACATAGCCTTGCATTTCCTGGTGCAGCGCGCTGCAGAAGTCCGTGCAATAGATGGGGTAGACGCCGACTTTCAGGGGCACCCATTTCAGTGTGCAGGTTTCTCCGGGCATGATGAGGATTTCTGCATTGGCTGCGCCCTTTACAGAAAATCCATGAGGAATATCCCAATCCTGTTCCAGGTTGGTCACATGAAAATAGACTTCGTCTCCAAGTTTCACTCCTTCGATGTTATCCGGTACAAAATGAGATCGTATGGCGGTTATATATACATGAATTTTGTTCCCTTCGCGTACCACCTTGGCCATTTTTTCTCCCTTGGCTACATAGGGATGCTGGTTTTCTTCTATTTTGAAGAATTTGACGGAATTTTTCGAGATCATATCGGCGGGTATTGCCTGGGCATAATGAGGTTCTCCGATCGTGGGATAGTCCAGTATCAATTTCATTTTTTCCCCGGAGATATCGTATAGCTGGGCGCTCTGGGCGAGTTCGGGCCCTGTGGGCAGGAAGCGGTCCTTGGTGATCTTGTTATAAGCCACCAGGTATTTGCCATATGGTTTTTTGGTATCGCCGCCGGGTATCATCAGGTGGCCGACGGAATAATATGTGGGAGCGCGATCCAGTACTTTCAGGTCCTTAATATTCCATTTCACGACTTCGGAAGAGACGAACATAGAGGTATAGGCGTTTCCCAGGCCGTCGAATTCGGTATGCAGGGGACCCAGGCCTGGTTTTTGGACTTCTCCATAAAGGGCGGACTCATATTTGATGACCGGTATTCCTTCGTAGTCGCCTTCAAATTGTTTGTCTGCGATGGCTTTGAGCATTTTTGTATAGGAAAACACGGGGATCAGGGCGGCCAGCTTGCCGCTACTGACGATGTATTCGCCGCTGGGGTCGACATCGCATCCGTGCGGGGATTTTGGACAAGGTATGAAATACACCATATCCTTTAATGCCACGGGGTCCAGTTCCAGTACTTCTGTTTCGGTGACGGAATTAGCGGTATGTATTTTTTCATCCAGCAGGTTATGGGAATAGGAGGCCTTTTTCTTCACTCCTTTTCCCTGGCGAACGTATTCTTCTGCCTTTTTCCAGTTCACGGCCATGATAAAGTCTTTATCCCGCTGGGATGCGTTCACTTCCAACAGGCTATGCGCCTGTTCTGTATTATAGCAGGAGAAAAAGAACCAGTCGTGAGAGGGGCCCTTGCCGGCATGGCTCAGGTCAAAATCGATCCCAGGCATCGTCAATTGAAAGGCCAATTTAAAATGACCGGATGCGGGATCCACGCTAATGAAGCTGATGGTGCCATGGAAATTCTTCTTATATGAGTCGATCGGTACATCCTGGTCGTCTCCGATCGGGACGCTAAAGCGGGTGCCTGCCACAATATATTCGGTATTTTCTGTAGCGAACGGGGAGGAATGGTTGCCGGCGCTGTTGGGGATCTCCATTATTTCTTCCGTTCTGAAAGTAGCCAGATTGATGCGTGCTATTCTGGGTGTATTGTTAGCGTTGGCAAAGAGCCAGCGGCCGTCTGCCTGTCCATCGGTCTGTGAGAGTTCGAGGTGATGCTGGTCATCCCAGGGAACAAATCCATGCGAAGTATTGAGCATAGGTTTTGTTTCTTCACTGTAGCCATAACCATTTTCCGGGAATACTGAAAAAACCGGGATAAGCTTTAGCAGCCTGCCGGAAGGCAAGCCATAGACCGATACCTGTCCGTTGAATCCGCCGGATACAAAATTGTAAAGTTCATCGTATTTACCGGGTTGAACATATACTTTTTCCGCGGCATCGGAACTGATGGTTGTGGCTGCATTCCTTGGTTTGCAGGCGGGAAAGGTCAGTGCCCATACAATCAGTGGAATTGAGCATGAAATCTGTTTGAACGTATACATGGTATGAAAAATTATCGGGTTTAATGATCTATTTGACGCCATCATTTTGTCGCATGAATTCGAGCATCTTACGGGCGTCGTCGTCGGTCAGGTGCTGGTTGGGCATTTGGACCAGGCATGTTTCCAGCATGGACTGGGCCTTGGCGTCTTTGACGAGCATTTCTTCCGTATTGGTGACGAAATTCATGATCCATTCCGGTTTTCTTCTTTCCGTAACCCCGAGCCATCCCGGCCCGACCAGCTTCTCCGCTGTCAGTTTATGACAACTGGCGCATTTCATGTCAAAAATGGATTTCCCCCCTTCTGCCATTTTAGGATCCAGTTTGGGGGAGATGTCGACGTGGGTAAATTTTCCAATCCCTTTCTCGTTGGTGGACAAGGTATCTGACGCGGGTGCAGACGCCTGTTTATCAGCAGATTGAGCAGGATTGTCTTTCTTTTCCCCGCCGTTGTCCGAACAGGAATACATAAGTCCGGCCATCATAACGGTCACCAGGTATTTTTTCATTTTGTATCTATTATTAGGTTAAATGATCTGCAAGATTATCCCAGTCCCCTGGTTTTGAATATGATCCAAGTCATATTTATCTGCGACTTTGATAGTAATCGGTATATTTATGCTGATATATATCATGCCCTTCGCTCATTGTCGTCAACTTTACTGATTAATAGCGATACTAGTTTTGGTTATTGGTTCAGTAACCTTTCAATGCAGTATTGTATGACGATCGACATTAATTTGCTGTTATGCTGTGGCGCCATTCACCGAAAGATTGCGAAGGCCCAGACAATTTTCTATGAGGGCGATGAGTCCCATTTTTATTACCAGATAGTAGCAGGGAAAGTAAAAATGGTCAGTTGCGCCGAAGATGGAAGAGAGTTCATCCAGGGCATTTATACCGATGGCGAAACTTTCGGGGAGCTTCCCCTGATCGACGGGGGTAGCTATCAGGCGACCGCGGTGTCAGAGGAGGATACGATCCTGATCAGGCTCAACAAATCCTCTTTTCTTGCATTGCTCAAAGAAGATTTTACCGTCCATTTTGCATTTACGCGTCTATTGGCGCAACGTCTGCGTTTTAAATCCATTTTGTTAAAAGAATTATCCTGTTACGGCCCGGAGCATCGGATCGTCACGCTCATCCGGCAGTTCAAAATGGCGAGCAAGTTGCCGGGACAGCCCAGGTATAAAGTGGATCTGACAAGGCAGGATATTGCCGATATGACGGGTCTAAGGGTGGAAACCGTGATCAGGGCTATCCGCAACCTCTATGGCAGAGGTGATCTGCTATTGGAAAAAGGGAAAGTCTATATTTAAACTCGTATTAATAATGGGAACCGACTTCGAAAAATTCCGGCGCTGGTCAATTTTAAGTCTCCTGAATCTTCTCTTTGTTTCGTTGCTCGGCGTTCTGCTGCGTTATAAGATCGTTCTCCCCCTGCCTGGTGTCAATTATAAGTTCCTTTTACATGCGCACTCTCATTTTGCCTTTTCAGGGTGGATATCCACGGCCCTTTTTACGGCCTTGTTATATATATTATTCAGATCAGGAGGCCGGGTCGGAAAGATTTATACGTATCTGTTTTGGTTGGCGCAGATAGCCAGTTTTGGCATGTTGCTGAGCTTTCCTTTTCAGGGGTATGGGCCGGTGTCCATCTTTTTTTCTGTGTTATCGATTTTTTTTTCCTGGGGGTTCACCTGGCAATATGTGAAGGATATGGGAAAGTGCGGCCTGTCCCTGTCGATTCAAAGATGGATAAAAGCTGCATTGTTTTTCTTCATTGTATCCGGGGCCGGTCCTTTTTTACTGGCCTATATCATGTCCCACAAGCTCGTGGCCCCCGACCTTTATTATAATGCTGTCTATCTTTTCCTGCATTTCCAGTATAACGGTTGGTTTAGTTTCGGCGTGCTGGCATTGTTTTTCTTTGTTGAAGCGCATTACGGGTTGCCCCTGGAAGGAAAAATAAGACGGATCTTCTTCCGGCTGATGGCGGCTGCGTGCATTCCGGCGTATTGTTTGTCCTTACTATGGATGAATCCGCCTGTGTGGGTCTTTGTCATTGCGGCCCTGGCTGCCTGTTTGCAGCTGTTGGCCCTGGTGGTGTTTTTATTGATGGTGAGAAGTTCATGGTCCGATTGGTCGCTGTTATTGCCTTTGCAGGTAAAACTATTCTGGGGTTTGTCTTTTTTGGCTTTTATGATCAAGTTGGTATTACAGGCCTTGTCGGTCATACCGGTCCTTGGCCGTTTCGCCTTTGGATTCAGGCCGGTGATTGTCGGTTACCTGCATCTCGTGACGCTGGGGTTCCTGAGTTTTTTTTTAGTTGGATTCTTTATTATGGAAAAATTATTCAATACGGGGTCTGCAGTATGGAAGAAGGGTTGCGGTATTTTTGTGGCAGGCGTATTGCTGAATGAATTTGTATTATTGATACAGTCCATATGGGCTGTTTTTGGAAATAGCCTGCCGGCTGCTCCCTTTTTGTTATTCGCTGCTGCAGCAATCATTTTCGCAGGCGTAGTATTGATGTTGATTCCCCAGATCAGAAGGCGGCCCTTGTGAAGAGGTGGCCGGGTGGTTCCCGAGAGTTTACAAAAAATATTTGGGAAACCGATCGGTTGCACATATATTTGCAACTGACCGGATTCATATTTAAAAATTGATGATAAATGAGACGAGACGTATTTCAAGCCATTGCAGATCCGACAAGACGGGGGATTATTGTGTTGATAGCATTTCAGGCTATGACTCCCAATGCCATCGCTGAGCACTTTGATGTGACCCGGCAGTCTATTTCCAAGCATTTACGCATTTTGTCGGAATGTGATCTGTTGGCAAAAAGGCAGGAGGGCAGAGAGATCTATTACCAGTTGGAGGTTGATAAAATGAAGGAGATCGACAAGTGGCTCATCCAGTTCAGGAAAATTTGGGAGAGCAGATTTCACCAACTTGACGATTTATTATCCACCATGAAACAAAACAAGAAATGAATCCCAATTTGCATTTTGATTTCCTGGTGAATAAGGATACAAATTCCATCAAAGTAGTGCGGGAATTCCGGGCGGATCTTGCTGTGGTTTGGGATGCCTGGACGAAGCCTGAGCTGCTGGATGTTTGGTGGGCGCCAAAGCCTTACCGGACAAAGACAAAATCGATGGACTTCAGGGTGGGCGGTTCCTGGCTCTATGCCATGGTGTCGCCGGAGGATCTGTATCATTGGTGTAAGGCTGAGTATGAAAAAATAGAGGATAAAAAAAACTTCTCAGGGCGGGATGCATTCTGCGATGAGGATGGGAATGTCGATGCTGCATTCCCCCGTGCCCGGTTCGCCAATGTATTCCGCGAGGACGGAGAGACTACTACTGTTAGCATTACGATTGTTTATGATGATCTTTCCGACCTTGAAAAGGTCATCCAGATGGGTTTCCAGGAGGGTCTGTCAAAGGCGCTGGATAATTTGGATCGGTATCTGGCAGCGCAGTTCAGGTTGAGGGGTGAGAACAAAAAAGATCAGGTACCACGGGTATGCAGTTACCTGAATTTTCCTGGGAATACGGAAGAGGCTTTTCTGTTTTACCGGGCCGTTTTTCAATCCGAATTTGGCGGTAAAGGAATCCAACGATTCGGAGATCTGCCTGCGGACGCGGACCGCCCGCCGATTGACGATGTATTGAAAAAGATGGTATTGCATATTGAATTGCCTATTACCGGCGGTCATGTCCTGATGGGGACGGATGCGCCCAAAGAAATGGGATTTACGCTCACCCAGGGCAACAATATGAATATCTGCATCGAGCCCGAAACGAGGATGGAGGCCAACAGGCTCTTCGAATCGCTTTCGGCCGGCGGAAATATCGTCATGCCTATGCAGGATATGCCCTGGGACGCCTGGTTTGGTATGTTCACCGACAAATTTGGGATCAACTGGATGATCAATTTTCAAATAAAAAATGGCCAATGATGAAACCAAGATCTATGAATGTTCTTTACTGGACCTGTACCATTCTTTTTGCTGTATTGATGCTGTTCTCTGCTGCTGGGGGCCTAAAGCCCAGCGCTGACGCCATCAAGCTGATGCATGATGGGATGGGCTATCCGGTCTATTTTATTCAGTTCCTCAGCTTTGCGAAGGTGGCCGGTGCCATTGTTATTTTGATCCCGGGGCTGAACAGGATCAAGGAGTGGGCCTATGCCGGGTTGTTCTTTGATCTGGCCGGCGCCATTTATTCTGGTGTTGCTGCGGCTGGCAGCTTTGACCCCATGATGCTTGCCATGCTCGCATGGATCATTCCAGGGATCTTGTCGTATTATTTTTGGCATCGGAGGATGGATAGTAATATTTTGGTGTGATCTTTTTGATCATTTATACCTGAGCTTGGACCCCAGTATGATGAGGGCAAAGATCAGGGTAATGCCATTGGCGAGGTAGACCGGGACATTGTGGCTGAAGATGCCGTACAGTAGCCACAACAAGGTACCTACAGTGAACATTGTGTACATGGACAGTGAGATGCTGGATGTATCCTTTGACCGGATGGTCTTTATGGCTTGCGGCAGGAATGAGAAGGTCGTACAGGCGGCGGCCAGGAGGCCTATTATGGTAATTAGTTGCACGGGTGAGTTTTATGCAATGTAGTCTTTTCCCTGTCACTTCCTGCGGGCATGCAAAGCCGGTGTCATGATTGGTTGATCCAATGTCATTTCAATAAGTTATATCAAGTAGCTTTATTTAATGTTTGAGAGAATGACTGTACTTGGGATGGGGACCATGGGTGATGGCATTGCCCGGTTCTTTGCCGGCAAAGGGCTGAGGGTTACTGTCTATGATATCGACGCGGCGAAGATCGATACCGCACGTGACCGGGTGTGTGGCGAGGAAAAGATGCGGGAATGCCTGACCTACTCTTCGGATCTTCAAGAGGCTATTTTCGTTGCCGATATTATTATAGAATCGGTGTCGGAGGACCTGGGTGTAAAAAGGCAATTGTATGATAAGATGGCCCCCTGGGTAAAGGATAGTGCCGTAGTGGCTTCCAATACCTCTACCTATCCGCTGGCATTGTTGATGGCGGGTCAACCTTTTGCGCGGCGGATGCTGATCGCGCATTTCTTCAATCCTGCCGATCTTATTCCCCTGGTGGAAATTGTCCGGCATGCGGATACGATGCCGGGGCTGGCGGGGGCGGTCGCGGACTTCCTGCGGTATTTTGGCAAGGTTCCGGTCGTATTAAAAAGGGATATCAATGGGTTTATTGCCAACAGGCTACAGGCGGCGGTATTGCGGGAGGCGGCCTTCCTCCTGGAAAGCGGGGTAGCGGATGCACAAGATATCGATACTGTCATGACGGAAAGCATTGGGATAAGATGGGCTATGAAGGGTCCCTTTGGTATTGCTGATCTGGGTGGTCTGGATGTCTGGCAGAAGGTGTGCGAGAACCTTTTCCCTCTGTTAAGCCAGGAAGTGACGACGCCGGATACGATTGTTGAGATGGTGAAGGAGAAAAAGCTGGGGTTGAAAACCGGGCAGGGTTTTTATCAATATGATGAGCCGGGTGATAGTGCTGCGGCCTACCGTCGGCGGTTAGCCTGGTTATTAAGCCTGAAGCAATGGGATGGAGATGGATCAGCTTAGCCGAGTTGTGCGGCTGTCTGGTTGGCATCGTTCAGATATTTTTTTGCGTAGCTGCTGGCGGTCAGGCCGGTGATCAATTTGAATTGCCTGTTAAAATGCGAAATATTGTTATAGCCTGACTTGTAGCATATTTCTGTTATCGTATGATCGCTATTGACCAGGAGCTTACAGGCGTTTGCGATCCTTATTTCGTTCAGGGCTTCGGAGAAGGTTTTATGCGTTTTGTATTTAAAATATCTGCAGAATGATGACTTGTTCATATGCACGAGGGCGGCGGCCTCATCGAGGCAGATCTCGTCGTCGAATTTTTCCAGGATGAAGTCCATGATGGTATTGATCCTTTCCGTATCGGCAAGATTGATGGAGTTGGAATATCCCGGTGTCGACAGCAATTCATATTCTTTGGCATTCGAGAGTGCGTTCAGGGTTTGTAAAAAATAGATGAGCCTGTCGAGCCCGCTGGAGGCGTGGACCTTCCTGATGAGGCCGGAGATGTGTATTTGGTCTTTTCCTTTGATAGAAATCCCCTGCTGGGCCAACTGGAACAGGCGTGATACTTTTTTTAATTCCGGGAGGTCGAAGAAGCCTTCTTTGAGCGCATCCTTTAAAAAATGGATCACGTATACGTCGACGTTAAGGTCTGGATTGCCCTGGTAGAAGTCTTTGTCGTTCTTCCATACGTGCGGCAGGTCGGGACTGATGAGGACGAGGTCGCCGTTAGCGAAGTTGCCGATGTGGTTCCCCATAAGCCTGATGCCATAGCTTTTCTCCACGAAGATGATCTCGAACTCCGGATGGTAATGCAGCGGATAGTCCATATAGGGTGTGATCTCTCGTTTTACCGCTATGGAAGACGCTATATTAGGGAATATTTTCTCTAACTTGGGTTGCATAATCTCGGATTATTTCACTAACAAATGCCTGGACGACCTATGCAAATATAGTGTCTGCAATTGAAAACCTGTAGGTTTTTTCCGGGCTTGGCTGTAAGTATCTTTATATCAGCCGTGGCAATTGGCTTATCGGCTGTGTTGGGCCAAATCTAATGCCAATAGGCCTTATTCCATGAAATATTTGAATGAACGGTGTATCCGGGCGATCCGAAGGGTACATGAGCGTGTATTCCCTATCAGGTGATGAAGGGGTAAAATGCGCCTATATATCCAGCGGTTGCGCGGACGGATACGGTATGCACCGGCGTAGGCACGACAAATTATCAGTTTGCGTATGAGAAAAATAAAATGGTGTGTTCTGGTGTTCCTGGCGGTTGTGGGTAGTTCTGCGCTCGCGGGTATGACAGGAGGTGAAGGTTTGCCGGCTGAGGGCTGCAATGATACGATCGGAGTTGGGGGTTTGTTGGTGGAGCACCAATCCGCACCGATGGGTATCGGTGTGTTGCGGCCGAGTCTGAGCTGGCAGTTGAGATCGGCGATTCGGGGTACGCGGCAGACGGCCTATGCGATAAGGGTCGGCCGTAAGATCTCCGATCTTGAGGACAACAGCAATCTAATATGGGAGAGCGGAAAGACGATGTCGGAGCAATCGGTGTACGTCGTATATGGCGGCCGCCCGCCGGGATCGGGTGAGCGGTTGTTCTGGCAGGTGAGGGTCTGGGATAATTTCGGACATGTAAGTCCGTGGAGTGCTGCGGCCAGCTGGCAGATGGGCTTATTGAAGGCTTCGGACTGGCTGGCAAAATGGATAGAAGCAGATTGCGGGAACGAATCCTGTCCATCGGCGAGTCCCTTGTTCCGGCGTGTATTTCAATGCGGGAAGGTGATCCGGTCGGCGACTGCCTTTGTCACCGCGCATGGATTGTATGAGGCCTATATTAACGGGCATCGTGTCGGGGACCTGCATCTGACGCCGGGATGGACGAGCTATAACCGGAGGCTGCAATATCAGATCTATGATGTGACGGACCTTATCGGTGCGGGACAAAATGCCATTGGCCTGATGGTGGGCAGCGGCTGGTACCGGAGTACGCTGGGCTGGGGTAAGGTCAACCGGAATATTTATGGGAAGGAATTGGGGGTTTTGTTCCAGATGAAAATAGAATATGCTGACGGGACTACGGAATGGGTGATCTCCGGCGAAGGTTGGAAGTCTTCGGCCGGGGCTATCCGTTCTTCCGAGATCTATGACGGGGAGGTGAATGATGCGCGCCTGGATAAGAAGGGTTGGACGCTGGCGTCCTATGACGATGCCGGATGGCAGCCTGTCAGGCTGGTCAAGGCTGACAACAGCATTCTGACTGTAACCTATAATGAGGGCGTAAGGGAACATGAAACATTTACGCCTGTCCGTATTTTCAGCACTCCTGATGGCGACCGGGTAGCTGATTTCGGTCAGAACATGGCGGGCTTTGTCAGGGTCCGTGTCCGGGGTCGTCGGGGGGATACCCTGACGGTGGACCATGCCGAGGTGCTGGACAAGGCGGGAAATTTTTATAACAGGAATTACAGGACGGCGCGATCGGCCAACAGCTATGTATTGGCGGGTGACAGTGTTGAATATTTTGAACCTCATTTCACTTTTCAAGGTTTCAGGTATATCAGGATGAGGGTCGTGTCGGGCGATCTCAAGGTCTTGGATCTGCAGGCGGTGGCGTTGTATTCGGATATGAAGCCAAGCGGCACGTTCCGTTGTTCCAATCCCCTGTTAAACCAGTTGCAGCAAAATATCCAATGGGGGCAGCGCGGAAATTTCCTCGATGTGCCGACGGACTGTCCGCAGCGTGACGAGCGTCTGGGATGGACGGGCGATGCGCAGGTGTTTGCGGCTACGGCTGCCTACAATATGAGCGTGTATAATTTTTTTGCAAAATGGCTAAAAGACGTAGCGGCTGACCAGTTTGCCAATGGCAGCATGCCTTATGTGATCCCGCATGTACTGGACTCTACTTCATCGGGCAGTACGGGTTGGGGTGATGCGGCCACGATCATTCCCTGGCAAATGTATCTGTCTTATGGCGATAAAAGGATACTGAAGGATCAATATGGCAGTATGCGGGCATGGGTGGAATATATGCGAAGGAATAGCCGGAACGGTTGCTGGAACACCGGATTTCACATCGGTGACTGGCTGTCTTATCATCCGGAAGCTGACTATGACGGGAGGTCGGCGGTGACTGATAAGTACCTGATCGCACAATGTTTCTTCGCTTATTCTACGCAGTTATTGGTGCAGACAGCGCATGTGTTAGGAAAGCCGGAGGAAGAGCACCGCTATGCAGATCTTTTGCGCAGGATACGGACGGCTTTTCTCCGGGAGTATGTGAGTCCCAATGGCCGGCTGTCGTCGGCTACCCAGACGGCGTATGTCTTAGCGCTGCACTGTGATATGCTGCCTGAAAGGCTACGACCTGAAGCGGTCCGGCGGCTGCTGGAAAATATAAAATCGTATGACGGGCATCTGACCACGGGTTTCCTGGGAACGCCATATTTGTGCGGGGTGCTGAGCCGTTATGGGCATACGGATGCTGCATACCGGCTGTTGTTGCAGGAGTCTTATCCTTCGTGGTTGTATCCGGTGAAGCAGGGGGCAACTACGATATGGGAAAGATGGGATGGTATCAGGCCGGACGGAACCTTTCAGGATCCGGACATGAATTCGTTTAATCACTATGCCTATGGCGCGATCGGGAACTGGATGTACACGACGATTGCGGGGATCAATACCGATGATGTCGTGACGGGGTATAAAAAAATCATTATCAGGCCCCGTCCCGGTGGTGGCCTAACAAGTGCATCGGCAACGTTGGAGACTTATTATGGAAAGATAAGTACGGAATGGGAACTGGTGAATGGGGCGATCAGGATGAAGGTGACGATACCACCGAATACGAGCGCGACTGTATATGTTCCAACGACGGATGCGCATGCTGTCAGGAATGGTGGAAAGAGGGAGAGATACCAGGTGAAAAGGATCGGAGCCGGTGAGTACCGGTTCGAGGCGCCATGCAAATCTAGTGTCATGATTGATGAATAAGGGCGTTTTTTGGCCCGTTAGATGGTGATAATTTCGGTAAGAGGACCTGTAGCCGTTAGGATGGTGAGAATTTTGGTGAGGGGACCTGAATGCCGTGAAGATGGTGAGAATTTTGGCAAGAGTTCCAGTGTCCGTTAGGATG
>Ga0247778_1001180_pt1 | contig 13286 bp, 7 predicted proteins | sample UWRJL049202B5_FD_179939 | JGI IMG/M metagenome (GOLD analysis project Ga0247778, IMG submission 179939) | Plant litter microbial communities from Arlington Agricultural Research Station in Wisconsin, United States - UWRJ-L049-202B-5 | ecosystem: Environmental > Terrestrial > Plant litter >... | reverse complement strand
ACAGGAACTAGAGCTTCAGGCTCCCCCAACCGGTAAGGTACTTTTCAAACTGACTATTCTCGGCGGTTTATTGTTAGGATGTGTTTATGGATTCCTCGTGCTGTTTAATTCAGCCCTGGAAGCTATCAAATAGATCATGCCCTTAAACCAACCCATAAAAAAACCCGGCAGCACGCCGGGTTTTTTTATGTGAGTTATTTTTTTAAGTACATCACTTCTTTTACGAGTTTGACCGTCCGGGCCACATCGGGGATGGCCAGGGCGACCAGGTTGGGGGCGTAGTGGAGGGGTGCATCTGCGGCCGTGATCCTTCTGATCGGCGCATCCAGATAATCAAAGCCTTCTTTCTGGATACGGTAGCTGATCTCCGAGGAGATGGAGGCGAAGGGCCACTGCTCTTCCACGATCACCAGCCGGTTGGTCTTTTTCACGCTCTCCAGGATGGTCATCCAGTCAAGGGGACGGATGGTCCGCAAATCGATCACTTCGGCGCTGACGCCCTCTTTTTCCAGTTCTGCCGCGGCGCCGAGGGCCACTTTCATCATTTTATTGAAGGAGACGATGGTGACGTCCTTGCCTGGTTTTTTGATATCGGCCTTTCCCAGCTCGATATAGTATTCTTCTTCCGGTACGGAGTCCTTGTCGCCGTAGCCTACTTCGCTCTCCATGAAGATCACGGGATCTTCTTCGTAGCGGATGGCCTGCTTCAGCAGGCCTTTGGCATCGTATCCATTGCTGGGAGAGACGACCTTGATCCCCGGGATATTGGCGTAATAGCTCTCAAAGGCGGTAGAGTGTTGGGCGCCGAGCTGGCCTGCCGAGCCATTGGGGCCGCGGAATACGATGGGGCAGCCCACCTGTCCGCCGCTCATGGCCAGCATCTTGCTGGCTGTGTTCAGGATCTGGTCCAGGGCCAGGACGGCGAAGTTCCAGGTCATGAACTCGACGATGGGGCGAAGGCCATTCTGGGCCGCACCGACGGCCACCGCTGTAAAACCCAGTTCTGAGATCGGGGTATCGATCACCCTTTTTTCCCCGAATTCGGCCAGCATTCCCTGGCTGACCTTGTAGGCGCCGTTGTATTCGGCTACTTCTTCTCCCATCAGAAAAACCCGGTCATCGCGTCGCATTTCCTCGCTCATTGCCTCGCGTAATGCCTCCCTAAAAGCTATTTGTCTCATTCTGGTCCAGTTTGTTCGAGCGCAAAATTATTGGTTGTGAGGGAGATTATCATATATATCCCGCCTTTTTTTCGGATTTTGTCCGATTTGGCCTTCGCCGATCGTCTTCGAAAAATAAATATGGAGAATATAATAATATCAAGCGGGTTATCGCCTGCCGAAAGGCAATTTCCAGCCGCCTATCTGGAGGGTTCCCGGGCGCTATTGCTCAGCCGGGTCCGTGGACTACCCCGGCGGCGGTCCTTGCATTCCGGCCGGATGGAGACGGAAAGGATTGTTAAGGAAGGGGAAGAAGATACGGAACAAAGCCTTTTTTGAGCTTATGATTTTAAAAACCGTACATACCGCCCGAAACGGAAATTTGCTCACCGGTGATCCATGCTGCATCATCGGAAGCCAGAAATACCACAACTTTCGCGATGTCTTCGGGCAGGCCTCTGCGTCCAAGCGGTGTTTTTTCGACAAACATCTTTTCATACTCACTGCCGGTAGTGACGCCCGCGCTGGCTGCACCTTCCGTTGCCGTAGCACCCGGCAAAATAGAATTGATACGAACGTTTTTAGCACCCAACTCCTTAGATAAAGCAATTGTGAAGGCATCAAGTGCCGCTTTAGTTGAAGAGTACAATGAGGCATTTTGAAGAGGATATTTACTTGCTCCCGAACTGATATTGATGATGTTTCCACCCTTATCGCCGAAAAGTTTCAGGGCTGCCTGGATAGTCAATATAGGCCCTAACACATTAACATTAAAGCTCTTATGGAAATCCTCTATCGAAATTTGTTCAATTGGTGCATATCCTTGAGATACCGCGTTATTTACTAAAACGTCCAGCGTGCCGAAAGCATTCTCTGTTTCTTTAAACAACCTGATCACATCGGCTTCGTTCGATACATCGGCCTGTACTGCAATGGCTATGCCGCCATCATCGGTAATCGCTTTAACTACTTTGTCAGCTTCTGTTTTGCTTGACACATAATTTACAACAACCTTTGCGCCTGCTGCACCAAAGTGTTTGGCGATAGATGCACCTATTCCTTTGGCAGCACCGGTAACTACCGCTACCTTGTTTTCTAATTTACTCATGATTTCTATTATTAATTATATTGAAGTCCTTCAGGTTTTATCCGTTCTGAAGTACATTCAAAGCTACGGCGTCATAACGAACTACACGTTGACATGTATCATCAAATACGCACCACAAATGTCAACTAATAGTGGTGACTTAAATCAGAATGATATTGTACCACAACGGCATATATTCCATTGTTGAATCCAGACATTGATCAGTCAGAATTTTTTATTGGGAGAAAGAATATATCCGGGCGATTCATTTTAACAGGACCTTTTGTAATGACAGCAAGCCTGAAATTGCCAAAGGATCTATTTTAACGATTTTTTCCTTATCCTGCTCAAAGTTTCGGACGATAGACCAAGATATGATGCGATCATATTTTGCGGGAACCGCTGTAAAAAATGGGGATAATTGTGTATCAATTCTTCGTAGCGCTCCTCAGCCGAATAGCTGATAGCCTGTATTCTTTTCTGAGCTGCAATTGTGTTGTTTTGACTGATTACATTCGACATCGCTAAAAAGGCAGGAATACGTTTAAGAAACTCTTCAATTTCTGCATTGGTTGATTGCAGAATCTCCAGTTCCTCCAGCGCCTCAATATTAAAGCGGCTTGGCGTTAAAAGGTAAAAGCTTTCGAAATCTGTCAGCCACCAATTTTCCACAGACAATTTCAGTATATGTTCATGTCCTTTTTCATCTACTGTGAAGGTCCTGGCGGATCCTTTTACAATAAACCCGATATATTTGCACACATCTCCTTCCTGTAAAAAGTATTGCCGTTTTCGAAGTTTTCTGGGTTTGAAATGTGCAGTCAACAACTGCTTATCCTCCTCTGAAAGCTGTTTGCCTGATATTTCCTGGATGTAATCGAAGAACGCTTCAAAATTAGACATGGATCAAGTATGTAATTATTCGCAATTTACCCAAGCTGGCCGATAAAGAGCGCAATGTATCACCATAGTTTTTACGCTTTTGTAAGTATTTGATATTGAATGAATAGTGTTCACAATCGGGATAACCGTCGTTAATCATCTTCCTCCGGAAGGGCATCTGTCGCCTCTAATTCCTTCAGGATCCTGTTCACATCTCCTTCTGTCGTTGTCAGCTTGTCCCGGCAGATACTGATCAGCAGTGCCGCCCGTTTGACTTTTTCGGATAACTGGTCCACGCCGATGGCGCCGCCCTCGATCTCTGCGATGATGGCCTGCAATTCTTCAAAGGCGTCTTTGTAATTTGGCTGCTCCTTATTTTGCTGTTCTTTCATACCCCGTCCCCTTTATCGATTTGATTGATAATACTTGTGATCGTCCCATCGGCCAGCGTTGTCGTCACCATGTCTCCCTCCTTCAGGTCTGCGACGCCACTGACCAGTCGGCCTGCATGTTGGGTGATGCTATAGCCTCTTTGCAGCACTTTTTGCGGGTCCAGCAGGGCGGTGGTCCTTTCCATATAGACAAGTTCGCGCCGGCCGTTCTGAAAGAAGGAGGCCAGGCGATCCGTGAACTTTTGCCGGGCCCAGTCCAGTTCCTGTCTTTTTGATCGTACCTGGCCGGTGGTCTCCTGCCGCAGCGTGCGGATGCTGCGGTCCATTTCATGCTGTCTTTTGGTCAGCAGGTGGCCGGTTGCGGATCGGAAATATCTACCAGCATGCAGGAGTATGGTCTTTTCATCCCGCATAATCCGCAGGGCCCAGTCTGTCAATTGTTCGCTGGCCTTCTGGAGGGGGACGGCATAGTTGTGAAAGCATTGCAGCAGGTAGTCCGCCAGGTCGGTGGGGGTGATGGCATTTCGGAATGCCACCATCTCCGAGACCGTCTCATTCGTGGAATGGCCGATGCCCGTGATCACCGGGACCGGGAAGAGGGCTATCTCCCGGGTGAGTGAATAATCGTTGTAGCAGGTCAACCCGACCTCTCCTCCCCCGCCCCTGATGATGGCGACTGCGTCAAAATGTGTCAGTACTGTCCTGATCCGCCGAAGCTGCCGGATGATCGAGGCCGGAGATCTTTCACCCTGTAAAATGGCCGGGAAAAGCATGTGGAAGAACTGGTAGCCCCAGTCATTTCCTGCCAGGGTCTGTATAAAGTCGGAATACCCCTTGCTGGTCTCCACCGAGATGATAGCGATCCTTTTTGGCAGCAGGGGCATGGTGAGGGACCGGTTGGCCGCGTAGATACCTTCCTTTTTCAGGCGGTCGATGGTTTCCAGCTTTTCTCTTTCCAACTCACCCAGGGAATAGGCCGGGTCGATATCGATGATACGCAAACGCAGCCCGTATAGGGGGTCGTAGGCGATCTTTCCAAGCAAAAGGATGGTGATGCCGTTCTTCAGGGGCTCTTTCAATACCTGTAAAAACCGGCGGTTGATGCGTTGGTAGTCGTCTTTCCAGAGATTGGCATTGATCTCGGCGATGATTCGGCCGTCTCTTTTCTCCACCAGTTCGGGATAACAATGGCCGGAGGGCGGATGCGGATTGAGACGGTTCATTTCCGCCTTCACCCAAAAGGCGGTCGTATATCTTTCGGCGAGCGTCTTTTGAATACTCGTGGTCACTTCCAGCAGGGAGAATATTTTTCTTTCGGGGGCGATATTTTGAGAGTTGTGAGTAGTGAGTACTGAGTGGTGAATTTAGGATTCTGTTAAGCCTGTTCGAAGGCCAGGATGAAGCTGGTACCTTCGCCCAATTGGGAATTAACGTCGATGGTTGCCCGGTGTGACTGCAGTATATTCCAGGTGGCGGCCAGCCCCAGGCCAAAGCCATTGGTCTTGGATGTAAAATAGGGTTCGAAGATCCGGGAAATATTTTCCTCGGGGATCCCGCTGCCGTTGTCATTGATAAAGACCTTGTAGGCCGATGGTTCTTCCCGGATGGAGATCATGATCCTGCCTTCCTCTTTGGGTACGGCCTCTACGGCGTTGATGACGATATTTAAGAACGCGATCTTCAATTTCTCTATATCGGCCATGATAAAGGCGGGATGATCGGGATAGGTGAGGTCCAGTTGGATCCCTTTGAGCGAGATCCTGTCTGCAGCCGCGGCCAGGGTTGTATCCACGATGGTCTGGAGGGAGGCTTTCTGCAGGGATATCTCCGCGGGCCGGGAGAGGTCTAATAATTCGGAGATCAGTCCGTCGATGCGGCCGCAGTTGCGTGCAATGATATCCAGGTAGATATTGGCGTCTTCACTGTTCAGTTCGGGCTTCAGCTGTTCAACGGAGAGATTGATATTGGTCAGGGGATTCCGTACTTCATGCGCCAGTGTCCTCAGCAGGGTGGCCGTACCGCGCAGCTTCTCGATCTGGAAGGTGGCCCTCTCGATCCTTTTCAGGTTCGTGATATCATGGATGATCCCCTGGATATAGATGCCGCCATCGGCCTGCATCTGCCGGGAAATGGACAGGATGCAATTCTTTTTCTCTTTGCTCCGGGTAAAGAGCTCGACTTCCTCGTCTTCCACCTCACCGGTCTCCTGGAGCTTGGTCATCAGGAGCGCCGAGGCGTCCTTACGGGCCAAAAGGTTATACAGGCTCAGTTCCAGCAGCTCATCTTTACCGAATTTGAAGAGTTCACAGGTAGCGGTATTGACATCCCGGAAGACCAGGTCCTCACCTGCGAGGAATACGGCATCCTTGGATCGTTCGAAAATATTGCGGAATTTTCTTTCATTGGCTTTCAGCGCCTTGATATAGGCGCTGCGTTCGAGGGCGTAACGGATGGACCGTTCCAGCTTCTCCGTATTGATTTCCGACTTGACCAGATAGTCTACAGCGCCGATGGTCATGGCCTGTACGTCCACGTCCCGGTTACCGATACCGGTCAGCAGGACCAGGGGGTCCTCACAACCTCCTTTTATTGCTTCTTCCAGCAGCTGCAGCCCTGTCTTTTCACCCAGGAGGTAATCGACGAAATAAATATCATATCGGCCTCCGCCGATCCTTTTCAGGGCTTCATCATAATCATAGCACCAGTCTATCAGAAAATTCTTTTCGGGAATATCCCTGATGCAGGCTTCAATTATCAGGAAATCATCCTCATCATCTTCTACTATCAGAATACGCGTCGGTAAAGTTGAAGACAACATACAGTTCTTTAATTTGCTATTATGATCGTTCGTTTTAAAATTTAGGTCAAAATAAGGCATTTCGCTTCATTTCTCCTTTTATCCCACCAGTATTTCTTTTGGCCGGATCTGCATGGGAAGGGATACGACAAATACGGCCCCTTCTCCCAGTTTACCTCTGGCCGATATAAAGCCTTTGTGTTTTTCAACGATCTTTTTGCAAAGGGCCAGCCCGATGCCTGTACCTTCGTATTGAGCGCTGGGATGCAGGCGCCGGAACATATCGAAGATCTGCTCGGCGTATTTCTGGTCGAACCCGATGCCATTGTCCTCGATATAGATGCGGCAATACCGGGTATCCCCTTCTCTTCCGGGTTCTTCCTCATCCGGCCGGCTGAACTCATGACGGATACGGACGACCGGGTCTACCTGCTGCTTACTATATTTCAGGGAGTTGTTGATCAGGTTGGAGAACAGAGGGGCCATCAGGACGGAATTGACGGGCAGGGATGGCAGATCGTCCATCATAATGGTTGCCCTCTTTTCCCGGATAGGACCATCCATTTCGGAAATGACCTCTCTTACGATCTTATTGAGATCCACCTCTTCAAATACTTCTTTTTCGCTGGATATTTTGGAGAATCGCAGGATATCATTGATGAGGTCCTGCATTCTTTTTGACACTTCCTGGATCCGGGAAAGGTATAGCTGTCCATCCGGATTTATTCCCTGCCGGTGATCCGACAGGAGGCGGTCACTGAACATCCTTATCTTGCGCAGGGGAGCCTGGAGGTCATGGGAGGCCATAAAGGCGAAAAGGTCCAGCTCTTTGTTGGCCGATTCCAGCCGGGTGATGTTGTCCAGCAATTGTTTATTGAGTTCCTGCACTTTTTCTTCGGAGGCCTTGCGTTCGCTGATCTCCATCTCCAGGTTCTTATTGATGGCCACCAGCTTCTGTTCCTGGGCCAGCAGGCGGTGATTCTTCCGGTAGATGTCGACGAAGACCGCCACCTTGGCCTTCAGCAGTGCGGGATTGATGGGTTTGTAGATATAATCCACGGCTCCGGCGCTGTAGCCCTTAAAGACGTTCTCTTCCCCAAAACTATTGGCCGTTATAAATATGATCGGGATATGCCGCAGCCTCTCCCTTTCATAGATGAGGGAGGCGGTCTCAAAGCCGTTCAGGTTGGGCATCTGGACGTCCATGAGGATGAGGGCAAAATCAAGATCGGTCAACAATATTTTCAATACCTGTCTGCCTGAATTGGCCTTTACCAGCCGGTAGCCATCGGGCTCCAGCAGCGTCTCCATGGAGAGGAGATTGTCTTCCCGGTCATCTACTATCAGGATCTTTGGCTGCAAGGTCGAGAGTTTAGAGTTTCTTGTTTCTGGTTTCTTGTTTCTTGTTGAGACAATTTAGTTATTTATAGAACCAGACCCGCATCAGGGATAACAACTGATCGATCTTGAGGGGTTTGGTAATATAGTCCGATGCCCCCGCCTCGATACATTTTTGCCGGTCGCCCTTCATGGCCTTGGCCGTGACTGCGATGATCGGCAGGCTGCTGTTCTTGTGTTCCCGCCGGATCTTCTGCGTGGTCTCATAGCCATCCATTTCCGGCATCATGATATCCATCAGGACCATATCGATCTTCTGTTTGTCATCATTGATAATGCTGATGGCCTCCTTGCCGCTCTCCGCCGTGATCACATTGATATTATATCTCTCGAAGACGGTGGTGAGTGCAAAGAGGTTACGGACGTCATCGTCCACGCAAAGGATATTTTTTCCCGTAAGGATATCGTCCTTCATCCGGATGTTTTCGATGACCTTTCGTTTTTCCGGGGCCAGTTCTTTGTGATTGATATGCAGCTGCAGCACCGTTTCTTCCAGGAGGTGTTCCAGGGAATTGACGCCCTTCAGCAGGACGGTGTTGGAGCTCTTGTTCAGGTGATAGAGTTCTTTTTTATCGAAATCCCTGGCGGAATAGACGATGACCGGCGTCAGTTTCTTCTTGGATTCGCTGACCTGGGTGACCAGGTCGATGCCCGATATATCAGGCAGGGTATAGTCCAGGATGATACAATCAAAGTCCTTAATATCGGTCTCCTGCAGGGCCTTCTTACCTGTGGCGGCGATGGTCACTTCCATGTTCTCACTGCGCAGCATCTTGGAGATCTGGGAGGAGTCGATCTCGTTGTCTTCCACCACCAGTATCCTGCGGGTCTCTTTTTTATTGAAGGAGACGATGTCCTCGAAGAGTTCGTTCAGGGCGCTATCTTCAAGGGGTTTCAGCAGGAAGCTGCGGGCGCCCCGTTTGAGGGCCAGGATCCTGTTCTCTTCCCCGGAGATCAGATGGATGGGAATATGGCGGTAATTGAGATCATTGCGCAGCAGATCCAGTACCTTCCAACCGCTGGTATCGGGTAGTTTCACGTCCAAGGTGATGGCGATGGGCATGAACCGGTTGACGAAATCGAATACTTCAATATAATTTGTCGCCACGACGGCCTTGCAATTGTATTTATGTGCTTTTTCAATGATGATCTTCCCGAACCGGAGATCGTCCTCCACGACCAGGACGATCTTATCGCCTGCCTGGATATTGCTGCGGTCGTCGCCGGCGTCGTTGATCATCTCGCTGACGACATTCAGCTTGGGATTGTCGAGGCCTTCGTTGGTCACCCTTAAGGAGTTCAGGAGGGTATCGATCTCTCCGCTATCTGCCTCCAGCTGCATTTGGTGGTAGGCATGCAGGTTGTCGGACGTTTCGCGGGAGAGGATACTGGTGACGCTATCGATCGGTAAGAAGAGGGTGAAGGTACTGCCCCTGGATGGGCTGCTCTCCAATTCGATCGTCCCGCCCAACAACTCAGCGAGGCCACGGCTAATGGATAGACCCAGGCCGGTGCCTCCGTATTTACGGCTGGTGGATCCTTCTGCCTGCTGGAAGGCTTCGAAGATGATATTCTGTTTCTCCTGGGGAATGCCGATGCCGGTATCGCTGATGGCGAAGGCGACCACTTTTTTGGCCGTATCCAGGCTGGGGATCCCCTGCCGCCAATTCCTGTGGGCTTCGTAGATTTTCAGCATCACCTCTCCTTTTTCCGTGAATTTAAAGGAATTGGACAGGAGGTTCTTCAGGATCTGGTTGAGTCTTTGCAGGTCTGTTTCCATGCTCTGCGGCAGCTTGGAATCCGTCTCGATGGTAAACCGGAGATGCCTGGCCTCGGAGATAGGTTTGAAGGTAGTCTCCACGAAACTGGCGATCTCGCCGAAACGGACGGGTGAGAAATTGGCTGTAATAAAGCCGGACTCGATCTTGGAAAGATCCAGGATATCGTTGATCAGCTGGATCAGGTCATCCCCGCAGGAGTGAATGGTCTTGGCGTAGCGTATCTGTTTGTCCGTGAGGTTGCCTTCTGCATTCTCATAGAGCTGTTGGGCGAGGATCAGCAAACTATTGAGGGGTGTCCGCAGTTCATGGGACATATTGGCGAGGAATTCCGACTTGTACTTGGAAGTAAGGGTCAGCTGTTCGGCTTTTTCTTCCAGGGATTTACGGGCTTCTTCGACTTCCTTGTTCTTCGCCTCCACTTCATTTTTCTGTTTGACGAGGAGGAGAGCCTTGTCCTGCAGTTCGTCGTTGGTTCTGCGCAGCTCTTCCTGTTGGATCTTCAGTTCGCCGGCCAGGGACTGGGACTGGGCCAGGAGCTCTTCCGTTCTTGTATTGGCCTCGATTGTATTGAGTACGATCCCGATACTTTCCGTCAGCTGGCTGAGGAAGTCCAGGTGGGTCTCGCCGAAGGCATCGAGCGAGGCGAGTTCGATCACCGCCTTGACCTTGTTCTCGAAGAGCACGGGCAGGATGATGAGATTGGCCGGTTTGGCCCGACCGAGGCCTGAACTGATCTTTATATAATTACCGGGGACATTGGAGAGGATGATCCTTTCCTTTTCAAAGGCCACCTGTCCTACGAGTCCTTCGCCGATGGACCATTCCGTGGGAATATTTTTTTCGGCTTTGTAGCCATAGGCTGCAAACAGTCGCAATTTGTCTACGCGGGTATCTTCGTCCTGTTTCAGGATATAGAAGGCGCCGTAGTGGGCGACCACCACCTGTGCCAGTTCCGAGAGGATACGCTGGGTCACGGTGTTGAGATCCTTTTGTCCCTGCAGCATCTGGGTAAATTTCGCCAGGTTGGATTTCAGCCAGTCCTGTTCCTGGTTACGGAGGGTGGTCTCTTTCAGGTTGGCGATCATTTGGTTGATGGTATCCTTCAGGGCTTCCACTTCTCCTTTCGCCTCGACGCGGATGGTACGGGTAAGGTCACCTTTCGTAACGGCGGAGGCCACTTCGGAGATGGACCTTACCTGGGTGGTGAGGTTCTGCGCCAACTGGTTGACATTCTCGGTAAGGTTCTTCCATATTCCGGATGCGCCGGGGACGCTGGCTTGGCCGCCCAATCGTCCTTCGACCCCCACCTCACGGGCTACCGTGGTCACCTGATCGGCGAACAAGGCCAGGGTATCGATCATTTCATTGATGGTATCGGTCAGCTGGGCCACTTCACCCCGCGAGACGATGGATAGTTTCTGTTTCAGATTACCTGTGGCTACGGCCGTCACCACTTTGGCGATACCGCGTACCTGGTTGGTCAGGTTGGAGGCCATCATGTTCACGGAGTCGGTGAGATCCTTCCAGGTCCCCGCCACCCCTCTTACTTCTGCCTGGCCGCCCAATTTACCTTCCGTACCCACTTCACGGGCCACGCGGGTCACCTCAAAGGCGAAGGAATTCAATTGTTCCACCATGGTATTGATGGTATTCTTCAGATCCAGTATCTCTCCTTTCACGTCGATGGCTACGGTTTTGGAAAGGTCACCACTGGCCACCGCCTTGGTCACTTCGGCGATATTACGCACCTGTGCGGTCAGGTTGCCCGTCATCTGGTTGACGGAGTCGGTCAGATCCTTCCATGTCCCTGCCACGCCCGGTACGAAGGCCTGTCCTCCTAACTTTCCATCCGTACCTACTTCACGGGCCACACGGGTTACTTCGGAGGCAAAGGCGCGTAACTGGTCCACCATGGTATTGAGGGTCTCCTTTAGCTGCAGGATCTCACCGCGGACGTCCACGGTGATCTTTTTGGACATGTCCCCGTTGGCTACCGCGATGGCCACTTCTGCGATGTTCCGTACCTGACCGGTCAGGTTAGAGGCCATCCCGTTGACCGAATCCGTGAGGTCCTTCCAAGTCCCTGCGACACCCGGTACAAAGGCCTGGCCTCCTAATTTCCCCTCCGTACCTACTTCACGGGCCACACGCGTCACTTCGGAGGCGAAGCCGCGCAGCTGGTCCACCATCGTATTGATGGTATTCTTTAATTCCAATATTTCTCCCTGTACGTCCACCGTGATCTTACGCGAGAGGTCGCCGTTGGCCACCGCTGTTGTCACTTCGGAGATATTGCGCACCTGTGAGGTCAGGTTGGAGGCCATTTTATTGACGGAGTCCGTCAGATCCTTCCAGGTCCCTCCTACTCCCGGTACATCGGCCTGACCGCCCAGCTTGCCTTCGGACCCCACTTCACGGGCCACGCGGGTCACTTCGGAGGAGAAGGAGTTGAGCTGATCCACCATGGTATTGATGGTATTCTTTAGTTCCAATATTTCTCCTTTTACGTCCACGGTGATCTTACGGGAGAGGTCACCCTTGGCTACGGCCGTCGTTACTTCGGCGATGTTTCGCACCTGGCCGGTCAGGTTGGAGGCCATCCCGTTGACGGAGTCGGTAAGATCTTTCCAGACCCCGCCCACGCCTTCGACCGCGGCCTGTCCGCCCAACTTGCCCTCGGATCCCACTTCACGGGCCACACGGGTCACTTCGGATGAGAAGGAATTGAGCTGATCCACCATGGTATTGATGGTGTTCTTCAATTCGAGGATTTCTCCTTTTACGTCAACGTCGATCTTGCGGGAAAGGTCGCCGGTCGCCACGGCCGTCGTTACTTCGGCGATGTTACGTACCTGTGAGGTCAGGTTGGAGGCCATTTTATTGACGGAGTCGGTGAGATCCTTCCAGGTCCCTCCTACCCCGGGTACATCGGCCTGTCCCCCCAACTTACCTTCGGAACCCACTTCACGGGCCACACGGGTCACTTCCGATCCGAAGGAGTTGAGCTGATCCACCATGGTATTGATGGTGTTCTTTAGTTCCAATATTTCACCTTTAACGTCCACGGTGATCTTACGGGAGAGGTCACCCTTGGCCACGGCCGTCGTCACTTCGGCGATATTACGCACCTGGCCGGTGAGGTTGGAGGCCATCCCGTTGACGGAGTCGGTAAGATCCTTCCAGGTCCCCCCCACCCCTTTTACGTGGGCCTGGCCGCCTAACTTTCCTTCCGTACCTACTTCCAGCGCCACACGGGTCACTTCGGAAGAGAAGGAGTTGAGCTGGTCCACCATGGTATTGATGGTATTCTTTAATTCGAGGATTTCTCCTTTTACGTCAACGGTGATCTTTTTTGAAAGGTCACCCTTGGCCACGGCCGTTGTTACTTCAGCGATATTGCGCACCTGCGCGGTCAGGTTGCTGCCCATCCGGTTCACGGAGTCGGTCAGGTCCTTCCAGACGCCGGCCACTCCTTTTACTTTTGCCTGGCCGCCCAGTTTGCCTTCGGACCCCACTTCCAATACCACACGGGTCACTTCCATGGAAAAGAGGTTCAATTGCTTCACCATGTCGTTCACTTCTTTTGCGATCCGGGAGAATTCCCCTTGCAAAGCATGGCCGCCGATCTCCAGGGGCATTTCCTGGGAGAGGTTGCCCTTGGCCACGGAGCTGATGACATGTGCGATCTCGATGGTGGGATGCACCAGGTCCGAGATCAGGGCGTTCAAGGAGGCAACGCCGGTACCCCAGGAACCTTTGGCATTGGGTACTTCGATACGCTGGGTCAGC
>Ga0247778_1001179_pt1 | contig 13316 bp, 10 predicted proteins | sample UWRJL049202B5_FD_179939 | JGI IMG/M metagenome (GOLD analysis project Ga0247778, IMG submission 179939) | Plant litter microbial communities from Arlington Agricultural Research Station in Wisconsin, United States - UWRJ-L049-202B-5 | ecosystem: Environmental > Terrestrial > Plant litter >... | reverse complement strand
ACGGCGCCTTTATGGCATTCCAGATTGCCCGTTCGCATGAAGTGGCGGGTGTGGGATATGGCATACTCATCTACCATTTTAAAAAAAAATAACACCGCATTCATCCATTAACCAGCAGGAGCTGACCCGCCAGACCCGTCAGCATCCCGACAGGTGGCAGGCGGCCTGGGACTATCTCAACGGAACGGATTTTTCTCTTCCTGGTCCGGGGCGCTACGAGGTCATGGATTCCGGAAAAGTATATGCATTGATCACAGGGGGAGCCGCGAAGGATCCTTCGGAGACAAGATGGGAGGGGCACCGCCACTATGCGGATATCCATTACGTGATCAGTGGAAAGGAAAAGATCGGCAGGGGATCCCTGAAGGGCGCCCGGCCGGTGGTGGAGTATGATCCCGTGAAGGATATCGCATTTTATAAGGTCGCGGGGACTTTTTATGACGCGGATACGACGAATTATTTTGTTTTTTTTCCGGGACTGGATGCGCATCAGCCGGGTGTGAAGGGAGCGGGAATGAGTGAGGCAGCTGCGCAGGGTGTAAAAAAACTGGTGATCAAGGTCCGTACGGATGATTAAACACAGCATGCATGATGATAAAGATGTAAATACTGTATGAATATAAAAGGCAATATTGAAAAGGTGCCGGGGGGTATGATGGTGGTGCCATTGATCACGGCTGCGTTGATCAATACTTTCTTTCCGCAGGCCTTGGCCATTGGTGGGTTTACCACTGCGCTCTTTAAGAATGGGGCTGCGCCGCTCATTGCGTTATTCCTTATCTGCATGGGGGCGGGGATCAGTCTGAGGGCTGCGCCGAGGGCATTGGGAAAAGGGGCGGCGTTGCTGACCTCCAAGTACCTGGTCGCGGTGATCATCGGTCTGTCGGTATCAAAGTTCTTTGGCAGCGAAGGGCTGTTCGGTCTTTCAGCCCTGGCGATTATTGCGGCCATGTCTTCCAGCAATGGGGGACTATATGCCGCGCTGACGGGTGAATCCGGGGATGAGACGGATGTTGGCGCGATTGCTGTGATCTCATTGAATGACGGCCCGTTCCTGACCATGATCGCACTGGGTTCGGCCGGCATTGCGAATATTCCCCTGATCTCTTTACTGGCGGTGGTAATACCCATTTTGATCGGGATGATCCTGGGAAACCTTGATCCGCAAATGCGTAAGTTCCTTACTTCGGGAGGGGCGCTGCTGATCCCATTTTTTGCGTTTGCATTGGGGGCGAACCTGAATTTTCATATGTTGGTGTCCGCGGGACTGCCGGGTGTCTTATTGGGATTGATGACTGTGTGCATTGGTGGTTTTTTCAATATCTCCGCCGACAGGGCGGCGGGTGGGACAGGTATTGCGGGGGCGGCCGTCTCCTCTACGGCGGGCAATGCCGTGGCGACGCCCATGGCCGTAGCGATGGTCGATCCGACCTTACAGAGTATGGCCGTTGCTGCAACCGCGCAGGTGGCGGCGTCCACGCTATTGACGGCACTGCTCGCGCCGGTGTTGACCTTGTATATAGCGCGACGGCAACGGCGAAAGAGATTGGACCGGGCCTTTAAAAAGATAACCATGTAAAATCATGTGGCATGCGGCAACAGCTGGTAATAGTGGCGGATGATCTTACGGGAGCGGGCGATACGGGCGTACAGTTCAGCAGATCGGGTCTGCTGGTGAAGGTGATCATTGGCATGGATCATCTCAGGGAAGAGCTGGAACGCTGCGATGTGCTGGTGGTGGATCTGGAATCGAGGATGGACGACCGGGAGGAGGCATACCGGAAACATTTTGCATTAGGATCTGCGCTGAGGGAGATGGGCAAGTTCCATGTCTACAAGAAGCTGGATTCCACTTTGCGGGGCAATATTGGCGCGGAGATCGATGGGCTAATGGATGCATTGCAATTGGGGGTGACCTTGCTGGCCCCTGCATTGCCAGGCAGCGGGAGGTCGGTCATAGGCGGTGAGGTCTATGTGCGGGGTGTAAGGCTGGCTGATACGGAGTTTGCCGACGATCCGCGGACACCGGTGCGACATTCTTCTATAGCGGCGATCATAGGACAACAGAGTGAAAGGGTCTGCCGGCCAATTCCCACAGAGGTATTCAACATAGGGGTGGATGGGGCGTCGGATTATATATCGGAAAAGGTCGGGTATGATCCTGGTATCTTTGTTTTTGACAGCCATGAGGAGCAGGACCTTGAAAATATAGCAGGTATGGTGGAGCGTCTGGCGCACCAGTCTTTTCTTGTGGCGGGATCTTCGGGTCTTGCGCGGCACCTGGGTCGAACGGCCTATGGGAAGAAGGGGCAGGCTGGAGCGGATCGGAGGAGAGTGCATAAGGACGAATGGGCGAATGTACACGGGCTAAGACACCAACTGCGAAAATTTTACGGCGGACCGGTCTTTGTGTTTGCGGGCAGCGTAAGCGGCCGGTCGCAGGACCAGGTGAGATATGCCGTGGAGAAAGGGAATTGTGTGTTGGTTTTTATCGGTGCGCAGGATATACTTGCCGGTGAGGTGGCAGCGGAGATCGTTGCATCGGTACACGATCAAATCTCCAAAGGACACCGTCGTTTTATTTTCACGGCAGCCATGACCCGGGGGGATGTGGTTGCCCAGGCGGAAAAGATCGCTGCGGGGATTGGGATGCTGGCGTCCGGATTGATCAGGAAATTCCGTCCAGCCGGCATATTGCTGACGGGAGGAGAGACGGCGATACATACCGTGCAGGCCCTGGGTGCTACGGGAATCCATATCGTGAATGAGGTGTTGCCCGGCGTCCAGTACGGATATTTGTCGGGTCTGACAGAAGAGGATGTTGTCGATAGCATAGTTGTCACGAAGGCGGGTGGTTTTGGGGAAGAGGATGCGATTTTACAGATACTTGAATTTTTAACGTATGAATAAGAAACCTGTTATTGCCCTGACGATGGGGGATGCCGCGGGCATAGGGCCGGAGATCATTTTAAAGACTTGTCTTGACACACGGGTGGCAGGCCGCCATTTACTGGTGGTGGGAGACCTCGCCGTGCTGGAAAAAGTGAGACAGGTGCTGGGGTACAGCGACATTATACTGCATGGTGTGGGTGCGGTCGCGGAATGCCGGTGGGAGCCGGCGGTACTGAATGTATGGGATATGCGGTTGTTGCGTACGGAAGATTTTCAGCCGGGGATAGTGTCACGCGCTGTGGGAGATGCCGCATTCCGGTATGTCACGGAGAGTATAGCCCTGGCCAATAAAGGAGAGGTGTCGGCGGTGGTCACGGCGCCTATCAATAAGGAGGCGATCCAGCTGGCGGGTCATCATTATGCAGGGCATACGGAAATTTTTGCCGCCTACACGGATACGCGGGATTATGCGATGCTGCTGTATGATGAGAAGTTCAGTGTGATCCATGTGTCGACGCATATTCCGTTGATGGATGCCATCACTTCGTTGAACCGGACCCGTGTGGAACGGGTGATCCAGCTGGCGGAGGATTCCATGCAAAAGATACTTGGGCGGGCGCCCCGTATCGCGGTGGCGGGCCTGAATCCTCATGCGGGGGAGAACGGGCTGTTCGGGAACCAGGAGATCGATATTCTCCGGCCTGCCATCATGCATATGCAGGGAAAAGGGATCGATGTATCGGGTCCTCATGCACCTGATACGATCTTTCTGCGTACTTTACAAGGGGCTTTTGATATTGTGGTGGCCATGTACCATGACCAGGGGCATATTCCAATGAAGCTGTTGGGTTTCGACACGGGTGTGAATGTTTCGGTGGGGTTACCTATCATCCGGACCTCGGTGGATCATGGTACGGCCTTTGACATAGCTTGGAAAGGCATTGCCAAAAATGAGAGTCTTTTAAAGGCTATTTTTCTGGCAGAGCGTCTGGCAGAACCGGGGCAATAAATAGCCTGCGGCGGCAGTTCCGATTCTGAGTTTTTTTTTATATTTTACGGACCATGCCATCTGTCAGCAACCCCAAAAGGGCAACGGTCTATAACCAGACAGTCAACGTATTCTGGTCGCTGCTCTGTCTCGGCCCCCTTGGGTACTTCTGCTACATTCACTTGGAATTGAAGTGGTTATGGATCTTTTTGAGTTTCAGTCTGCCGGTCATTCTGTTGCCGGTGAGTTTTTATGACGCCATCCAATGGAGCCGGCGTACGGGAGATTACGAAAGGATCGGCATCCGTTTCCTCAGGAGATTTACACAGGACGGCGACCTGGTCAGCAAGAGGTTGCGCCGGCGGGATCCCGGGTACAGGACCTTTGACAAACCTGCCAAACTGGGGCAACTGCTGAAGCAGACCTACGTCTTTGAAAGGGTCCATTTGGCCATGTTGCTGTTCTTCCTCTACACAGCTATCTATGCTCTTGACCGGGGGCTTACGGCCTGGGCCCTGGGCCTTACGGCTGCGAATATTCTCTTCAATATCTATCCCAATCTTTTGCAGCAATACAACCGGCTGCGGCTGCGGCAGATCGCGAACAGGGGTACCAGGATGCTGTTCTGATCAGCTGTACTGGTCGTGTTTGGCGGGTTGTCCGCGCTGATGCCTTTCCGGTCAAGGCATGGACGGAGATCGCCCGATCAATAACGTCAATAATTGTGCGCTAACCTTTATGCGTTGTTTTGGCGAGTCTCCGGGAGGTTCCATCCTGCTGATCCGGTGAGATACCGGCAAGTCGCTGTCATATCGCGTTCGGAAGCCGGAACAAGTCGTTCGGAAGAAGGCAGTCCCGGCCCATCTCCTGGCGGCGTAAGTTTGCGGATCGGTTGGAGAAAACAAAGATGGGACGCAAACAGCAGGAGGGCCAGGCAACCGGCGGCGTGAAAGGCCCGTTTTAGTTTTTCTTAACCCTTCTGAGGATCCTTCTTTTCATTCCCGTAGAATTTCCAGCCGTGCCCCAACGTATCCATGCGCATGGATCTGCCTTTTTCTTTTATTGCATGACCACTGGTGAATGCTGTCTGTAATGGCGCACGCATCGCCGCAGCATCGTATTGTAAAAAAGTTAACCTTAAAAATTATACCCAATTATGTACAAGAAAAAACTAACGACGGCCCGCCTTGCAACGGGGAAAAGCTCCCTACTGATGATCACCTTACTGGTGCTGTCTTTTGGCTGCCGCAAATCGAATGTGAACGACAGGGACCTGCGCGACTTCAACGTCGTGAACCTGGTGGCCAATACGGTCGAATACCATCCAAAGACCTGGATCGATCCCACCCTGATCAATGGCTTTGGGATCGCCTGGTCCGGTTCAGCCAATGCGATCGCCTGGGTAAATTCCGTAGGCGGCCATGTCAGCGAACTCTATAACAGTGAAGGGATGCTGGCAAGGGCCCCCGTCAATATCCCATCACCTACCGACACCATTGGAGGTTTGCCATGCGGCATCGTCTTCAGCGGTGGCAAAGGATTTACGCTGTCTAACGGGCCGGCCGCCTTTATTTTTTCTGGCTTTGACGGGGTTCTTTCAGCCTGGAATCCCGGTCTGGGCAATAATGCGAAACGTCTGAACAGTGTGCCCAATGCCCTTACCAGCTATACAGGGCTCGCTATTGGAGCGAGTGGTGGACATAACTATATCTATGGAGCGAATTTCGGTGAAAGAAAAATAGATGTATGGGATACAGCGTTTCACCCAGTTGCGATGTCTTTCAAGGACCCGACCCTTCCTTCCGGTTATTCTCCGTACAATATCCAGGCCGTCGGCGACTATCTGTTCGTCATTTACGGAGAGTTGGCTACGTCGGGACCGCTGAAGGGTCATGGTATCGCGGGCAACGGGAAAGGATTTGTCAGTGTGTTTAGTACGGACGGAATCTTTGTCAGGAGGTTTGCATCCCGTGGTTCATTGAACCTGCCCTGGGGTGTGACCCTGGCGCCCGGCAGTTTCCTGGAGGATCAGGACCTGGAGGGTGGCGAAGAGGATGGACACGGCGGTTATGAGGAAAGGACCCCTGGCAGCTATGGCGGCAACAGTGGCAGTGGGAATAGCGGCAGCGGCAAGAGTGGCAACGGGCATCATGATCCGAAGGATCCCGTGATCCTGGTGGGCAATTTCGGAGATGGCCGTATCAATGTCTACACCCAGGATGGTAAATATATCGGTCAGCTGCAGTCACACAAACACACGATCGTCATCGAAGGTCTTTGGGCACTTTCTTTTCCTCCTTCGACAGCCACCAGTATCGATCCGGCGAGACTCTATTTCTCTGCCGGTCCGGACAGCGAGGCCGATGGCGTTTTTGGGTATATTATAAAACAATAGCGCAACATAGGTCACACAGCGGCATAGCTCCCCATCCGGGGGGCTTTGTCGTTTTTTATTATATTCGTCTCATGAATAAAATCCTTCGGGTGACCCTCATCATCATCGGTTTGATCCTGGTTGCCGTTGCAGGCCTGATCATTTTTGTAAAAACAGCCCTGCCCCGGGTGGGGCGGCCACCCGGGCTAAGCATCCAGGCAACTCCTGGCCGGGTGGCCCATGGAGAATACCTGGCTCTGCATGTCGCCGTCTGTATGGACTGCCATAGCCAGCGGGACTGGAGCATTTATGCGGGTCCGATCAAGCCTGGTACCTTTGGGGCCGGCGGGGAGAAATTCGGGAAGGAGATAGGATTTCCCGGTAAAGTCTATTCCTCCAATATTACTCCGGCGGCTTTGTCAGGCTGGACTGACGGCGAGATTTTCCGGGCCATCACCACCGGTGTGAACAAGGATGGCCGGGCCCTTTTTCCCCTCATGGCCTATCACAACTATGGTCAGCTGGATCCGGAAGATATTATGAGCATCATCGCCTATCTGCGGAGTCTGCCTGCCATCAACAATACAGTACCGGCCCGGGAATTGGACTTCCCAGTCAATATCCTCGTCAATACCTTCCCTTCAAAGGCTGCGATGGACAGGCGGCCGGATTCCAACAACATTGTCGCCTATGGAAGATATCTTACCACCATGGCCAACTGTATCGAATGTCACAGCAAGGTGGATAAGGGGGCTATCGTCAAAGGATCCGAGTATAGCGGAGGCCGTGTCTTCAACTTCCCCGACGGCACCACGGTGACGAGTTCCAACATCACGCCTGATGAACGGACGGGTCTCGGCGAATGGAACCGCAGCGTCTTTGTCCGGAAATTCAAACAATACAGGGACAGCGGTTATTCGGCACCTCCGGTTGCTGCCGGCGGCCGCAAGACGGTCATGCCCTGGCTGATGTATTCGGGTATGCGGGAAAAGGACCTGGCGGCTATTTTCGCTTACCTGCATACGCTGAAGCCGATCAATAACGCGGTAAGAACTTCTGACGCCAATTGAGGACAGTTACTGTATCATTAGCGTACAAGTTCGGTGGCTGGTATCCTGCAATCGATTGATCCAGAACAGCCTGGAGCTCTGGCATTTTTTTCGCTCCCTACAAACCGGGTCGTTAAAAAAAAGTCATATGCTAAAAAATTACCTGAAGATCGCCTGGCGCAACATCTCCCGTCATAAGATACATACAGCTATTAATGTCAGTGGGCTGGCGTTGGGGATGACCTGTTGTCTTTTTATCTTTCTCTGGGTGCGGGATGAGAAGAGCATCGATAATTTCCACAATCATGGGAAAGAACTTTATACCCTGTACCAGACAGTGAGTGCAGACGGAAAAGTTGACGGCAGCTATAACCTGCCCATAACCTTTGGGAATGGGCGACCCACCTTCCTTCTGGAGGACCTGAAAGAAGCCGTTCCAGAGGTGCAGGCATCAACATTTTATAAGACGGGTTATGAGCTGCCCTGGGGGCATCCGGAATCCTTTCGGGCCGGGGAGAAGATCCTGAAGATGGAGGGTTCCCGGGCAGGAAAGGACTTCTTTAAGGTCTTCAGCTATCCGCTGATCGCCGGGGACCCGGCAACGGTCCTGCGTGAGATCGGTAACATTGTCATTTCCCGGAAGATGGCGGAGAACTTATTTGGCAGCCCGGCGAAGGCGATCGGTCAGACGGTAAGATATGAGGACCGGTCTGACTTTGTCGTTAGTGGGGTTTTCGAGAACGTACCGAAAGAGAGTTCCATGCATTTCGATTTTTTGTTCAGTTGGGAGGCGCAGAAAAAAGGGATCCTGGAATATTCCTCCAATAACTATGGGACCTATATTCAGTTGGCAGAAAATGCAGATGTCGAGGCTTCTACGGCGAAGATCAACCAATACCTGCAAACCCGGCTGGAAAAAAAGGAAGGCGTCAAGGTTCAGGTTGGCCTTCAGCCCTTTGGTGAACAATATCTGCGGAATATATTTGTCGAGGGCAGGCCTGGCGGCGGGCGTATAGAATATATACATATTTTCAGTGGTATTGCCGTATTCATCCTGATTATTGCCTGTATTAATTTCATGAACCTGGCGACGGCGCGTTCGGTCAGGCGGGCAAAGGAGATAGGGCTGAGAAAGGTAGTGGGTTCTTCCCGGGCGCAATTGATCGGACAGTTTTTCGGGGAGGCTGGTCTGTTCGCTTTCCTGGCGATGATCTTCTCCGTCCTGTTATTACTGCTGTTCTTACCGGCCTTTAATCATTTCACAGGCAAGCATATTGCAGTGCCGTTCACAGCGCCGGGCTATTGGCTCGCGCTGATAGGCCTGGTATGTGTAACCGGTCTGGTGGCGGGACTCTATCCGGCACTCTACCTGTCCTCCCTGCAGCCAGTACGTGTAATCAAACAGGCGTTGCGTTTTACCCGGGGGGCTGTCTGGTTTAGAAAAAGCCTGACCATTTTCCAGTTCGTGCTGTCAATCTCTCTCATTATCGCAACGATCGTCATTACCCGGCAGACGAATTATGTGCAGACGACTCATTTGGGATATGATCGTGATAACCTGGTCTATATCCGGATCGAGGGTGAGTTGGTCAAGATGAAGAACTATTTGTTGTTTAAAGAACGGGCGTCCCATATGCCGGGGATCGCGATGGTAGACCGTGCCTCGGAGGCGCCGCATGCCATGAATTTTCTTGTGGCTGACGATATCAATTGGGAGGGGAAGGCCAAAAATGCCTCAGTGGGTTTCAAGCCGGCTTCGGTGGGATTCGATTTTGTCCGGCTGATGAAAATGCAGATCGTGGAAGGCCGTGATTTTTCACCGCTGAATGCCACTGATTCTTCGGATGCATTTTTGGTAAATGAAGAGGCCGTGCGGCAGATGGGGATGAAGAACCCGATCGGGAAGTGGGTATCTGCCTGGAAGAAGAGGGGACATATTATCGGTGTGCTGAAAGACTACCATACCCAGTCACTTCATGAGCCCATTAAACCGGTCATGATCGATGTAAAGGAATATGAGGATTTCGGATTGATCATCGTGCGTACCCAGACCGGTAAGACCCGGGAGGCGCTGGCAAGCCTGGCAACTGTCTACAAGGGGATCAATGCAAATTATGCCTTTGACTATCAATTCGTCGACGAAGAATATAAGCATCTGTATAGCAGTGAGCTGATCATATCTCAATTGTCCGTTCTTTTTGCCACGCTGGCGATACTGATCTCTTGTCTGGGTCTGCTGGGGCTTGTCATGTTTGCCGCAGAGCAACGGACGAAGGAGATCGGCATCAGGAAGGTGCTGGGAGCCTCTTTGCGGCAGATCCTCCTATTGTTCAGCAAGGAGTTTCTGGGACTGATCGGGATCGCCTTTCTGATCGCGGCGCCCCTGGCCTGGTATGCCATAAATTTCTGGCTGCATGACTTTGCCTACCGGGTGGCTGTTTCCTGGTGGATCTTTGTGCTGGCGGGCGGTTCGGCAGTGCTGATTGCCTTGCTGACGATGAGCTATCAGGCCATCAAGGCCGGTCTGGCCAACCCAGTCAGGAGCCTAAAGGCAGACTAGTATTTCCGGAGGAAGGTGCTCTTCACCCGCCCGGAACGCTGCACGTAGGTGACCCAGACGGCGCCATAGACACAGGTGCGGATGAACTGCGTGACCAGGAGCTGTTCATAGTTCTCTATGGCGGTATTCTTATGCATGCATTTCAGAAAGATGATCAGCACCAGGCTGCCTGACAGCAGGATCCCCACATACCATGTGAACATGCGCGGGAAGATATCCCGTCTTTGCAGGAACCAGTAGATGAGAGCGCCCGTACTGCCGATGCATAGCAGGTAGAAGGCCAGCTGTGTAAAATAAAAATAGTGCAGGGGAAGGCCGCCCAGCCGATCTATTTCCTCCCATCTGCCGATCTTGTAAAAATGATCGTGGAAGAGACTGTAGACCTGCCAGATCAGGCTCAGGCCGAGTCCCACGCCCAGGACGATGGTCCAGCCGCCCAGGGGGAAGCCCCGTTCATGGGGATACAGGACGGGCTCACTACGGGCGTTCAGGTATTTGAAGAAGATCGTGAAGAACAGGGCAAAGAAAAAGGAATACCAGATGGCCGGCCAGTAGGCTGATCCTGCGGCCCTGGAGAGGGTTGCAGGAATTTCGGAAGGAGTGGAATTGTCGGATGTATTCTTTGAGAACAGTTCGAAATACAACTTATCAGAAATGTTCTTATGATCGGTCTTATACCGCGCGATTGCAGAGGCGGGTATATGGTCCTTAAAGGACTTGAAAAAATAGTGGATGCTGATGTGATTGAAACTCACACTGGGCGTGAAATCAAATTGATAGCAATCATTTTTGATATGCAGTTCTTCAATGTCGAAGCCCCAGTCTTTTGGCATGTTGAAATTCACCGTATAGTTGATGGTGCGGGGAAATTTGAGGGCCAGGGGAGCATCCGCGCCGGCTGTGGGCGGGGTAGGGAGGTATTCGGCGATGGCCTTCCCTGAGAAATCGATGGATCGCCGGTCTTTTTTGTCGGTCTTCCAGATATCCGGGATCAAATAGGATTCCTTTACGGTGAATTCATCCTTGAGGCTGTCATCGGTGGATGTGATAGGCTTCTCCAGTTGAATGTCTTCGAAGACGTCCGCATAGTATTTCTTGTAATTATCTTCCAGTTCTTTTTCGCTGTTCTCCGCAAAGTTCCCGCGGATGAAGTCGGCGGCGCCGCCTGCATAGGTTGTATTGACCGTAAACCGGGAGGTGTCGTAGTCCTTTACGTCTACGGTCTCCACAATGTCAAAGCTGTAGAGGAATCCTGGTTCCACGGGCCGCAGTCCCTTCTCTCCTTCCCGCAGGACGAGGGCATATCCATAGGCGGGTACATAGCGGTTGACCAGTTCGCCTGCCTGTCCTGAAATAGTGGGGTCGATATAGAGGAATACATCCTGGGACCGGCTGATGGCGACAATGACATGGTTGAATGCGGTCGCGGAGGGAACTGCGGCCACCAGCTGATCCCGGGTGGTGGTGCTGATCAGTGCGGCATAGGCCTTGATGCCTTCGGATTGGAGGATGGCTGTCAGCAAGAGAGCCTTGTCCTTACAATCTCCAAAGCGATGGTTGAATACATCGGCAGGCGGATGGGGCTGGTGGGTGTTGGGACCGATCTCCAGTCCCAGGTAGCGTACTTCATCCTGGACAAAATGGGTGGCGAGGTTGGCGAAGACATCGGGATCACCGGCTGCGGTCTTTTTCCAGGCGGCCATTTTTACCTTGAGGCCCTGGGGCAGGGGGTAACGGTAGTTGGAGAAAGTCGCCAATCCCCATTCGACCACTTCCTGCCAGCTGGCGTATTCCGTCACATGGATGGAGGGATAGTTGTCATACCAGGAAGGGGTGCCGGCATTGGACTCCCAGGGTTTTATAGGCGGGTTTTCCCAATGATAGATATATCTGCTGCCGGACTGTTCTTCAAGGGGGGCGGGGGCATTGTTGGAAGAACGGATGGTCAGTCGTCTGTTCGCGGCGGTAATGATCGTTCTGAAATAATTGACGACGGCCGTTTCATTACAGAAATAAAATTCGTCGGTATATTTTTTTCCGAAGACGGGGTTGAGGCCGATCAGGGAATAGGAAACTTCGATGCGATCTTTTTTACGTACGTCCTTCAGGGTTACAAAGGCGCGTTTCAGTCCATTGTACTGGAAGTCGGCAGCATCGGTCTCCTCCTGTACCACTTTTATCGATCCGGGCAGCAGCTGGTTGATCACCTGGCCTTCCCGCAGGATGGTGATGCTGTGGATGACCAGTTGCTGGAATTCAGGGGCAAAGGTGACCGAGACCTCGGAGGCATTCTGGATCCCGGATTCATTAACGATTTGCTTAATATAATGAGTGTATTCCGTGTTGTTCAGAAGACTGGTCTGTTCTTCCAGCAGCAGGAAATAATATCCGTTGCTGATGTCGCGGTTGGCTGGAACCCTGGTCAGATCGGCCTTTGGGGGGAGCAGCCAGTCCGGTTGCGGCCGGATCTCCACCTTTTCTTTAGCGGAGACATGGAAAAAGGTGATAAGAGCAATGAACAGGACTAAAAGGATGCGCATGGACAGGGTTTGGGTTATTGGGTGTTGTCTGGTTCCAAACATACTCAATAATTCCCCAATGTCAAACCCCTACTGCATGATCTTCCCCTTCATCCTTTCGAGGAAGGCCGGCCGGTAGGTATCTCCCAGGAGGATGGCCTCCCGGATATTGCGAAGGATGACCGTATTGCCTTCGATAGCAGTGATCTTATCCAGGGCAATGATAAAGGAGCGGTGGATACGCATGAAATGGCGGGACGGGAGGCGGTCCTCCAGGTCCTTCATATTTAGCAAGGCCATGGTCCTGGCGCCGTTATGATGGATGGCGACATAATTCTTCATGCTTTCGATATAGTCGATGTCCCGGAAGTTGATCTTCAGCATCTTTCCTTTCAGCTCGGTCTTTACAAAGAAATAGTCGTCGCCGGCCTCGTCCTCTGCCGCCGGGGCGGGGGCTGAAGGGGCGGTCAGGAGCTGCTGGACTCTTTGGACGGCCTTGAGGAAGCGGGGAAAAGGCACGGGTTTGAGCAGGTAGTCCACCACCTCCAGTTCAAAACCTTCCGAGACGAATTCACTATAGGCCGTGGTGAGAATGACCCTGGTCCTGCCGCGAATGATCCGGGCCAGATCGAGACCGGAGATCTCGGGCATTTGGATATCCAGGAAAATGAGGTCTACCTTTTGTTCGTTGAGGATCTGCAGGGCCTGGAGGGGATTGGTCACGGAGCCCAGCAATTGCAGGGAAGGGACCTGGCGGACATAATGTTCCAGCACATCAATGGCATGCTGTTCGTCGTCAACGATGATGCAGGTGATCATATTCATAAAGTTATGTTCAGGTCAACGGTATACAATTCCCGCTGATCCTTAATATACATAGAATAATTTTCTCCATAGGCCAGTTCCAGCCTTTTTCGGGTATTGTCCAGGCCGA
>Ga0247778_1001178_pt1 | contig 13329 bp, 15 predicted proteins | sample UWRJL049202B5_FD_179939 | JGI IMG/M metagenome (GOLD analysis project Ga0247778, IMG submission 179939) | Plant litter microbial communities from Arlington Agricultural Research Station in Wisconsin, United States - UWRJ-L049-202B-5 | ecosystem: Environmental > Terrestrial > Plant litter >... | reverse complement strand
CCCCACCCCTCCCAATCCTCCTATCTAACATCCACTTCACAGGCATAATCGCAAATTCCACCCCCTCCCCTTCTTCCCTGCCCGAAACACCCAACACATGCCTACCCACATGCCTACCCACCGCGCAAAAACTCTCCCTCTTACCGCCTATGCCTTCAAAAAATCCAGGCGTGCCGCTGAGTGCGCCTACGGCTACACTACCGGGGATGGGTATTGAGGTTGAGGCGGAGATAAAGAGGGTGAAGGAGGGGGAGGAGAGAGAGAGGTTGGCGTGGTGTGAGAGGTATAATGCTGCTCAGCCTGTAAGTCTCGCTCCTCACCTTTTCAAATAATTTGGTGGACTTGGGAATTGGCACGAGGAGGGAGAGAAAAGAAGAATAAAAAGAGGGATTTTAGAGAGGGAAAGCTGATGAAAAGCAGGGAGGAAGAGGAATGATGTCCCTTCATGATCCGGAACGAATTGCTATTGTTAATGCTTGGAGGGCAACGCAAGATAGGGAACGAGCTGAGAAGAAGAATGTGAGGGAGGCTGTTACTGAAAGAGAGAAGAGGGGGAGGACAGAGAAGGTTAGGGGGTGGATTAGGGGTGTTGGGTTTGGGACTTGCTTGTGAGGTCTCACTGCGGAGGAGAGTTTTGGTTATGAGAATGTACTTGCTACTTGCTGTCGAGAATTTGAAAAACGACAGAAGGTGTTCGTAATCTATCTGTGGTTTTTATTTGAGATGCTCGTATGCTCGTAATTCATGACCCGGCAGCTATGCAGCCAACCGTATGTACTCTAGCCCACAATGCGAAATAGCTGACTGGAATGAGAATCTCCAAGTACGCCTGAGACATTATCCACAGCTGGTTATTGAGAGTCGGTAGGATATCAGGACACAATGCGCAATCCGAGAGCTCAACGAGCACTGGTGAACTCAGGTGTGTAGTTCTTGACTCCACCGGCTTTCATCAGCTCACGCAAAGCCATCGTCGCATATTGCGATGAGCCAAGCGCAAACTTGACAACAACGGCGATCTTTGCTTGCTCTGGTTCCTTGGAAATCTCCTCCGCTGGTCGCTTGGACGATGACTCTGAGGCGACCACGGCGGTGTTAGCCATCTGGACGTCTTCTTGTTGCTTTGGAACCTCTGGCTTCAGGATTTCTTGCTTCGGCGTGAACTCTTCAACATCGGCTCGCAGAGAGGCTGGCTTTCCGATAGCAGAGAGGGCGGAAGCTGGCCGGGGACTGAACTCTGGAGCATCTGGGCGCAAGCTTGGGTTAATCTTGACACCGTGCTGCTGATAATCTTGCACGCTCAACTTCACGCCTCCGTCTGAGTTGTCGGATGTAGAAACCTCAGAAACATCGCTGACGCGAGCATGCTTGATTCGCTTCTCTGGGCCTGGCGTAGACTCTACTACCGGAGTTTGGCTTGTCAAAGTGGTAGTCTCAGATGGTGATTCTTCGACAGATCCGTCAGACTTCGCAGATGAAGCCTTGCCAACTTTCTTCACAAATCTCTTCATCTTTCCGAGACTACTATCGACAGGCTTAGAGTCAGAAGCGCCATCGAACGATGGAATGCCAACATCTTCCAACTCGAGTGTGGGAGGTGGTAGTGGCTTCTCAGTCTCGCCACCTTCAGCAGCATGGACGGTGGTTGTCTTCTTTCCGGTCTTCTGAGTCCAGTCGCTTGCAGATGTCTCAATGTAAGTTTCCTTGATCATTGGCTGTTGGATGGTGTTTGGATCAACGGGCTTTTTAACTGCCTTTTCTGCCTCATACGCCTCAGCCGCTGCCTTCTCATCAGCCTGGAGCTTCTCAGGAAGATTCTTCCACGCATTCAGAGCGGCAGATCCTTGATAACGCTCCAAGTCGCGCTTAACTTCCTCGGACTTGCCAGCAGAATAGTTATTGTTTCTGTTTTGGCCTCTTCCATGGTCGTTGCCTCGCCCAGAGAAATTTCCGCGAGTGTTATTCTGGTCGCGAGAACCCCACTGCTTGTTTTCCTTCCAGTTCTTGTTGCCGTTGTAACTATCGCGATTGTTGTTGAAAACACAGGTGTTGCCTCTCTGCGGCTTCGACTTATCCAACTTCTCAGTATCCGTCTCGACCATTTGCTCGGTATCATCATGATATGTCTTGACTTCAAAGCTTAGATCTTGCCCCACCTTGCTCATCAGTAGTCGATAGCTTCCGCTCAGACTGAAATCCTTGATGTTCCTACGCATATTTGCAGGATCGAGACCTCCACCAAGATCACTTCCCATGAACTCTTTGTAATAGTCTCCGATATCATTCTGGGGATACTCGATATCGTAGCCTGGGGTTGGCAAGATCACATCAAAAATTGTGTATTTCCCGCTCTTGGCTTCTTCTTCGGTAAGAGGTCTCGCCCGCTGGTACAAATCATCATGCGTGACAGCCGTGTCATCTGCTGCTGGGCGTACGACAATCTCGCCATTCTCATCAACCTCATCGGCTGCTGCAGAAGCTTTCTGGGCCGGCGTGTCAACCAAGACCAAATCGCCTGCAATGACAGTAGTGCCGTATCTCTCCCAGCGAGCACTGGCGGCCATGTTCCAAACATAAGATTGATAAGCGTGAACATACATCGTGCGCAGGCCACGATTGATTTGTTGAAGCGCGCCAGCATAGTCCTTCTTCTGTCTTCCGGAGAGTGCATTGATGAGCGAGTACTCGCCTTGAAACTTCCTAGGGAGACGCTTCAAGACATCGTGACCTTTGTTACCCATCTTGAAGTTGTGAATGGCAAGGGCGCGGTCAACGTCGTCTTGATTTGTCTTGTTCAACTTCGCATTGTGTTTTTCGGGGTAAAGACCAATTGACAAGCTCTCATCGGTGTATGAAAGGATATCCCATACAGCACCCTCGTAGTCCTCTCGTAGGATCTTGGTACCGATGTGGTGAGTACCAATGCCGAAGGTGCCAAATCGCTGTAGTCCAAAGTAGTTGATGAAACCATGTGCCTGCAGGTATTTGACCGCATCTCCCACAAGTTTACTTCCGAGAGCCACTCGTTCAGCTTCATCCAGGCCAGTTTCACCAGGGAAATGGCAGTCTCTAAGAGTAATAGTGAACTCATTCCCAGCCAAGTCGCCTAGCTGTAAAGCGGTATTTTTGTACTCGAAATTTCCAATCCGAGCATCCCGAAGGCTGAAATTCAGTCCGGCTAGCCGATCTGCGCTCTGTTGCCAAACGCTGACTCGTTGGACAGTAACCGCCCGACGATCCTTAGTCCCAGCAAATTTGAAATCATTGGATTTGATTTTCAGTCGTCCCGAAATGAAGCTGAGGACTTCCATTGTGTCTTTATTCTGCTTCTGCAATGTAAAATGTAGATGTTCTCCACCGAGCTCAGCCCAACCAACCTTGCCCCGAGGTGCTTGACCGCCACGAGGCTGATTACGGTTGCTATCGCTCCTGCCATATTGGGCCGAGTTGCCACGGGATGCTGAGATGAGAATCTTGCCTTCGTTGATCATCTCAGTCTCAAACTTCGAATTGAAGATTCGACGAATGTCGCCGTGGATGCGACCACGGACCTCTCTATCAGTGATTGGCTCTGTCTGGATTTTTTCGAAATGGGAGGCTTTGGCATTTGGCTTGGCCAAGATGTTCTTGTACAATTCGGTGATTTTGCCTGTCAGATCTTGTCCAAAGTAATCGATCATTGTCTGGAGATCCTCTGGTTTAACTGGCTCTAGAGCATTATTTGCAGGGGCCTCGCCGCTTAAGGTAGTGGATTCTCCGGGCGTAGCTTTGGAGTTGGGACCCTCGCTGGTTGCACCGGCCTCGGATTTTACTTCAGAATTGACCTCAACGGTTTGCTGAGAAGCTTCATTTGCTGGAGTAGACTCTGAAGCAGATTCAGTCTTGATTTTAGAGGCTTCAGGAATCGGCACATTTGCATCTTCTGGTGCTGGCTGTGCCTCGATGGCCTGTGAAGGGAGAAGTCAGAGAACTAGATCACGGCATATGTGAGAAGTGAGAGACAGCATATGCTTACCTTTTGTTGATTGGCGTTTGCCTTTGGTGCCCGGTCATCGGTAAGGTGAATAACACTGCCATCGAGAGCAATTTCGTTGACCAGAAAGTCAGTGTACCTGGAGGAGTTTGTTGTTAGCTGGAGCTCCAAGAGGAATGCGTAAGAGTCGCTGTCCTTGGGAGGAATAGGAACTGTGGCCGGGTTTTTATTGCTTTATTTTGAAGTGTTGCCGCGCCAAGAACGTGCAATGAAATTGAAGTGACGCTGGCCGTAAATCGCGAGGCATCGAGTCATCTCTCAAACATTGGCTCTCGTAGCTTTAGAGAGATGATAGAACAATTGCTGGAAGCCAGCAGCGCGAGAAAGAACCAGGCATATCGGAAGGGATGCAGGGAAAAAGAGCAATTGACATACCGATGCTTGAGCACTCCAGAGAACCCCGGATTCGACGAATTGACAAAGTGCAAGATGCCAACCTCAGCTTCCCGCCCATCAGAAATCTCCCCAGAATTCTCTAATCGACTTGACCTATCATCCATTTTTCCTTTCGCTTCAGCTGCTGTCTTTGAAGTTGGGGTTGGAGATAATCGTTGGCGTTTGCGGGGAGGTTCAACCTCGCTCTCGCCAGCTCTCACATCCAGTTCCACGCTAGCCATTTTCAGTTTAGCTTCTCGTCTACCCTTCCACACAGCAAGGCACTGAAATTGAATTGCAGCAAAGGGGGAGACGTTGGGAAGCAAATGCGGATTGGACTGGTTTTCATTGAGGACGGTACATTTTGATTTTGATACTAGCAGGCGAAGAAACTTTGGATTTCGGCAGTGGGCGAACTTTGATCCGCTTAGAACTAACCGCATGGGGCATAGACTTGCACGAGCCTTCAGTGAAAACCAACTTCACTTTATTCACCTCCTTTTTGCAACTTCCGTAAATGTCCCACAACCCTGAGACATTCCAACAGCAAGGCACTATTCACCTTCATTCTGCAATCTATCTAAATGTCCCATAACCCCTAAGACATCACATCAAATCTTATTGTCCTCAAAATGCCTTCCAAGAGCAGACTTTGCCTCCTCGCGCGCTTTCTCTTTTAGTTCTTCCTCCTCGAGCTTCTTCCTCGCAAGATAAACTGCCCTAGCTTCAGTCCTAGAGTTGTAGTCGTCCGCAAGGATCTCCTGATATAGCAACCAGTCATCAAGCTGAGCGGGCGTCGGTGAGATTATAACAACAGTTGCCATAGGCTTCTGGTCCTCGACGCGTTTCAGACCAAGCCGCAGTTCGTACTCGTCCTTATCATCGTCGACGCAGATCCAACTGAAGCTCACCAAGATATACCTTTGAAGGTCAGCAGACGCTCCCATTGTAGCACAGAATTGAGACTCACAAGCCGTCGTATCGGACGCCAGCAGATGGGGCCCAAGCACTGTCCAAGCTATACTGACGTAGCACGCGAAATGGCCTATCTCTTTGTACCAGAAGAGGAAGGAGCGTGTCTCCGCGAGTCCCTCGTCTGATGTATGAATAAACACCTGGCTCTGAAAAGAATAAGTAGATGTCATATTGTCTCGGAATACCAGAGGTATGATTGTAAGTGGCATACCTTTTCCGATTGTCTCCTTTCCAATGTCCAGTACAATAGCAACTACTCCGTCTGTATTGATCTTAACGGTCATAGGCTCGAGTGGACTTTCGATGATTCCGTCGCGACACGCACACTGGACATTCAGCCACCAACTAGAGCCACAAGTTAGTACCAGAACATTGCAAAGTTCAATCAGAATATCTTACTCGCCGGGCACAAATCCTAGGTCTCCGAACTGCTTGGCAGCAAGATTCAAGGGCATTGGATTCCACGTATTCTCAATGCGTTCTCTGTGTCCTTGATTTAGAGAGACCCCTCGAAGAGCACCATCAACAGCTAGGTTATCCCGGCGTGCCTTGTCCAGTGTGTTATATCTTTCTCCGAATTTGAGTTGCCACTCGAGCTGCAAATCCTCTGCCACCTTTTGTACGAATGTCCTATACTGAAGTCAGTATTTGATTCTAATATCCATGATTAATTTGAAAGCCGAAGCGCTGGAGTCCTAAAGTATCTCAAGTCCAATGGGAGAGTGAGACAAACCTGAAAAACGTGCAATCTTGTTTGTTAAATATCAAGTGGTCCTCGATTTTCCATTGCAGTATTTCCTCCAGGAGTTTATCCATCCGCGTATAGCGCAGCATCTCAAGTGTCGTAGCCTTTGGATCTCTCTGCTTTTCCAGATTCAAAAAAATCGTTAAGAAGGTTCCGAGATCTCTGAGTCGTGACGGGGTCGCAGTAGATTGCAAGAACTGGCGTAGGCGATCAGTTATTTCAAGCTGGTCCACCAAATCGTCAAATCCCATAGCAGTCGAGGCCATCGAGGTTTCGGAAGGGGTTCGCATTCTATCAATGCCGCCGTCAAAATTTGCAATTTGATGGTTCAAGTAGTCTTGGAACATTTTGCCATCGATTGGTCCCATATCTGACACTGTACGCGTGGTTCTACGGAGTTGAGGTCGACGTTGCTCGTCAAAGTCCGGCCACGAACATCCTCGCTCATGTTCCATATTTGGGGCTCTGGGTTTCTCTGCCTTTATTGAGTTTGTGTTGGGGGTCACCGTCTGGGCTCTGGCCAGATTCTTCGGTCGGGTTGGAGCATTGACGACGGCGTTGGAAGAGGGCAGTTTGCTCGCGGGAGGAAGGGCAGCGACTTTGGTTTCGATACCGCCATCGATCTGCCCTGTTTGTTCAACAGGCGGCGGAGGATGCTGAGAGACGGATGATTTGCGCTTCCAACGAAGGAAATCCGGGATCCTCATGATGGGAATGCACTAGATACTTCACAGCGGTAGAGGTGTGGCAGACAAGGAGGTAGGAGCGCTGGCGTAGATGTAGAAGTAGGCCGTCGATGTACGAGAATGCTGTCGAACGAAGGTGGTGAAATCAGAACAAGGTTGTTGAAGGAGTGTGCTCCGTAGGAAATATTTTAGGAGTTGCGCGAGGAAGTGCTGCGTTGCTGAAGGACGTTTTGTTTTTGGCGAATTGGAGGAAGGAGCGCACTTCCCCAACAAAGATCCATAGACCGCGACAACAACAAACTATTCTGCACAAAAGCTTTGCGATGTCGTTATTATACTTGCAAGTTTCTAATTGACCCGTTATACTCACGTTCCTTCTTCCCAGTCACGAAGATACCCCGATTGTTCTCACCTGCGACGCGCTCGAGATCTCCCATACCACTATCCGCGCCCCCTACTTCGAAACGGCCCAATATAGGCAGCCCGGTGAGCGGAATTAATGGCCATATGATGGCATTTCTGTTCGACAGACTTTTATATGGGGTAGAGAGATATCAGGGGTAGCAGTGGATTTATTATGAATGAAGCGTTAAGGTTCCACTGTTCTTTCTTCCCTTCCCACTCCCTTCACAAAGGTTCCTTAAGTTTTCCTCTTTACGCTCCTTTCATACTTGGAATTAAATCTATTGCTAATGTTCTCCTTCGCTGCTACAGAAATACCCCGGTTGTCCTCACCTGCGGCGCGCTCGGGGCTGCTGTCAGCTGCTTGCCATTCTCCGCGCCCCCTGCTCCGAATAACCCATATGAAGCCAGATCATAAACCGGAACTAATGGTTATAGGATGTTATCTGGCTTTGGAATAGGCCTAGATGGTGTGGTAGGAGTTTCGGTGTTGAGACCTGTCTTTTCTTCCCTACCCACTCCCGCTTGACATGTTTCTTTGAAATATTTCTTTAGGATGCCCGCCTGTTTGGAATTAACCCCTGTTGCTAATCGTTTCTTCGCTATTACAGAAAGATCTCGATTGTCTTCACCCGCGACGCCCTCCAAGCTGATCCTATAGCTCCCTGCGGAGTCTGGTTTTAACGAAATACAATGAGAATATTGGTGGACACTGGTTGATGCTCTGTGGACGATATCACGACTCGAAAAATGATTCGAGAGTCATAGGTCGTAGCTGCTGGATGGCAGATACTTATTTATTGAGAACGGGATGTTGACATTTCACCAAGGCTTTCATTCCCATTCCCTTCCTCAACAAAGACTAATCGCATACCTCCGCCCCTTTTGATTCCAAAAAGCTAACCGGTTCTATGATCCAGCAGGAAATTCCGCAAATCGTCAAACAGTTGGAATTAAGCAAGACGGCCGATCCAACCCAGTTCTTCTACCGGCTACCCAGCCCGCTTTCCAATCCTCCTTACCTACATACACCTCGATCTTTTCTATATACCCTATCCTAGTCTTTCGCAGATCGCATGCCCATCAATAAATTCATTCGCTCAAGCTGCTGCGCACGCTCAAGCTTCCCAATAGTCACTTCCAAAAACCAACGCTTCTTCAAGACCACTACCTCGATGAACGCCACCATACTATAGACTAGATTCTTATCTTTATATTGCTCCATATTCGGAGAAAACATACGAAGCATGAATCCCCAGAAGTATCGCGAAAGAGAGACTCTATGGACCCAACGACTTGGACTTGGAGACTTGGATGTATCTGCACTTGCTGGTGAGTTCTGTACACTCCAGCTGGGAGGACTTCTATCTTTCGAGTTGTGCTAACGAATAAATTCGAAGCCAGCAATCAGCAGAACAATGCAACATTCCTATCGCTCGAGCTGCCATACTTCCCAGATTATCACAAGTCACTTCGACAAATCTATTCGTCTTCAAAGTCGTTGCTCGAATAAACCCCATTATATCATAGCTTCCCTCCCGAATTATAATCTACAACAGCACAAGAGAATATACGAAGAAAGCGGCTCTGGAATTATTGCTACCTCGAAGTGCCTAGCAGCTCGGTTGGGGATGTGAGTTCTTCATTTTACGTCCATGCTATACGCCCACACTGATGAAAACTGTTTGCAAAGGAACACATACTGGAACGAGTTACACATCATAAACTTTTGCTGGGGTTCTGGACAGAAGAGTATCTCAGCCGCAATGAGAAGGTGGGGGTCTCAGGGGCATGGTCGAAATTACCCCGCACTACTTTCGTTCCTGGAAGCTTCTCTCCCGATGGATTTGAATGCGATGCTAATCATTGCGAAAGTTGTAAATCCAACGGGGAGAATTCAAAATCAACCCTTCTGTTATCCACACCGAGTCTTTCTACCGATTCCCGGAAGCGAATCTTTTCAATCGATCAATGCTAGAGGCTCTACAGCTCAAACCGCAGCACAAATATTAGATGAAGGTCGTCGCATTTCTTAGAGCCCTTGGCCAGATTATCGTCTGATTAGGTTATTAAAGTGCGGGATGGCAATGAGTTGGAAAAGGGAGGTCGAATCAGCTCGTGAAGGTTCATCGAAATGGCATCTTCCAAAGTTGGAAGCTTGATGGCAAGAATCCCAGAACAAGTAAATGGATTCCTTGGAGAGTGCTCCACCCAAGTTCGAGCCTGGATGGAGTGGAGGGGAGAGCAATTTCCCTGGCCGAATCTTCGCCATTCGATAGGTAGCCCTACTAGCAAGGGCGAGCTAAGCTTATTGACCGCGCGCCTGACTATCACGGTGATGGTTTCTGCTAGGTTTTTCTTGTGATTAGCCTCTGGATTCCGTTATTGCGTGGTAGACTTTCGTCCGGGGCCACTCGTTGCTTTGGAGAAAAGAGACCAATTTTGTGTTTACAGCTCTTTTACATCTGATGCTGCCAGTTTTGTAGAATAAGATACACATACTTTTTCTTGAGGGAATCGATTAATTTTAGACGGGAATTTTCCGAGTCAGTGATATTTGTATCATATCTCAAATGAAGCATTGTGGTTTGAATGGACTGGTCCACTTGATTAGATATGATTAGATGTCGCCTCACTATTTGTTAGATTTAAGCCGAGGCATCTACTACCCGAGTAGCGGCGGGGTACTAGCCAGGGGGTGATTACTAAATGCGGCACGGACAAAACATAACTTCCGCCATAACTCGCATCTATCTTCCTTTCTTTAACAATTCGAAAACATATCAACTCACCATGCCTTCCACAATAGACCTCGTAGCGATCCTCACGCCCAAACCGGGCAAAACAGACAGAGTCAGTACCCCCTCCCCCACATTACCCCGCCATCACTGACCCAGATCCAGATTGTGGAGCTGCTACAAGAAGTCTCCGAGTATGTTAAGAAGAACGAGCCGGGTACGCTGAAGTACCAGATTGGCCGATCTTACAACAAGGCCGCTGGAGTAGAGGAGGTGGTTCTGCTCGAGAGGTTTGTCTCTTCCTGGATCTTGGGTATCAGGTGACTGATATCATGGTGGATAGTTATAAAGATAAGGCTGCTTTGGGTGCGCATGGGAGCTCGAAGGAGTTTCTTGCGTTTCAGAAGAAGATGAAGGATGAGGACTTAACTGCTGCGCCGATGCAGTTGAAGATTACCAAGTCTGCTGGTGGATTTTCTAGACTTTAGGTTTATACTTGAGGAAGTATTCATGATTTGCCTGGCTGAAGATTTTAGATAGACTTGCGTTGTTTTTAATGAGACATCTACTATTTGTTTGATTCTAGACTGGATGCTATGTCTGACTTCTTGTCCAAAGTCTTGCTCAAACGCATCTGAAATACCTAGGTACTGTCAAACCTTCGTCGTTCCTGCCGAATTATTGTACAGGTTTCTGCTCTGCTGCAGGCTCAGAATGCAACTTCCCTTCCTTTTGTCTCCAATGAGGAAGTAGCGAGCCTGCTAATAACTCAGGATTGGCAACCTGCAGGAAAAAACATTCTCTTTCATTCACCATTAGCTGCGGATATTTGACCCCTCTCACTCCCTTAACCCTGACACCTCTTCCACCGCTTCTCCTCACAACAGTAACTGGCCAGGATCTCAAGATGGCCGCCCCAGAAGCCACAGATCCCTCCGTCCCCTCCTCTCCATCACCACTATTTGCAACGCCATCCAGCGACGTGGACGATTATTTCGCCGCCCACAACAGCTTCGACGGCAGTGGCGAACCTAAAGTACCTCAAGTTCCCGTAATCTCTCGAATTGAGCTCCCTGAACGCCCCAAGCCTGCTGAGTTTATCTCTGATCCTTCCTGCGCAAGCTCTCATCCGCTCATCAAGATCGTCAGCCTTGAGGAGATGATCAAGGCAACCACCCCTACCAGTACTTCGCCGAAGATCATTGATGTCCCACAGCAAACTAGACAAGGTTCAAGACGGACGATGGCCCAGGCGGCTGCTATTTCCATGGTTTATAATGAGTATGGTGAGTTGGTAGATCGAGAGTCATTGAATAGGGCGCCGATCGCTTCTGAGCTTACAACTACGGAGATTCTGAGGATCCTGAAGAAAGCTTATCATCACCATGTAAGATCGACTCTCCGTGGATTAAATTTTGCCTCAGTAGCACAATTCGCTGACCTGCAAACAACAGTTCAGGAGTATCAATGGGGACATCGTAATGGAGGAGATGAGAGGCAAACTCTCACTAATTTTCAACGATGGTTCCTGTAAGTGGGAGAAGCACTGCTCATCTTGGCTCTACGACCCTCCGTCACCAAAGGTAGACCCTGGTGTTTCAAGGGAACTGCTCAGTACACCAACGCTTCGAGGGCAGCCGCGAGTGCTTGAGCTTGGTTGTGGCGACGGGAGCTGGTGCATTCGAGTCAAGGCTGAGAATCAGAACTGGCTGGTTGATGGAATTGACGACACGAATCACTGGCTCTGCGTTAACAAGGGACTTGTTTTCAAGTATTGGCGTACTCGTTTTTGTCATTAATACGGTCAGTCTAACTTTCGGCTAGGGACTTTATGGAGGTTGGAGACACCCACAAGCACGAAGACTACTTCTCTCGGATGCCATCGACCCAGTGCCACCCCGAGTTCACTGTCAGGAATTTGAATGCTCTTGTGAACCACGCCAAACCAATCCCAAAGAATAAGTACGGACTTATCCGGGGACGTGACATTTTCGACAGAGTTGAAAGTTACACCAACTTTCTTGACGCTACTCGTTTGTGAGTCTCCGTTTGCTGCAGTACTTTGGAGCTTATGGGAAGTAAATAACTTGCTGACTTAGTAGGATCCTTCAACCTGAAGGTGTTGTCGAGTTCCTTGAAGTCGATCCCAGACCTCGAACTGTTCCTGTGCTACCCATCAAGCGCGTCGAAAAGCTACAAAAGAGCGGGGCGGATACCACTTGGACGGATAAGATCGCTGATCGATTCAAAGAGGGAGTTGACCAAGAACTCGCAACCACGGTGCCGGGATGGTCCGGAAGAGTTCAAGCACGCTTGAAAACCCAGTTACGTCCACGGGATGGGGTCGCAGCAGCCAATTTGAAGAATTGGGTAGAAGGAGCGGGGTAAGCACCGTTGACTTATTAGCAACATTAGCCCACGCTGAACAGATACCCAGATTCTACGACGTGAAGCAGTGGATTCTTCCCCTGCCTATTGGTGGCAATACGGCAACTGGTCAAAAGTTGAAGAGTCTTGTTCTTGAACGCATTGAGTTAGAGGATTTGATCCCAAAGGTAAGATCTTTCGCCAAACGTGCCTCTCATGGGTCGGATATGATTAGTAGTCCCCTTACTGATTTCTCCCAGTTGAAAGCAGAACTCCCCTCCCCAGAGTTGGATGAAATCGCAAGCGGCAAATACTACTTTAACCTGCATATTGTCACCGGCCGTAAACCTCCACACCCCCGCCCAGGCGATCTACTCGGCAACGGTACAAGACAAGAGATGACAGCCTCGACGTACAACGCAATGGCTCGTCTCAATGATGCGAAGTCGAGCCAGTGGAAGAGGTAGACTTTAAAATTTTAGCCTATTTTGATAATGATACTGACGTATTTCTGGACAGATTCGATTTGGACAGTAGACCTACTGTAATGCTTGAGAGTATCGCCACGTCTAGTGGAATGTCGATTTCTGTGGAGCGACCCTTGAATGCTACTGTGTCGAGAGGTGCGGCAAGTGATGGATTGACTCCTTAGAAAAAGACGACCCTTGATTGGAGTGGTGGAGTACATAATCCGGAGCCAGTATTACCCTGCTACGAGTCAAGTTATTCCCCTACCTGCGAAACACAGACTGTATGGAAGGAATACTTGCTGAATGCCTTTGTACTCAAAGTTTGCTTAGCGCTCCCAAAAAGAGATCCAACACGAACTGAGATAGTCCATATCCAAATACTAGGCTAAATCTCCGCCTATCCCCCGTGCACTCACTCAGCACCTCTCCGTTTCTTCCAATAATTCCTTAAAAGTCTCAAAGGAGACGAACAAGGAATGCACAAAACCCCCCCTCTTCTCGTCCCCCCATCCCCATCCCCATTCTCAACCCCCGGTCC
>Ga0247778_1001177_pt1 | contig 13355 bp, 10 predicted proteins | sample UWRJL049202B5_FD_179939 | JGI IMG/M metagenome (GOLD analysis project Ga0247778, IMG submission 179939) | Plant litter microbial communities from Arlington Agricultural Research Station in Wisconsin, United States - UWRJ-L049-202B-5 | ecosystem: Environmental > Terrestrial > Plant litter >... | reverse complement strand
CTAAAGAATGGATCACTAACCGGATCATGCTTGAAGCCCAGCGAAAATTGCAATACTCTGCAATCTCGGTTAAGGAACTGGCTTACGAATTGGGTTTTAACGACCCCGGTTACTTTTCCCGCCTCTTCAAAAAAAGCACCGGCAAAAGTGTAAGCCGCTACCTGGCTGACTTGCAGGATTTGTCCCACAATTAAAGGGATCTGTCCATATAGCCCGTCCCGCCAAGCCCTACATTTGTTTTATCAATTTATTTAAAACACATGAAATCTGCATTGGTAACCGGGGCTAACAAGGGCATTGGCTTTGAGATCGTTAAACAACTCGCTCAAAAGGGATTTTTTGTTTATTTAGGTTGCCGCAATCCGGCAAGCGGTTTAGCTGCAGTGGAAAAACTAAAATCCGAAGGGCTCAGTAATGTAGAAACTGTCCAACTGGATGTAATCAGCCAGGTGTCTGTTGACGCGGCACGAAAGGCTATCGGTGATAAAATCGAAGTTCTAGATGTGCTGGTGAACAATGCAGGCATTTCCGGAGAATTTGAACAGTCTGCGCTGGAAACATCGACCGATGAATACCAGGCGGTTTATGATACCAACGTTTTCGGTGTAGTGCGGGTTACCCAGGCATTTATCGATCTGCTCAAAAATGCGCCCGAACCCAGGATTGTGAATGTTAGCACCGCCATGGCCTCATTGACCCTGGCGGCGGATATTTATGGTAACAATTATCCTAAAAGGTTCGTGGTTTATCAGTCTTCCAAAGTAGCTTTGAATATGTATACGGTTAACCTGGCTTTTGAACTTCGTGATACCCCATTTAAAGTGAATGCGGTGTGCCCTGGTTATACCCAGACAGACTTTACCGGTCATCAAGGCACCAGCACCCCGGAGCAAGCCGGTCAACGAATTGTTAAGTTTGCACTGATTGGCCGGGACGGTCCTACGGGACAGTATTTCAGCGAAGAATATTTCCCGGCCCCGGCAAATTGCCCCTGGTAAAACCAATTGTCATAGTCGCGTATTTCCAAATAAGATTATGTACTGTGATACTTCTATACTAAATTACGGTATCTATGGACTCAAATTAAGCATGCATGCTGGTTCAGATATTACTTATGGTAATTGCCTGCATCACGGCAATTATTGCCCTGGTGCTCGCCAGGCTGGGTCTCGTCGATAAAAGAAAACTAATCTGGGGTTTACGAGCCAGGCAGATCAAGAACGGTTGTTTTTACCTGTCATTCATCGCGACGCTTTCAACCATTATATTGCAGGCAAGAAAGGACATCGATGCGAAGTTCGAATCCTTGAAAAGGAACCAACAGGTCGATAGGGTCGAAAGGGCCCATTTTGACAGCACGCTGGCTGCGATCGATTCCACGCTCCGGCTGCAAATCCGGACGATCCGATCTACAGATTCGATCATCAAACAGCAAAATGCAACATTGAAGAACCAACAGTTGAGCTTTGATGCCAACACCAGGATATTGACTAATCAAAAAGATCAGGTCGCGAAGCTGACGCGGGTGCTCACAGAAGCTGACAGAATTGGAGGGACTAGTATAGATTGGTTCTGGATGCCAGCAATTGATACTGTGAAGAAAGGAATTGCCCAGATGTGCCGGGAGAATATCAAACCTTCCGTAAAACTGGAGTCCCCAAGGTCCGGCTATTATTCAGTGGTCGATACCATGATGGAAGGATACCCTCCCCTTATCTATTCTGTCAATATAGTATTCTATCGCAGGAATATTGAGTCCGGAATACAGAAGCTGATAGCAAAGAACATTAATGTATTTGAGGAGACAGGCTCTATGGTAGATCTGGACATGCACTATAAGCTTGGATTTCTGCATGATGCAGTTCAGATCAAGGCCGTTGGCATGGCAAAGGATAATACCGATGAATTCACGTATAAGGCAAATGGCGATGACGTTAGTGTTCAATGCAGATATCGAAATACATCTTGCGTGGCTGCCAATAACAATCTTCCTTCATTTTCCGATTTGAAGGACATGAATGCATTTGTTGTCATTAATTGCTTTTACAGCTCAATATTAAAGATGTCTACGAACGGCATGAAGCTCACAAATAATAGAGGAAATATCAACATGTACCTTGACTTTAAAAAGGTCGTTGCGCAAAGAGACTACAGGGTTTACAATCGTAGCATCGGCATGCTCTATCAAAAGATAATCCTCGCCAGGCCCTCTACTTTTAGGAGAATGGATCGTACGCCAGATGAGGATGGCTTTTTGTACTAAAATTTATAATGCTAGTGACAGGGAAAAGTTGAAAATGCACTGGCTTAAACAAATGTTCATCGATGCGTTATTTTCCCGGTGACATTCACGTCTTCAAATCGGGATAAAACCGGACGATCAGCGCCTTTTCATCTTCCTGCAAGTCTTGCAGCAATACCGGCTGGTCCTGGGGCCTCAATGCTTTTTGGTTGATGCGGTTGATCAGGCTCCAGTCCTTGATAGGGTTTTGAGGGGTTGCATCCCGGGGCTCATGTGCAGGCAGATCATAACGGGTGAGGTCTATGACCTTCACAGGCGTTTTTTTATGCCAATCGTGTAGCAAGGCCAGTCTGAATTCTTTATTCATAAACCAGCTTATTTCAAGATTGTTATAGGAATCTCCGAGGCCGGAACCTCTTTCTGTAAACCTGTAATTCCAGTCATCATTGTTCCTGTACTGTTTTCGCCAGGTGTTCCCGAACTCCCCGAAGGTCACGAATTGCACGTCGGGCCAACGCTTCAGGGTGTCGGTCACCCACATTTTGAGCGCGCTGCAAATAAAGTCCATCCCGAATTCGTAGACCAGCTGCGCTTCCCAGATATTGGTGACCCATCCGAATTTGTTCAGTTCGAATCCCTTGTCGAAATGGATGGATTGTGTATGCATCACTTCCCTGTTGCCAAGATCCAATCCCCAGCCTTTATAGGTTTCGATTGGCCCGACGCCACGGCGGCTGTTGTATCCCGTAATTTCGTGCCCGTTGGAACCGCTCTGTCGCGCACAAATGAAATCCAGGGTCCAGCCATCAAGGTTTACACAGTCGATAAAATCCTTTTTGCCCTGGGCCGGCTTGCAAAAATGTTCCGTGGATGGATAATAAGGATAAGATGGTGAGCCGTCCGCCCCGCCTCCGTCAATATTGTGCTGGCTCCAGATAACCGCCTGGGCCACGTGGATATCCTCTTTCTCCGCCAGGTATTTCAAACTGTCTGCCGATAAAAAGCCGCCTATGATCGATTGGGGCCGGTAACCCCTTCCAACAAAATGAGAAATGATCCGGATGGCCTCGGACATCTCTTTATTGACCCTTTCCCTGGGCAGATACATCGCTGGGAAATAACCGGGAAAATAGGTAACCTCGTCTCCAAATTTAACCTGGCATGCGGCAGCATATTCTCTGATGTCCTGGTAATTCTTCCGCTTGTCTTCCAGGGCGTTCATGGTAAACCCCCAGGTAAGCCGCCCATGCGGATTGTTCTCTGCGAACGCCTCCCGCATGGCCCGTACGCCCTCCAATGTATGCCAGTTACTTTCCTCTCGGGGATGCAATTTTACGTCTCTTGATACTTCCCAGGGCGTCGTACGGATCATAATGCAGAAGGTAACGAATCGCCCCCCGATCAATGACAGAGGGACTGGCCCGGGGCTTAGCAATGCTGCCGGTAAGGTATTTAACAGCCCGGGGCCGGCTAACATCCCTGCACCTGATAACGCAGTGTTTCTTATAAACGAACGTCTTTGCATATTTACTTCGAAATTACGGGGTAATGCCTTTTAATGAGTGCCTTGTCTTCGGCCGGAAGATCTGCGACGGAAATGGGCCGGTCCTGTTCCCGGATGCCTTTTTGATTGATGGATCCCATCAGGCTCCAATTCCTGGTGCTGCCGGATTGCGGTTCTTTTGCCGGAAGATCATAGCGTGTAAGATCGATCACCTTTTCATCATCGCCGTTGACGCCGCTGAGCAGCGCCAGCCTGAAATCCTTATTCATCAACCACCGGATCTTCTTATCCTTATCCGAGCCGCCGATACCGGACCCGGTTTCTTCAAACCGGTAATCGAAAGTATTTTGTTTATAATGTTTGCGCCAGATCAGGCCGAATTCGCCCTGCGTTATGCATCGAACTCCGGGCCACCGTTTCTTAATTTCCTGCAACCATGATGTCATGCTGCTGACGTCGTAAGGCAGGCACAGCTCCCAGCAATTGGTGACCCAGGCAAAGCCATTCAGTTGGAATCCTTTGTCAAAATCTCCTGGAGCCCGGTCTGCTGTCCGTATTTCCCCAATGTTTCAATGGGGCCAACGCCCATTCGGCTGTTGAAGCCTCCCGCAAAGCCGGCCCTGCGTGCGGCCAGGAAATCGCAGGTCCATCCATCCAGGTTTACACAATCGATGAAGTCGGCCGCACCCCGGGCTGGTTTACAAAAATGCCCGGTGGAGGGATAAAAAGGATATGAGACCGATCCATCCCCATCCTGGTTGTCGATGGAATACTGGCTCCAGATATTACCCTGGCAGACATGGATCCCTTCCTCTTTTGCCAGGTACTCCTGGTTTTTGGAAGACAAGAACCCGGCAAGGATACTCTGCGGACGATAATGGTGTCCGACCAATTCCGAGACTTTCAATAATCCTTCATGGAGGTCTTTGTTGACCTGGTCGGTGGAATTATAGGCATTGGCAAAATAGGCGCCGGGGATAAAAGTAACCTCGTCCCCATATTGCGCATGATAGCCGGCAACAAGCGCCCTGATCCGCCGGTAATTATCGGTGCTGTCGTGTAAAGCCAGCCAGCTAAGGGCCCAGGTGATCCTTGCACCTGGTAGCCCCTTAGCTATGGCCGTTCTGAATTTTATAACCCGTTCAGGCGTATGCAGGGCCCGTTCGTCTTCCCCGACATTCCTGTCCCGGGATACTTCGATCTGGTTGACACGGATGACGGTATTCAACGTCAGGAACCGGTTGCCCATCAAAGAGCCTTCTTTTCCAGTCTGCGCCTGCAGACAGGCTGCCGGAAGAATGAACAATAGTAGATAGCCTGCAAGTCTTTTCATAATATTACCAGCCCGGGTTTTGTTGTAGTTTGGAATTGAGAGATACTTGTTTTGTTGGTATCGGCAAAAGGTAATCCTTGTTGGGGTCAAAGAATCGCTGGCTGGCCGGCTGTAAAACTTTGTATCCGTTTTCAAGCTGACTGGCAGCGATGTTGTAAAAAATGCTGTTATAGCTGCTGCCGTCGAGCGTGATCACTTTGTCGGACCATTGTGTTCCCGTTACTTTAACGCTTAGTATGGATTGGGGCAGTACCGTCTCAGCCGTCTTCCATCTGCGGAGGTCATCCCACCGGAAGCCTTCGAAAGCCAGTTCGACGGTTCTTTCTCTCCTGATCTCTGTTTCCATATCCAGCCCGTTGCCGGTCACAAGGGTGTTCGTGAGATGGGGCATATTCACCCTATCCCTCAACACGTTGATAGAAAGATCGAGGTCTGCATCGGAAATGCTGCTGTTCCTTTCAAATTGCGCCTCGGCATAGATCAACAAGACTTCAGCATACCGGATGACGTTCCAGTCGAATGCACCGCCGCCGTCGCCGGGTGTAGGCTGTTCAGATATGAACTTGTATAGCATATAGCCTGAATTCGAGCTTCTGTTGTTATCCTGGCCAGGCCATTGCGGCCGGTAGGCATCATATTGCGGCCGGATAATACTGATGGCGGGTAAAATAATGGATTGTGTCATCCGCGCGTCCCGGTTGTAGAATTCCGAACGGGCCGAATCGTACCCTTTGAATAAGGGTGATTTGTCGATGGGCAGACCGTCATTGCACAGATACATATCGGCGGCTGCCTTCGTCGGGTTCAGGTTGCCCCAGGACACCCCATACGCCCATCCGTTCACATTGATGTTGGTGCGGTATTTTTTTGAGATGATGGTCTCCGGGTCGTTCATGCTGGTGTTATCGATAAACATATACCGGTAGCTTGCATCGCCCTTACCCTGGTAAAGGGTGTACGACTTGCTGTCGATCACATTTTTGGATTCTGCAATGGCCTGATCCAATAATGCATTTGCATCGCCTGAACCATGGAATTTCCGCCAGGTCCCTTCGAACAGGCAGACGCGAGCCTTAAAGGCCTGGGCGGCCTCCTTGCAGATCCGTCCTGTTTCTGCGGAGCTTTTTACAGGCAGGTCGGCAATAGCGTTATTCAGGTCACTTAAAATAGAATCCATCACCACGTCGCGGGATGCCCGGGCGGTGAAAACCGTGGAGTCGCCAGGCAGCAATACTTTATTGATGATGGGCACTCCCCCATACAATTTCAGCAGGGTGAAATAATCGAAGGCGCGGAAAAAATAACCTTCGCCCAAAAAGGGTGTAATCGTGGTTCCGACCTTCGATGCCTGTCCCTCCTGGATCAGCTTATTCGCATTCCGGATGGAGCTATAGGCGCTATCCCAATTATCGTCCTGTTCTGCCGGGACATAGGTTCCCGAGCTGACGGCGTTGATGGAGCTCTGACCGAATGCCATGTCCGACATATTGTCGTTATTATTGTTGCCGTCGTAATGCGGATCGGGCAGTGTCTGCCAATAAAACCAGTTGGCCGCCAGCCGGAAATCATTCGCCGTCTGCCAGTAGGCAGGATCGGCAATTTCAGATTGGGGGGTCAGATCGAGATATTTCTTACAACCCGTCACCGCGATCAAGGCTACTAATGTGAAGGTTGATATTTTAATCATTTTCATCGTTAGTCTGTTTTAAAAATTAACATTCACTCCAAATGAGAATGTCCGGTACATTGGATAGTTGTTCTCATAAAAAGCGGGATCATTGGCATTTTGCGTCACGGTCGGAACATAGGTTTCTTCCGGATCATACATGTGGTCCCATGTTCCCTTTGCAATCTCGAACAGGTCCTGTCCGCTCACGTAGATCCGTATGCCACGGATATTTAAGTCCTTTATCTGCACATTATTGAATGTATAGCCTACACTGATATTCTTCATCCTCAGGTACCTTGTATTTTCCAGCCACCGGTTGGAGAACGTATTGTTGTTGCCATTGACCGTTCCATTATTCGACAGGCGGGGATACATGGCGCCCGGATTGGCTGAAGAAAAGGTTTTGCCATAGAAATAATCCAGCGGCTGGAACCAGGAGTGCGCCAGGGGAACTCCGAAGTTGCCGTTGCCTCTCCAAACATACTTGTTGCCTGTACCTTGAATAATAAAGGAGAAATCGAAGCCTTTATAGCTCAATCCACCGGTCATGCTGTAGGTGAACTTCGGGATCTGTGATCCAAGGAAGACTGCATCGCCGTTCTTGCCTTTTGTTTTATCTCCATAGGTAGTGATCTGGCCGTCGCCGTCGATATCCTGGTACATCATGTCGCCGATGCCCAATCCGCCGTATCCATTGGGCTGTACAGCGGGCACAATACCCTTTCCGGCATATTTGGCAGCATATGCGTCCAGCTCAGCCTGGTTCCGGATAACGGAGCCTTTGTATCCAAAATAGGAGTTCAGGGGGAAACCCTGTCTGGCCTGTGTCAACCCAAGATTGTAGGTATCCTGTCCCTGGAGATCGGTTATGGTATTGGTGTTGTAGTTCAGGATAACGCCGATATTATATTTTATTTGCCCGATCCTGTCGTTCCATTGCCCGTTGAATTCCCAACCTTTACCCAGCAGCGTTCCGGCATTGGATGTAGGTGCGGCAGCGCCCAGCGTGGAGGGATAGGTGATACTGACCAACATGTTGTTATTATGCTTACGGTAGATGTCGAAGGAAACGTTCAGTTTCGACCTGAACAGGGCGAGATCCACTCCCAGGTTTTTGGTTTCGATCGTCTCCCAGGTGCGATCGGGGGAGGCGATCCCTTTGAGCGAAGCCAGCCTGGATACCGTTGCTCCATCGATAGGATATTGCCCGGAAATATTTATCAACTGGATATAATCGAATAACCCCAAAGTAGGAAGATCCTGGTTACCTGTCTTGCCCCATGAGGCCCGGATCTTGAAGAGATTGACGATGTCATTGCTGACCAGGTTCCGGAAGAATTCTTCGCCGGAAATTTTCCAGGCGGCGGAAATGCTGGGATAGATCTCGCTCCAGCGTTTGTCCGGGGAGAATTTGGAGCTGCCATCCTTGCGTAGGGTGCCTTCTATATAGTATTTGCTGTCATAGGAATAACCGGCACGGCCGAAATACGATTCCAGCGCCCAGGGATTATTATCCCAGTAATCTCCTGCCCGCAGATTCCGTGAATCGGACAACGGCAGGGTGAAGACCGTATTGCTGGAGAAATCAGATCCCTGCATAAATTCCGATTCCCGTGTGAATTTTTCCCTGGAGGCGCCTGCCATCAGCCTGACGTCATGCTTGCCAAATGTCTTACCATAGTTGACGTAGGTGCTGAAATTTTTGTAGACAGAATTAAAATTGGTATAGCTTGCCCTGTTCGGGTTGTTGCGGATCAGGGAGTTGGGCGTATTATCCCAGTTATGCTCGATGTTTGTGGGATAATTAGCATTGTCATCGTGCCGTTGGATATTGATGCCGACCTGTCCGGTCCATACCAGTCCTTTGATAGGTTCAAAGTCCAGCTTGACATTGTTGCTCCACCTGGAATCGGTGATGGTCTCATTTCCGCCCATGGTCAATTCCTGGAAAGGGTTTTCATATCCCTGGTAGCCGTAGTAGTTACCGGCGGGGTTTCTTACGGGCAGGTAGGAGAACATCTTCAGACCGTTGTCGATCGCGTCGTTGAGCTCAGACGGCTGCCTGGTGTTCAGATAATCATATGCGGTATTGAGGTCCAGTTTAAGATTCTTCATCAGGTTGATCTGGAGATCGATACGCAGGTTGTCGCGCACAGAGCTATTCGTTCCTGCGGAAATGTTGCCATTGTCCCTCGTATCGCCAAATGATATGACATAGGTAGAATTCTCGCTGCCGCCGGAGATGTTTAGATTATGCGTAGGCCGGAACGATGTTTTGAAAAGACTTCCGTACCAGTCTCTGGATTGATAAAACATGGGAAAGGAGGTGACGCCCCAGTTTTCCCCCTGTCCTACGCCCGGATCGTTGGCTGCAATCTTCGCCAGCGTGGAATCGGAAAATGTTTGGGGATCCCCGTCATTCTTGTTGGCTTCGTTGAACATTTTTACAAAATGATCGGTCGAGACCATTCTTTTCATCAGACCGGGCTTTTTAATAGCCCCGTTAAAACTATAGGCAATGTTAGGCTTGCCTGATCTTTTACCCCTTTTGGTGGTCACCAGCAGCACCCCATCGGCGGCACGTGCGCCGTAAATGGCTGCGGTAGCATCTTTCAGTATGGTGATGTCCTGGATATCGTTGGGATTGATCAGGCTGAGATCGCTGGGGATCCCGTCTATCAGCACGAGCGGTACGTTGCCGTTGATGGATGAGGCTCCCCTGATTGCGAGCTGGTAACCCTGGCCGCCCGGTTGTCCGCTGGAACGCGTAACAGATGCACCGGGAATTAGCCCCTGCAATGCATCGAGGGCGCCGGTCACAGGACGCGACTCCAACTTATCCCCTCCTATCCTGGCGACGGAGCCGGTAAGATCGGTCTGTTTCAATCTTGTACCATAGCCCACGACTACCACTTCGTTCAGCCCGCTGGCTATTCCCTTCAGAACGATATGGAGCGGCGTGCTGCCTGTTACGCGGATCTGTTCGGTCTGATAGCCGATGCTACTGATCTCCAGCACTGCGCTATCGGGGACTTCCATTTCAAAATGGCCCTTTGCATCGGTCTGCGTGCCGCGTTTTTGCCCCTGCAAAGTAATGGTGACTCCCTGTAGAGGCTTACCTGTGCTGTCTTGCACATCGCCCGTCGCGTGGATCGTTTGCATCATTTCACCCGGAGACGTCACTGCTATGACCTTATTGTTTATTATTTTATAGATCAGACCATTGGCCCGGATGATCTTATCCAGGGCGTCGGAAAGAGGGATGTCTTTTGCATGGAGATCGACCCTTATATTTTCGGGTATCGTATTTGAATTGTAGAGAAATCTGTACCCGGAGCTCTTCTCGATGATCTGAAAAGCCTTTTTCAGGTTAACCCTGGAAAGATCCAGGTTAAGTTTCACATTCTCTTGTGAATATGCCTCATTAGCAGATACCTGCAGGCAAGCAGCCAATAATAAAACCAATGTCAGTTTCATAATGCGAAGCAATTTTTGGAGCCCTATGGGCCTGGAGCTACGGCAAAATGGAAATAGTTTATTTTCCATACATTTACAGCAAGTTTAATTGTTAAAAGAAGCCCTCCCCTGACGAAAGAGTGAAGGTTTTTACAATTGAATGGTTCGGCGGGGAATGTGGCGCATTTCCCGCCTTTTTCTTATATGTTATTTGGATATGGAGTACTTTACGTCATAAGTTTAGTTTTAAGGTGAAGAAAGGTTACTCTATATAAATTTCATTGTTGGACCTGTGATAGGAAAAGGGGGCGATTGCCTGTAGTTCTCTCAGGGCGTCATCGATATTTTCATCTTCGAATCTCCCGCCAAATTTGAAGTTTTTGGCTTTTTCGCTTCGAAAATAGATGACGACATTGTAGCGTCTTTGCATCTGGAGGGCCAGATCGTAAAAGGATTCATCCGTAAAGATCAGTTGGTTCACCAGCCAGGCAGTATCCGGCGCTACGCTTGTTTCAGGATTGAGAAGGATGGGTTTAATGGTGGGCTCTATTACTGTTTTATCTGTTTTCGTTTGCGCAGCCTTGCTCCGGGCATCGTTCTGCACCGGCTGAACATTCTGGATGATGATCCGTTGATTGGGAACCAATGTGACCTTTTTTGCATTGATGCCTTTTGTGATCACCTCGATAGAACCACTGATCAGGGAAGCCTGCGCACTGTTATCTTCGGGATAGGCCTGGACATTGAAGACCGTTCCCAGATCCGTTACATCGAAATTTTTTGTGTGAACGAGGAAGGGATGCAGTTCATCGTGCTTTACTTTAAACATGGCTTCTCCTACCAAAGAGACTTCTCTTCTGCCGCTGTCGAATGCTGCCATGGTATAGGTCAGGGTGGAAAGTGAATTCAGCCATACCTCGGTGCCGTCGGGGAGGACAATACTTGTCCTGGAGCCGGATGGGGTATAGATCCGGCTGATCGTCTGTGTATTTTTTGTATTGTCAGCCGTCCTGGTGACCGGTCTGGGATAATAGAAAAAGGCTATGATTCCGGCAAGGGCAAGGGTACACAAGGCTATCAGCGTTGTGTACCGGAAAACCTTCTTGCCAGGCCGGTCCGGCTCCCCGCTTTGGAACATGTCTCCCTGCTCGCCGATACGTACATCTGAAATGACCTCACTTTCCAGGGTGTCATAGAATTTCCGCATATTACTGCGTATAACTTCTTGATTTTCATTGGTCTCCAATACCTGCATCAGCTCATCGAATTCTTCCCTGGAGCAGGTTCCTCCAGCTAATTTTTCTAATAGATAGTGAATCCGCGACATACCTATAGGACGTATCCCGGAGAAAATTGTACTACCGGCTACCCAAAAAAAGTTGAGAAAAATGAATGCGGCCTTTCAGACCAATCTCCGACGCCTTATTAGTCGGTATTGTTTTTTAAATAGGCAACGATATTTTCTATTGCCTTTGCCAATTGATTCCTTACTGTATTGGGGGAGATGTTCATCAGGGATGCTATTTCCTTCCGTGGCTTGTCTTCCGCCTGACTTAGGAGATAAACAGCTCTTCGCTGGGGGGGAAGCTGTTCAATGGCTTGTTGTATGATGGCATGATATTGCTTCGCTTCCACATATATACCCACATTTTCTTCATTGCTCTGATGTACGCGATACCACAGGTCGTGCCTTTTTTTCTGATCGGAAGCCGAAGCTCGTAAATGGTCGATTACCTTATTCTCGGTAAGCTTGTACAAAAAAGAGGAGATGTTCTTGATTTCCGAGAGCTTATCCCTTATCAACCATAGCTTTAGGAACACATCCTGGATGATGTCCTTTGCGGCCGTCTCGGATTTCAATAATTTGAAAGCAAACAGATACAGGCGATGCTCATATTCGCGGAAAAGTTCATTGAAGAGCTGTTCCAGCACATCTTTTGAACTATCAGGCGTAAAATTGAGGCAATCATCGTGTATCATCTGGCGGGTCTTTGATCTTGCAAAATAATAACAATTTCTTAGAGTCGTTTATTTTTTCTGGAAAGAAAAAAATGAATGCACGTCTTTCTCATGGAATTACGCTGGAATGTTTCTGCTTCGGACCGGGTTCCGATTTTATCAGGATATTCCCCGGCCAAGGGTGAAACAAAAAGTAATGAACAAAATGAATACCGATACGGTAACGATCGGTCCTGCCCTGAGTTCGTAATTGTTGACTTTTGATTGTATCCCCGGGATAATAAATAGGATGGGTAAAGACCCTAACATTTCGAGAAGCCCCTCAAGTGCTGCGTTTATTCGATCGTTTTTAAAAAATAAGCCGGCAATCATTGCTGCTATTGCTGCGGCAAAGTAAGAATAAGCAACACTTTGTCTCAATGGGAATCCGGCAAAAATAAGCCCTACCCTATTCACATGCAACCGGATAATTTTGATGGAAAGTAAATAAGCAATCATGCCGGCAATTACAAGAACAGGTTTTCCTAATGCTCCGATATTTAATTCTTTTATTGTATAAGTCCAGTCGCCGACTTTACTTAGGCCTGACTGTAATATAGTCCCCGAAAACCAGCATAAGTTGTAAACCATCATATTCAGCAGGAAAAGAGTAGAAAGAAGCGTAAGACCTTTTCGTTTTATAAGAAATGTATGTATTAATAAACCAAATAATAAATTAGCCATTGGGCCGCCGATATCTGTAAGAAAACTACCGGGGTTACTTTTAAAATAGGCTGAAGTCAGGAGATCGATCTTGTTCCCAATGATCAGACAGGTACCGCCATGTCCTACTACTTCATGAAATATGTCTGCAAGTATATAAGCTGCTACTCCAACAGAAGACATATTTATTATCCTTTTAGCATTCATAAGTTTTTATTTTGATCAGAAGAATTTATCTGAATATTCAATTCTCCCCCCTGCAATTTCAGAAAAGTTGCCGTCCGTCAAGGAAATGATCATGGAATTTTCCGCGGATGTTTCATAGGGGATTTCGATGTTGTATTTGCTTGTCATTTCATATCCGAATTTTGGATAATAGTTTGCATGACCTAAAACAGCAATATATTTGAATCCCAAATCTTTTGCTACTCGATGACTCTCCATAACCAATCTTTTCCCGATGCCTTTGCCTTGATATTCCGGCCTGATA